>FWPU01013154.1_pt1 | contig 10607 bp, 11 predicted proteins | sample 2228361 | NCBI WGS metagenome assembly FWPU01 (sample SAMEA103939777, study PRJEB20133) | metagenome | reverse complement strand
TGAATGTAGGGGTTCAATTTATTGAACCCAATGAATATTGGGCTTGATGAATCAAGCCCCTACACCAAACAGGTACCACTAACTTGTTAATATAGCAATCATTTGGATGTTCACGCATTATTTGGTTTCATTAATACCTTTTAATTTCAGGAGGGTTGGCTATTAAGGGAATTGAGGCCTTATCTCCAAAGGAAGTCAGGGAAAGAATCCGGCGAGGGGAGTGGCGCAGCCCGACCGCAGGCCTTAGCCCTGGTTATGCCCAGGCCAACCTGGTGGTCTTACCGAAAGGCCTGGCCTTTGACTTCCTCCTCTTCTGCCAGCGGAACCCAAAGCCCTGTCCCCTCCTGGAGGCCACCGACCCTGGTTCTTATGAGCCTGTCATGACTGCCCCTGGTGCTGACCTCCGCCGGGATCTGCCAAAATACCGGGTCTACAGAAAAGGGGAGCTTAAGGGCGAACCCACAGACCTTATGGGCCTCTGGCGGGATGACTTGGTGGCCTTCCTTTTAGGGTGCAGCTTTACTTTTGAAGCGGTCCTCCTCAAGGCCGGGGTCCCTGTTAGGCATCTGGAGGAAGGTAAAAACGTGCCCATGTATATTACAAAGCAGGAGTGTCAGAGGGCCGGGGCTTTTTATGGCCCTCTGGTGGTCAGCATGCGTCCTATCCCTTCTGAACTGATTTCCCGGACTGTCCAGATTACTTCCCGCTTTCCGGCCGTTCATGGGGCCCCTATCCATGTGGGAGACCCGGAGGCTTTGGGAATAAGAGACCTCAATAAACCAGATTTCGGAGAGGCCGTCACTATCAGAAAAGGAGAGGTCCCGCTCTTCTGGGCCTGTGGGGTAACCCCCCAGGCAGTAGCCCAGAAGGCCAGGCCCGAACTAATGATTACTCACAGCCCGGGCCACATGTTCATCACGGATATTCGAGACGAAGAGTTGGTTATATTTTAGACGCAAAGGTTTACAGTTATGGATGTCTAATATTTGAATGGTAAGGGGTAAGACGGCGAGCTATATGCCTTTGATAATATAGCCAAGGACCCACATCCAGACAGGAACGGCGATCCCGAAGAGGGCTATCATTGTAGTGAGGGTCCAGCGAAAATTGCTTCGAATTTCAGTGCGAAGTTCCCGTAACTCTGCAAAGACCTCGGTTCGAAGCTGCCCCATCTCGGTTCGAAGCTGCCCCATCTCGGTTCGAAGCTGCCCCATCTCGGTTCGAAGCTCCATAAGGTTCTGCTCGAGCATACCCATACGCTTGTCAAGCTGACTGACCACTAATTCCAGAGTCCGGATTGGCTCCTCCATTCCTCACCCCCTCGGTTTTATGCCCCCTGTAAAGGCTTCTAGGAACTCGATTCTTACTCCTTTAGTTCCATTACCTAAACAGGGATATCTAAACTCTGTTTGGATGGGCAGAGGAATGATATCTAAGTCACCAAGCCCTGTCAAGGATTTTGATTGACCCAAAATCAGCGATAGACTCCGTATCTACCTTCTCTGTCTCCTCATCCATTCAATTTTTCCCTCTAAAGAGGAATGAGAGGGGAACGCTCTACGGTGAATGTCTTTAAAATGGCCTATCTAGGGAGATTATTACTCCTCAGTCTAAGATACAAGAGACACTAATCCCTTTTTGTGATTGCCTTAGGCTATTATCGGGGTAACTAAAGGCCTTCAATGAAAGGCCGCACAAAGCCTTCTCATCTCTAAAAGGAGCTTTAGCTTCTCCGCTGTGGTAGATATCTTTAGGAAGAGCCTCCTTCCATGCCTCACGAGCTTACCGGCTGTATCTATAAGCCTCCACCTCATGGTGGCTATAGTGCGAGGAAGCCACTCCTGGGGCAGGAAGAGCATCTTCTGGGCAAGGGCTGTGTTATAGGCGAGTACTCCTATGGCGAAGTAGACGCTGTTTGCCCAAAAACCCCCACACGGCATCTGCTCTATGGCGAAGCCTATCTTTAGCTCTTTGATGTGGTTCTCTGCCTGGGCTTTAGCATTGTGATGCCAGGGTGAAGGCCTCATGGCTCTCGTTCATGGTATGCACAGTAGAGGTCACCTCTCTATCGGTCTTTATGTCGTCCTTTGTTTTTAGGGGTTTCCAGCTCTCTTCATCTATAGTGGCTATGGCCTTTACTACTGCCGTATCCTGATCGGCTGTAATGGTAAACCCTACTTTCCTCTCCAGGCACCAGTTTATCACATCGGCCTGGTAGAAGGCACTATCGGACCTGAGATGGCTTATCCTCTTGCCTTTGGGCATGGCCTCCTCACATCTTTTGAGAAACTCCACTGCCCTGGCCACCGCAGGGACGTTGCCTTCCCTGAATTCATAGCAGATACATAGGGGTGCCTCTGCTAGAAACCCCAGGAGGGGTTACGAGCCCTTGAGCTTCTTGTATGTCCACTGGGCCTCTCTCTTCTCTGCCTCTATAATGGTGGCATCTACATCCAGGGTATAGTGGTCCTTATCCTCCTTAGAGAGGACCCTCTTTACTACCTCCCGGTTGACCCTCTCCATCCCCTCTATGCCTTCCCCTTCCCCCATCCTTACTAGCCAGTCCCCTACAGTAGATGAGGCTGGCATCTGGTGCATCTCTATGAGTTTCCTTATGACCTTGTCCTGCCTGAGCTCCCTTAGGTCCTCTAGGTGCCTTCCCCCACCATAGAGCATCATCATAAGGGGCTGGATGAACCTCCAGGGGCTGTATCCTCTATTAGAGCCTGGCTTAGGAAGATGGGCTTGAACCAGCTCTTTGACCTTCAGGGCCATCAGGGCCTCGGCGTATACTGCTAGGCCACTCCTGGGGGTGATCTCCTTCTCGGTGATTTCTAGCTTGAAAGGAAGGAGATTATATGGTAACCTTTCTTCCATCTTTGACCTCCCTCTTGGTTTTGGGTTTTCACCTTTTGGGTGCTGTTTTACCACACCCTAACCCTGGAAACCAAGAGGGTTTTTTATTTTTGGCAGGTCTCTAACTCTATTTTAGGGAAGGGGGTTGTCAAGTTTGGGTTATAACCCAAGAAACGCTTTCTTTATAACCTCCGACTCCAATAACTCTTTTCCTTTCCCCTGGTGAATAGTTCGCCCGGTCTGTAAAATATAAGCTCGGTCAGCTAATTCTAGTGCTTCCCGAACATTCTGCTCCACCAATAGGATAGTGAGCCCCTCTTCTCTAAGGGAAGAGATAGCTTTGAAGACTTCAGGAACCAGTTTCGGCATTAGCCCGAGGGAGGGTTCATCCAGCATTAGTAACTTTGGTCGTGCCATAAGCCCCCGACCTATTGCCAGCATTTGCTGTTCCCCCCCACTTAATGTCTCCCCCTTTTGTTTGTATCGTTCCCTTAGGATGGGAAAGAGCTTATAAACGTAATCTAACCCTTCTTCTATTTTTTCCTTTGACTTAGCAGTATAGGCTCCCAGAAGCAGGTTCTCCTCCACTGTTAATGGTCCGAAGATGTGCCTCCCCTCGGGCACATAAGTAATCCCTAACCGAACAATCTCGGCGCAACTCTTTTTAGTGATGTCTACCCTGTTAAACTCGATGTTTCCAGATACCGGGCGGACAGCACCAACAATTGCCTTTAGAGTAGTAGTCTTACCAGCGCCATTGGCACCCACAATGGCAACCAATTCTCCCTCTCCTACCTCCAAGCTGACTTCATGAAGTGCAGGGATTCCGCCATAATCAACCTTTATCTTATTCACTTTTATCATATCTACCCCCCAGATATGCCTCGATTACCCTCCTGTCCTTTGCCACTTCCTCAGGGTGTCCCTCAGCGATTTTTCTTCCCGCAGCCATCACAATTACCCTCTGGGATATTTTCATTATAAACTCCATAACATGTTCGGTCAGGAAAAGGGTGATGTCCTTTTCTTCTTTTATTTGTTGTAAAATCTGGACGATCTCCCTGGTTTCCAGGGGATTTAGACCGGCGGCAACTTCGTCCAGCATTAAAAGTTTAGGTTTGGTAGCTAAAGCCCGCGCTAATTCTATCCTTTTTTGGGTGGCTATAGGAAATTCCATAGGATAGGCGTTTGCCTCCCGCAGCAAATCCACCAAATTCAGTATTTCCCGAGCTTCCTTGCGGGCAATTTCCCGGTCATTGGTTCGACAGAAAGCACCGATCATTACATTCTCCTCCACGGTCAGTTGTGGCATTATCTTGACAATCTGGAAAGTCCTAGCTATTCCCATTTTGGCAATCTTATGCGCCGGGAAGCCGGTAATTTCCCTCCCGTCAAAAAAGACCTTCCCCTGGGTAGGTTTATAGTAGCCGGCAATACAATTAAATAAAGTAGTTTTGCCGGCTCCGTTAGGACCGATAAGACCAACGATTTCCCCTGGCTTAAGTTCTAAAGAAATATCGGCGTTGGCGACCACTCCGCCAAATTCCTTGACTAAGTTTTTGACTTCCAATAACAAATTGTTTTTCACTGCCGCCTCCTCATCCTCTCCACGATACCCCAGATACCCCTTGGTTCCCAGGCGGCGATTATCATAATTATAAAGCCATAAATCATAAAATCTATACCATAATATCCCCTTCCCGCAAGCCACGCCGATAGGTATAGGTCCACAGGGATGAGTATGGCAGCACCAATTATGGGGCCCCATATCGAGCCTGCCCCCCCAACCATGACGGTCATGGCGATTAAGATGGATAAATCCAGGGGCATGACAAAATCAGGGTCAATATATAAATAATAAACAGCCATAAAACTACCGCCTACGGCACCTAAAGCGGCAATAATACAATAAGCTATGACTTTGGTGTTGGTGACGTCAATTCCCAGACTGGCTGCCGCTTCCTCATTATCTCTAACAGCTTGCAATTGATAGCCCAATTTCGACTTCCGGAACCAGTTCATGAATAAAAATTGCATCAGGAAAAGGAAGAAAATGAAGTAATGGTAATAAATTGCCTTTGGGAATTGCATATAAATCAGGTCAACATCTGGCTTTACCGGCAGTTCTATCCCCCGTGCCCCACCGGTCCAATCCCAAAAGATAAAAAGCTCCTTCCATACCAAAGCAACACATAGAGTAGCGATGGCAAAGTAATGACCCCTAAGCCGGAACATAGGGTAGGCGACGGCGAAGGACTCCAGTGTGGCAAAAAACATGCCCATAGGCACAGTTAACCAGAATGGCACCCCCCACCAGACTATCATAAGGGCAGTGGTATAAGCTCCAAAGCCGACATTCTTAGCCTGCCCTAAGTCTACTTGCCCTCCATAGCCCCCCAGGAGGTTCCAACCCACACCAAACAAGGCAAAAAGGAGGAACTTAATCATAACTGCCTGGGCAAAGCCACGCGGCGCAAACCAAGGGAAAGCAAGGACAATAGCAATAAAAATAGCAAAGCCGATTCTTTCTGAGCGAGGAACATCGGCTAAGGAGAAAATATCCTTAAATAACCTCATTCTACCAGCCGAAAAGACCCCGGGGTCTGAGCACCACGGTGAAGAAATAGGCAGCGTAAACAAAGGTGAGCTTCAGTTCACTCAAATAATGCCCCCCTATGGTCTGTATTAGGCCAATAATCAGACCGGCAAAGAAGGTTCCTGAAACGCTGCCAAACCCCCCCAAAGCTACGGTAGCAAAGGCTATCAGTATAAAAAGCATTCCTATAGTAGGAGACAAATAATAGAAATGAGCTAGTAATCCGCCGGCCATACCGGCAGTGGCACCACCAATCGCCCAAGCCAGGGTATTCATCTTTCTGGTATCTATGCCCATATATAAGGCAGCTTCAGCATCAATAGAGGTAGCCCTCAACGCCCTTCCTAATTTGGTGCGGTTTATAATCCAGTAGACCAATCCGAACAGCACCAGACAGAGCCCAGCCACCCCTACTTTGCTGGCATCAATGGAAAAAAAGCCGAAAGAGAGGGTCTTTCCTATCAGGATTCCACGGGGGATGGAGCGAACATCAGGACCAAAAATAAACATAAACAGGTAACGAATAAATATCATCAAGCCAAAAGTCCCGAAGAGCTGGGCAATCATAGGTCCCCGGAGAATGCGGTCAATAATGAAAAAGTAAGCTATGATCCCTAACAAAAATCCTGCTGCTGCCGAAAAGAGGGTGGAAATTAGGGGGTCAAAGGGGAGATAAGAGGAAACGAGGAAAGCCATATACATACCCACCATAAGGAACTCGCCATGGGCGAAATTGACAATATTCATCACCCCAAAAATAAGAGATAAGCCCAGGGCTACGAAGGCAAACATAACTCCTGTTAATAGACCATAAATTATTAATTCAACCGCCAGCCCCATCTTTGTCCACTCCCTCTTAAAAATAATACAAGCAGCAACATCACCTGATCCAGTTAGCTCATGTTGCTGCTTGTATTGCAAAAGTTAGTTGAGCTTTGTTACTTCCAGCCAGGGAAGGGATAAATCATCTTTTTAGTGGTGGCAGAGGCAAAGGGATAGACGATATGTATATTTCCTTCAGGAAATCCCTGATACTGGTTGATTACCCCGGACCCCAGCTCATTCTGCTTAGTATCTCCCGGAAAAGGTGAGCCAAACTTTATCCCCTCCCATGGCATAATAAGCTCTTTTCCGGGGATATAAAGTTCGTCTAACGCCTTTGCCAATGCCGCCGGGTCGGTTGAGCGAGCATTATTTAACACATGGGCTATAACCTGGATGCCGACAAAGTCTCTGGCGGAACTGCCATCAAAGTCAGCTCCCGTCTTTTCCCTGTAAAGTTTGTTAATTTGACCGACTACTGGTTTAACCGCGGCCAGTTCCGGGGAGAAGAGGTCGCGGGTCACAATACCATTTACATCAGCTCCCAACGTCTTGTAAAAGGCGGAGTCAATAAATCCGGCATCCTGACCCCAAATGAGGCGAGGACTGGCACGCATCTCCTTAAGCGTTTTTATCCAGAGAATAGCATCAGCGATATAGGGGGCAAAGAGAAAAACTTCAGCCTTAGAATCTATCATCCTTCTGACTTCACTGGTCAAGTCCACTGCTTTGTGGGGGTAGACAATTTCTTCCACAATTTTATATCCATACTCAGGGGCAAACTTTTTAATTTCCTCCAGTGCTGCCTTACCCCACTCCGTGTTTTCAGCAGCCACAGCTAAGGTATCAATATCCTTTTTAGGGACACGGCCTACACCTGGGGCTTTACCAGCAACTAACCCCTCTAAGAAGTCAAATAGGTCTTTTGTAAACCAGGTTTCATGAGGGGTAACCCTCCAGAACCATTTGAAGCCCCTCTTACTGAGGGCCGGAGAGGTTGAATCCGGGTTAACCCAGGGAATACCCAACCGTTCTGCTTCTACTGACCCTGTTTTGGTGTCAGCACTCCGGTAAGCACCCATAACCATTGCTACTTTTTCATCCTCTATTAGCCGCCTCGTCATCTCCGCAGTCACACCCGGGTCTGCTTTAGAGTCAGCATAAACAAGTTTGAGTTTGGCTCCGCCAAGGGCTGGAATCCCCTCCCACTTAGCAATGGTCATGTCTACCCCAGGGTATTTGGTGTTAACAATATCGGCTGCCAGGTCCGCCCCGGCTTTCAAAGACTTACCTATAGGAGCCAGAGGACCGGAAAGAGGGAGGATAACCCCAATCTTGATTTCTGCTGGTGATGGCGCTGGCCTTGGGGCGCTAGAAGCAGTTAAGCTTGTAACTAAAACCAAACTTAAAATAAAAATAAATAACACTGTCTTCTTTTTCATAAATTCACCTCCATTTAATTGAGTCAAAGTTCCTTCCCCTCTTTTTTATGAGGCTAAAATCTAATTTTTATCACCCCCTTGGTTTACTGAGCAACTTAGAAAAGGAAATTTAAAGGGCTTCTCTCCCACAAACTTATAAAAATATACTTAACTCCTCCAAGCTTGTCAATATGATTGTTGGTGTGTAATACTTTTAAAGATAGGTCATGGGATACCTTAAACTTCTTGACATTGCCAAAAGGAGCGGTTAATTTTTAGGCACAGGATGAGATGCTAAAGATCGGTATAGATATAGGGGGGACCTTTACGGACTTTGTCTTTTTTGACAAGGGGCAAGTCTGGACCCATAAAGTCTTTTCCACTCCTAAAAACCCTGCCATAGGCGTTCTCCAGGGGTTAAGGGAAGCCATAGGGCTAGAAGATGGCTTTGAGATTGTCCATGGCTCTACTGTAGCTACTAACGCCCTCCTCGAAAGGAAAGGGGCAAAGGTTGCCCTTATCACTACAAAAGGGTTTGAAGACGTCCTTGAGATAGGGAGACAGGAGAGGATGAAACTCTACGACCTATTCATAGACCGGCCATCCCCGTTAGTCCCCTCCAATCTCCGTTTCGGGGTATCCGAAAGGGTTGATTACAAGGGAAAGGTCCTCACCCTCCTGGATGAAGAAGGAGTAATGAAGGCCCTGGAAGGCATTTCGAGGGAGAAGGTGGAGTCCATTGCTATTTGTCTCCTCTTCTCGTATGCCAATCCTGGCCATGAGGAACGGGTCATGAGCCTGGCCCGAGGGTTGGACCTCCCTATTTCCGTGTCTCATAGAATTCTACCAGAGTACCGGGAGTATGAGAGATGTGCCACCACTGTAGTAAATGCCTATGTATCCCCCTTAATGGAGGGTTACCTTGAGCACCTGGAAAAGGCCATTGGTCGAGGAAAACTCAGAATCATGCAATCCAATGGAGGGAGTATATCTGCCGCTACTGCCCGCCATGAGGCGGTTCATACCATCCTATCAGGCCCTGCGGCAGGGGTGGTAGGAGGTGTTCATATAGGCAGGATGGCAGGCTACCGGAATGTAATCACCTTCGATATGGGTGGGACATCAACGGATGTCTCCCTTTGTGAAGGCGAAATTAAGACCACCCCTGAGTCCTCTATCGGGGGCTGCCCTATTAGGGTCCCTGTAATTGATATTCATACAGTGGGGTCTGGTGGAGGGTCCCTGGTCTACCTGGACGAGGGGGGTGCCTTGCGGGTTGGCCCCCAGAGTGCTGGAGCGGACCCAGGGCCTGTCTGCTATGGGAAGGGGGAAGGGATTACTGTTACCGATGCTAACCTCGTGCTGGGAAGGATAGACCACCGTCATTTTTTGGGCGGGAGGATGCCCCTTGACGTGGATAGGGCTCATAGGGCCATGGAGGATTTTGGCATAAGGGTGGGAATCCCTCCTCTTCAATTGGCCGAGGGGATTGTGACTGTGGCCAATTCCACGATGGAGAAGGCAATCCGGGTGATCTCCGTGGAGAGGGGCTTTGACCCTCGAGAGTTTTCCCTGGTTTCCTTTGGAGGGGCAGGGGGGTTGCATGCCTGTGACCTTGCCAGGGCCCTTTCTATCCCCAGGGTGATAATACCCCTAAATGCTGGACTTCTATCAGCCTATGGGATGCTTATATCGGATATAATTAAGGACTATTCTCATTCTGCTCTTATTCCCACCCTTCGAACCTCCTTCAAAGGGCTGAAACAGGCCTTCCAGCCTCTGATAGAAAGGGGGCGTCTCGAAATGCTGGACGAGGGTATCCCAGAGGAAAGAATCTCTTATCACCTTTCCATGGACATGAGGTATGTGGGGCAGTCCTACGAGATACCAGTGCCTTTTCAGCATGATTATGAAGCCCAATTCCATGTCCTTCATCATCGGGCTTATGGGTATTCGAATCCAGAAAAGGCCACAGAGGTAGTAAACCTACGCCTCCGCGTCATAGGTGAGACGGAGAAGCCATCCCTTCCCCAGGTGGAGGATTCTGATGATTCAAAAATGGCCCTCTTCGGAGAAAAGGAGGTCTATTATAAAGGGGATTGGCTCAGGGTAAAGATCTTCGACCGTCAAGGCCTTAAGGCTACAAACACCCTGCTGGGACCCGCCATAGTAGTAGAGCCTAGTGCTACTACTTTTCTTCCCCCAGACTATCAAGGGGTAATAGACAAATACGGAAATATTATAATAAGCCCTTTAAGCTGAGTCCTCAGTCCTCTGTCTTCAGTCTTCAGTTTAGAGACCGCAGACTGGGGACTGAAAGACGGAAGACGTATTTAGGATTTCGATATTAGGATTTCGGATTTGCTAGATATGTATGACCCTATAAAGCTCGAGGTATTTAAGAATCTCTTTTCATCGGTAGCAGAAGAGATGGGGGTCACCCTGTGCCGGACAGGGTATTCCCCCAATATCAAAGAGAGGCGGGACTACTCCTGTGCCATATTTGATAGAGAAGGAGAAATGGTGGCCCAGGCCTCCCACATCCCTGTCCACCTGGGCTCCATGCCCTTGTCAGTAAAGAGCGCCATTGGTCGCTTTACTTTTCAACTTGGAGATGCGGTCATACTAAATGACCCTTACTGGGGTGGCACCCATCTCCCTGATATTACTCTGATTTCCCCTGTTTTTGTAAAAGGAGTCGCTCATCCCCCATTTTTTGTGGCCAATCGGGCCCACCATGCCGATGTAGGGGGTATGGCCCCAGGCTCCATGGCCCTATCTACAGAGATATTCCAGGAAGGGATCAGAATTCCCCCTTTGAAACTCCTGGAAAAAGGGAAGGTAAATCAGGCCCTCATGGACCTGATTATAGCCAATGTTCGCACCCCTACCGAGAGACAGGGGGACCTGGA
>FWPU01013153.1_pt1 | contig 10608 bp, 11 predicted proteins | sample 2228361 | NCBI WGS metagenome assembly FWPU01 (sample SAMEA103939777, study PRJEB20133) | metagenome | reverse complement strand
CAATATAGCAAAACTGATTATTGATGCCTTTTCAAAAGAATTTAGGGGGGAAGGTCTATATGACAAAGACAATGTAGATTATGTCAAAGAGATTCATCTAAAAGCCTCAAAAATAGATGGTAATAACAATAATCAACAGAGAGAAGCCCTGGTAACTATAACCTATGTCTTTAGTGTTTGTGTAAATTCTGATGATTCAGATCTTTTTTGAATATTGCCTTGTTATATTTGCTTTCAAAATATTCAAAATTAAAGTTCTACACCCCCCCCATAGCATTACCTCTGGAAAGGAAGTTTTAAATAAAGGAGTCTATAAACTGTAGCCCCTTCTTGTTACCAATCTATTTTTTATCCTGTCTGTCATAGAATTGCCAACTATTATGAGTGTGTTCATATCAACATTTTCTATCGGCAGGTCTTTTGTCTTTTCTATAATATGTTCGTTTTGTCTACCGCCATTTTTAACATACCCTGACCAGAAATCTGCCCTTTTTTTTATAATTTTTTGCCATAGCCTATCAAATAGTTCTTTCCTTCCTTTGCTTACGGGATTGTATATTACAATAACTAAGTCTGCATCAAGAAAGGCTTGCAATCGCCTTTCAATGACCTCTTCCGGCGTCAGGAGATTGGAAAAACTTATTACTCCAAAGTCGTTCATTAAAGGTGCCCCAAGCACAGCGGCACAAATGGCAAGGGCTGGCACACCAGGTATCACCTTAATGTCCAGATTTTTGCCTTCTTTATCCAGAATTTCAAAGACAAGACCAGCCATGGCATAAATGCCTGCATCGCCGGAACATATTACCGAAACAGTGTTGCCCGCCTCTGCAAGTTCAATGGCTTTATAAATCCTCTCCACCTCTTTTTTCATGCCTGTTTTTATGTAGTTCAGGTGGGGAAGTATTTTCTCAATCTGATTAACATAGGTGGTGTAACCAACAATATAATCCGACCTGTTTAATGTTTCCAGTGCCTCAAAGGTGATTGTCTCTTTTGTTAAGGCACCAAGCCCCACTACGTATAATTTTCCTTTGCTATGCATAAGGTTATGTTGCCCCCTTTTACTTTTTTAACGATTATTTTCCCGCCTCTGCTACCAAGTACTGCCGAAGCTTCACAGATATTTCCTGTTCCGTGATATTTCTGTACCGTTTTGCTTTGTGGCAGAAAGTCAAGTGATGACAGCTCTTTTTCACTGAAAAAAAGCGGCTCACAACCAAGCATTTTACAAAGTTCTTTTAATCCGTTTTCATTACGCCTTTTGTCTATGGTTGCAATATATTTAACCGCTTTGGCAAATAACTTCTTTTTCTTTAACACATTCAATGCGAAGTTGCACATCGTATCGCCGTCAAGTCCCCTGTGAAATCCCATACCCAGAACAAGCCTTTTTGGAATAAGGAAAAGGGTGTTTTCTGCAGGTAAAATTCTTTTTGAAACGGCGATTTTCAGACCCTTTGTGTTCAGGAACTCTTTTTTGTTCAGAACAACAAATGGTGGTTTAAAAAAAGTTTTCGGCTCTCCCTGCTCTACGTAAACAGGAATTTTTTTGCCATCAAGCAGTGCCATGGAGACCTTTTTGCACAAAGACATGTCTGATATAACATAGTCCATCTCCTTTGCATATACATCAATGGCGGGAAGTTCATTAACATCGGTAGCTGTTGTTATCACAGGCTGGGCAGAGATTAGTCCTGCCACCTCCTGTGCAAGTCTGTTTCCTCCGCCTATGTGCCCGGAAAGAAGGCTGATTACATACCTTCCTTTTTCATCAATCACAATCACGGCTGGATCTGACACCTTGCTTTTAATGTGCGGGGCAATTCCCCTTACCACTATCCCTGCAGCCATAACCGCTATAATGGCGTTGTATTTAAATGCCTCTTCAAAAAAGGTGTCTATTTTTCCAGCAGGAAGCCTTTTGATATCAATGTCAATCTTTAAACCTTCCGCAATTTTTTCACATATCTTTCGGGCAGCTGGTGTTATATAGGTTGCCAGAACGGAAACTTTATTTTTTTCTGAACTCATGCTCAAAGTCTTTCTCGTAAAGCCTGGAATAGGCGTAAGTTTTTGGCTCAATAAAATCACCTACAAGAATTAATGCGGTTTTTCTAATTCCTGCAGTCTTTATCAGGTCTGTGATGTTTTCAAGTGTTCCCTTTATAATCTTTTCGTCTTTCCAGGAGGCTTTATACACAACAGAACAGGGCGTTTCCGGGGAATAGCCTTTTAACAAAGCTTTAACCAGTTCGTCTATGTAGGATATGGAAAGAAAAATCGCGAGCGATGCCCTTAACTTTGCGATGTTTTCCAGATTTTCTTTTTCCGGCACCTTCGTTCTACCTGAAAACCTTGTAAAAATGACCGTTTGTGAAATTTCCGGAACGGTAAACTCTTTTTTAAGTGCGGCACAGGCTGCAAAGGCAGAAGAAACACCGGGAACAACCTCGTATGAGACGCCTCTTTTATCAAGTTCCACAAACTGCTCAAAAATGGCTCCGTAAAGCGAAGGATCGCCGGTATGAAGTCTAACAACCAGTTTGTTTTCATTGACAGCCTTTTCCATCACATTAACAATCTCTTCAAGGTTCATGTATTTTGAGTCATATATCTCACAACCTTTTTTGCAGTAGGCTAAAAGCTCGCTATTCACCAGCGAACCTGCATATATCACCACATCTGCATTTTCAAGCAGTTCTTTACCTTTCACCGTGATTAATTTCACATCTCCTGGACCTGCACCAACAAAATAAACAATCTTTTTATCAAACATTCTTCTTCCTTTTTGCGATAATTAAAGAAAAGTAGGGCAGCTTTTCCAGATCCTTGTTTACATCGTCAATCTCACCGAACGCCTCGTTTTTAAGTCCGAGATTTTTGCCCAGATAGAGCTTAAAATCCGCCAAAAGCCCCGTAAAAAGGTCAACATTGTCAGGTTTTTTTAGAAAAACTATGGTGTCAAACAGTTTTAACTGAGCTACATCAATATTATCATCGGGCAAGACAACCAGTCTTTCGTCACCCTGTACAAGGGGAAAGTTCAGATTTGAGGCAAGTGCCTGATAGGATGTTATGCCAGGCACATAGAGTGTTTCAAAACCTGCTGATTTTACGATTGCTTCAAGATAATAAAACGTTCCATAATGCAGCAAATCCCCTATGCCTGCAAATGCTACATCCATGCCATTTTTAAGATAATCAATAATTGTGTCTGCCGCCTTATGCCAGTATTCTTCAAGCCCGTCCTTTTTCATAGGCATGAAAAGCTCAATAACCTCTTTTTCTTCCAGATGTATCGGCATGTTGCCTATCCGCTCAAGGGCAGCACTTTTTTCTCCCTTTTTAGACACAGGCACTGCTATTACAGGCACACCGTTTAGGGTTTTCAGTGCAAATACGGTAACATTCATGGGATGACCAACCCCTAAGGATACGCCAAAAAATCCGCCTTTTTTAATCTTTTTCTTCATTTTTTATGTTCCTGAAAAATTCTCTGCATAAACTGGCATTTCTCTCTGGTGAAACAAGTGAAAAGGATTCACCGTAAAGAAGGGTTGGTGTTTCTATATCTGTTGCAAATACGTCAACGTCGCGGTAAACACGGGGATAAATCCTGATATGGTTGAGCATAACCTTTTCGTTGAGGGGGGATGAAAAGAGTGCCATATTAAAGCCCGGAATATTTCTGCTATCCAGGAAGAGAGACAGATCCCTAAGCAATGAGGCGATATGGGCAAGGTCTTCTTCTGAAAAATCCCTGTAGTTATAGCTGTTTTCAACTACAAGCAAAAACTCCCCCAGCATCCCGCGGGAAGCAAATGGGGAAAGCAGACAGACAGGTCCCCTTTTTTCTACTATCCTCTCCTTATCTTCCTCTTCTTTCTTAAGGTATGCCTGAAAATACTCAACTCCGTTTTTTTTCAAAAACTCTCTTGCCTTTTCCAACACCCTTGCATGGTAGTTAAGCGGCGTGTCGGTTACATAGACCTGCATGTGGGGGTGAATAAGAGAGCCGCCTGACGTTGGCATGTAGTTCCAGTGAATAAGGGCAAACTTATAATCCTTTTTATCAAAATGAGAAACTGTCTTTGCGTATTCAATCATCAGCGATAAGCCATAATAAACTGTTTCTGCAGACATTGCCCCCATTGGAACCACATGTTCTTTGGTTAAAACGGCAACCGCCGCATTTTCGGCATAGGGCAGTATATTGGGAATTAATCTCACATCGCCCTTTTTAAAATGTCCCTCCTGACAAAGTTCAGAATTGAAACGTGCCGCCTTTTCCTCAAATACCTCCTCGCAAAAGGGACATCGATGCCTGCTTTTTTCACCTATGGTAACAAAGTCAATCTTTTTTGTCTGCCAGTCGATTTCAAATACACGAACCCTGTGCCCAGTAAGTGGGTCAAAGCGCATCTCTGCCTTCACCTCAGACAACTGAAACCCCTTTCTGGGGTGGAGGTATCGTGTGGAGTAAATTTCTTTCCTGAATGTTATCAAAGAAACCCCATGCTTTTACCGATTTTTAAGTGTTTTCATATACTCCATCAAACCACCTTTCTCCAGCAGCTCCTCCATAAATTTTGGAACAGGTAGTATTCTGTAAGCCTTGTTCTGTGTTAAATTTTTTATTTCTCCTTTTTCTGTGTCAACCTCAATTTCGTCACCCGTTTTAATCTCATCAGCCTCGTTACATTCCAGAATCAACAGCCCCATATTAAAGGCGTTTCTGTAAAAAATGCGGGCAAAACTTCTGGCTATTACGGCTGATACACCAGCATATTTGATAGAAATGGGGGCATGTTCCCTGCTGCTTCCGCAACCAAAATTTTTGCCTGCCACTATAAAGTCTCCCTTCTTTATCTTCTTTGTAAAATCAACATCTTCATCTTCCATACAGTGCTTTGCCAGTTCATAGGGATCTGACGTGTTCAGATACCTTGCCGGGATTATTAAGTCTGTGTTTATATCGTCACCATATTTCCATGCTGTGCCTTTTAAAATCATAAAACCTCCTCTTTTACACCTATTTCTTCAGGACTACCAATTCTGCCAAGAACCGCCGAAGCAGCCGCTATGGCTGGATTGCAAAGATAAACCTCGCTTTCAGGATGCCCCATTCTACCCACAAAATTTCTGTTTGTTGTGGCTAATGCACGTTCACCTTTTGCCAGAATACCCATGTGCCCCCCAAGACAGGGACCACAGGTAGGTGTTGATAAAGCTGCCCCTGCATCAATAAATATATCTGCCAGTCCCTCTTTGATACACTGTTTGTAAATATCCTGTGTGGCTGGAATCACAATCAATCTTACATAAGGAGCAACCTTTTTTCCTTTAAGTATTCTTGCCGCAATACGCATATCCTCAATTCGACCGTTGGTGCAGGAGCCTATAACCACCTGGTCTATGGAGACGTGGGTTGACTGCGATACAGGTTTTGTGTTTTCCGGCAGGTGGGGGAAAGCAATCTGTGGTTCCACATCTTCCATATTTACCTCAATTATATCAACATATCTGGCATCTTTATCGCTGTGATAAATCCTGAAATCCCTTTTTGCCCGCTCCTTCACGTAGGCAATAGTTATATCATCGGGCTCAATAATGCCGTTTTTGCCCCCAGCCTCAATCGCCATGTTGCATATGGAAAAGCGGCTGTCCATGGAAAGGGATTTTATTGCGTCTCCTGTAAACTCCATGGAACGATATAATGCACCATCCACACCTATTTTCCCTATTATGTAAAGAATGATGTCTTTGCCGTAAACAAAGGGCTTTCTTTTGCCATTAACTACAAACTTCATGCTCTCAGGCACTTTAAACCACGCCTTTCCTGTAAGATAACAGGCAGCAATATCTGTGCTGCCAACCCCTGTAGCAAAAGCACCCAGTGCACCGTAAGTACAGGTATGACTATCTGCACCAATCACCAGATCCCCGGGCAGAACAACGCCCTTTTCCGGCAAAAGTGCATGTTCAACTCCCATTTCACCAACTTCAAAATAGTGGGTAATGTTGTGCTTTTTTGCGAAATCCCGCAAGATTTTTGCCTGTTCCGCAGAGTTAATATCCTTGTTTGGCGTAAAATGGTCAGGAACAAGGGCGATTCTGTCTCTGTCAAAAACATGTTCTGCACCGGACTTTTCAAACTCCTTAATGGCAAGAGGGGCTGTAACATCGTTTGCCAATGCCAGATCTACATCCGCCATAATAAGCTCACCGGGCACCACCTCTTTTTTTCCACAGTGTGCCGCAAGAATTTTTTCTGTAATAGTCATCCCCATATGAACTCCTTTTTCAGTAAAAATTATCTATACAGTATATCAAATTTTTTTGAAAACAGGCGAAAAAGTTACCGCAACCCGGCAAGCATGTCTATATCTATTTAACACAAACATGAAAATTGGTTTGACTTTCCATTGAAAATTTTATTCAATTAGAATGTATGAAGACAGGCTTTGTTTATGATGATATTTTTCTGGAACATCAGAACCCATCCTATCATCCCGAATCAGCAAACAGGCTTATCGCAATTAAGAACGCCATAGAAAACAACGCTGAGCTAAAAAACAAACTTATTTTCCTTTCACCTGAAAAGGCAACAAAAGAAGATATTACAGCGGTTCACGATGAAAAATACTATGAAAAAATAATGAGCTTCGGAACAGGATACCTTGATAGCGACACCTACATGTCCCCGGGTACCCCCAAGGCTGCTTTATACGCTGCCGGGGCTGTAATCACAGCAGTGAATGCTGTAATGTCAAAAGAAGTTAAGGCTGCCTTTTGTGCTGTAAGACCACCAGGTCATCATGCCGAAAGAGACGAGGCTATGGGATTCTGTATCTTTAATAATGTGGCTGTGGGTGCAGCTTACGCATTAAGACATGGTTTTAAAAGGGTTTTTGTAATAGATTTTGATGTTCATCACGGCAACGGAACGGAGCATATTTTTTATACATCTCCAAATGTGTTTTTCTTCAGCACACATCAGTCACCTCTTTATCCGGGCACAGGCAGACGGTCAGATAGGGGAGAAGGAGAAGGTGAAGGCACAAACTTCAACTATCCTTTACCACCTCATAGTGGCGATCGAGAAATTATACCGATATACCGGGATGTGTTACCAGAGCTTATAGCCAAATTTGATCCAGAGCTACTGTTTGTTTCTGCTGGTTACGACTTGAGAGACAAAGACCCTCTCGCATCCCTTGAGGTAACCAGGGAAGGCATAAGGGAGATAATAAAAAGCATTATAGCAGCGGCAAACAAAAAACCCCTCATATTCAGTCTTGAGGGGGGATATAATTTAAATGCCCTTGCCGAATCTGTAATTGTCACCCTTGAAGAACTGGTAAATCAATAGCCACTTTTTTTAGTTAAGCTGGGCGACAGCCAAGGATTTTTTCAGTTTTTCAAGGGCTCTTGCCTCTAACTGCCTTACCCTTTCTCTTGTAATCCCCAGCTTTTCACCCACCTCCTGCAGTGTGGCAGGTTCATCCTTTAAAATACGGTTTTCTATGATAAATCTCTCTTTTTCAGTAAGCTGTGATAATGCATTCTGTACAGTGACCTGCTTATGTCTTTGCTCGTCTTCTTCTTCAATTTGTTCAATCTCGCAAGGTCTGTAATCTGGAAGGGCCTCTATGGGAAGTCTTTTTGAATTGTCAGGATCTGCAGCATACTCAAAGGAAAAGTCACGTGCAGAAAGCCTGAGTTCCATTTCATCAAGCTCCACAGGTGTAACATCCAGCATCTTTGCGATGTCTTCCTTTGCGTCTTCAAAGTTTTTGCCGTTTACCGCCAGCTCTTTTTTTACCTTGGGCAAAGAGTAGAAAAGTTTTCTTTGATTCTGGGTTGTGCCCATCTTGACTATGCTGTAGTTGTTCATAATGAAGTTCTGAATGTATGCCCTTATCCACCAGATGGCATAAGAAATAAGGCGATAGTTCTTATAGGGGTTAAACTTTTTTACCGCCATCATGAGCCCGAGATTGCCTTCCTGAATCAGATCAAGCAGGCTGAAGCCATAATTTATGTACTCAAAGGCAACCTTAACAACGAACCGAAGATTGGCGGCAACCAGTTTTTTTGCAATTTCAACATCCTTAGACTCATAGTATTGAATTGCAAGACTGCGTTCCTCCTCAGGTGTTAGCATGGGGTAGGTATTGATTTCTTTAATATACACAGCTATATCGTTGAACTGTGAGTATTTCTGTAAATCCATAACCCACCTCCCGGCAAAAATTAGCACTCTGCTTATGAGAGTGCTAATTAATAATATATCAATAATTTAAAATTTGTCAAGGGGGGGCAATATATCCGTTGACTTAAAAAAAAATATTGTTATTCTTTATTGTGTGGAAAGATTTATTAAAGACCTGCTTCTATGTATAATCCCCCTCTTTGTTGCCATAGATGCGGTGGGGGTCATGCCCCTCTTTGTCAATCTTACCGAAAATCTGGACAAAAATGCAAGAAAATATATAGCAAGGCAGTCTGTTATTACAGCTTTTCTTGTGGCTTTATGTTTTGTATTTCTGGGTGAAGGCGTCTTTTCCATACTCGGAATAAAATTAGAGGATTTTATGGTTGCCGGTGGAATTCTGTTGCTTACCGTATCCATCGGAGACATACTGAGATATGGCGAGAAGGGCAAGATTTATGGACAAACCGCTGGAGTTGTACCCCTCGGAACACCGCTTCTTGCAGGACCTGCCACTTTAACCACAACACTGATTCTTGCAGGCAGTTATGGTTATCTTCCCGTGATAATATCCTTAGTTGTGAATCTGTTTTTTGCCTGGTTTATCTTTAACAGGGCGGATTTGATTATTAAATTTATCGGTTTAAACGGCACGAGGGCTGTGGCTAAGGTTGCTGCCCTTTTCCTTGCAGCTATAGCAGTAAAACTTATAAGGACGGGGATCACCGCATTTTTTTAGCCTCATTTCAATTGCCAAGCGGATAAATTTTATATATAATTTTAACGACTTAGAGTTTTGAGTCAAACAAAAGGCATAACAGGAGGCGTTCATGATTATTAAAAGGGCTGTTATCAGTGTTTCTGATAAAACAGGTATTGACACCTTTGCAGCGTTTTTACAGTCTCATGGTGTGGAAATTCTTTCAACGGGCGGAACGGCAAAGTTTCTGAAAGAAAAAGGGATAAAAGTTATAGACATATCTGACTATACAGGTTTTCCAGAAATAATGGATGGCAGGGTAAAGACGTTGCATCCCAAGGTTCACGGCGGTATTCTTGCCATAAGAAGTAAGGCGGAACATGTGGCAAGTCTGGAACAACTCAATATACCTTTTATAGACATGGTGGTGGTAAACCTCTATCCATTTGAAGCCACGATAAAAAAAGAAGGCGTTTCTTTTGAAGAAGTGATTGAGAATATAGACATTGGCGGTCCCACCATGATAAGAGCTGCCGCCAAAAATTTTCAGGATGTTGTGGTGGTTGTTGACCCTGAAGATTATTCAACCGTAATAGACTACATGAAAAAGGGAGAAATACCCTATGACTTTAGATTTTATCTGGCAAAAAAGGTGTTCAGTCATACAGCCCGTTATGACGGCATGATCTCCAGCCACCTCACAAAAATCACAAAGGATGGCACACAGACCTTCCCGGAGGTTTTAAATCTTCAGTATGTAAAGGTGCAGGAGTGCAGATACGGAGAAAACCCTCACCAGAAGGCTGCTTTCTACAAAGAAAAGGATGTGAATATTGCCTGTGTAAGCAGTGCCAAAAAACTTCAGGGTAAAGAGCTTTCTTACAACAACTTTCTTGATACAGACTCCTGCTTCAGAATAGTTGTTGAATTTGACGAGCCTGCTGCGGTTATCGTAAAACATAACAACCCCTGCGGTGCAGCCTGTTCAGAAAACCTTAAAGATGCATACCTTATGGCAAGGGAGTGTGACCCCGTTTCAGCCTTTGGCGGTATCGTGGCTCTTAACAGAAAGGTGGACGGTGAAACAGCAAAGGAGATAGCAGAAACCTTCGTGGAGGTTGTAATTGCCCCCGGCTATGAAAAAGATGCCCTTGAGATCTTTTCAAAACAGCCAAACTTAAGGGTGCTCGATGTGGAGGGCCTGCCCTTGAAGATTGAAGGAATGGAGATGAGAAGGGTGGTGGGTGGCATGCTGGTGCAGGATTTTGACTTAATTACCTATGATAAAAATAACCTTAAGGTTGTAACCAAAAGAAAGCCTACAGATGATGAAATGAAGGCACTGGAGTTTGCATGGAAGATTTGTAAACATGTGAAGTCAAACGCCATACTTATTTCAAACAAAAATGCCACCGTTGGAGTTGGTGCAGGACAGATGAGCAGGGTGGATTCAGCAAGAATAGCGGTTATGAAGGCAAGAAGTGACCTTAAAGGTTGTGTGGCTGCCTCAGATGCCTTTTTCCCCTTTCCCGACGGGCTACAGGTGCTTGCTGAGGCAGGCATTACAGCGGTTATACAACCCGGTGGCTCAATGAGGGACAAAGAAGTTATTGAAGTGGCAGATAAATATAATATAGCAATGGTGTTTACAGGTATCAGACATTTCAAACATTAACAATAAAAAAAGGGG
>FWPU01013152.1_pt1 | contig 10608 bp, 9 predicted proteins | sample 2228361 | NCBI WGS metagenome assembly FWPU01 (sample SAMEA103939777, study PRJEB20133) | metagenome | reverse complement strand
GGACCGCTTCGCCTATCGCGGCGGCGAACTCCCCTTGCCCGGCAACCTGGCCCAAAGGGCCGTCGATCTGGCGCAGCGCACCGTGGCCGCGCTGCCGCCGCATCGGGGGTATATGGGCATCGACATGATCCTGGGCGACGCCGCCGACGGCAGCCGCGACGTGGTTGTGGAAGTCAACCCGCGCCTCACGACGTCGTACGTAGGTTTGCGGGCCGCGTGCCGCGGCAACCTGGCCGAGGCGATGTTGCAGTTGGCCGCCGGCAACGTCCCGCGGTTGCGTTTCCGCCGACAGCGGATCGCCTTTACCCCCGACGGCACCTGCCGGCGCATGGCAGCCGGAGGCGCGCGTAGCAGATCGGCATAGCGGCGCGGCGTGGTCCATCCCTGGGAGGAGAAGCCCGCGTGGACTGGCTCGCACTGGACATCGGCGGGGCCAATCTCAAGGCGGCCGACGGCCTGGGGTGGACGGCGTCCCGGTACTTCCCCCTGTGGCGGCAGCCTGCCGAGTTGCCGGCGGCCATTGCCGCGCTGTTGCGCGACGCGCCGCACGGCGGCCGCGCCGACGGCATCGCCGTCACCATGACCGGCGAACTGGCCGACTGCTTTGCCACCAAACGCCAGGGTGTGGCGTGCATCGTCGACGCCGCGGAACAAGCAGCCGCGGGCCGGACGGTCCGCATTTACACCACGGCGGGCGATTGGGTCACGCCGGACGAAGCCCGGCAACAACCTCTGCAGGCGGCCGCCGCCAATTGGCACGCGCTGGCCCGGTTCGCCGCGCGGTTCGTCCGGGCCGACACAGGGCTGCTGATCGACATCGGCTCGACGACCACCGACATCGTCCCTCTGCGGGACGCAGTGCCGGCCCCTGCCGCGCGTACCGATACGGAGCGTCTGGCATGCGGCGAGTTGGTCTACACCGGCGTGCTGCGCAGCCCCGTCTGCGCCGTGGTGCAGTCGCTCCCGTGGCGCGCGCAGGGCCGATTCGGCCATCTCGTCGAGGCGCTCGGCCGTCTCGATGCACGCCGACAGCCGCCGCACCTCGCGCTCGAGCGATTGCACCCGAGCCGACGATTCGCGGGCGATGCGCTCGAGCGCGTCCACGACGGTGAGCATTCCCGCGCGCGACTGCTTCAGCGCCTCGAGGGCGGCGCGCTCGGTGGCGATGCGCTGCTTTAGCGCGGCTTGCTCCTCCTCGAGCGTCTCGGCCTTCGACGCCGACCCGACGAGGCACAGGACGAGAAGACCCAGGCGGCGCATCGTCACACCCTGAGGAACCGGCGCACCGCCAGAAGGCTCCCGAGCAGGCCCAGCCCGCAGCCGACGGCTACCAACTCGAGCAGCCGCCGCCAGTCGAGGAGCGCCAGCGAGCTCGGCAGCCGCAAGAACCCGAACGCCTCCTCGAGCGTGGGCCCGGCGAAGGTGGAGAAGGCGTGCAGCGCCAACGCGGCGACGGTGGCCCCGAGCAGCCCCTGGATGAGCCCCTCGATCAGGAACGGCATCTTCACGAAGCGGTCGGTGGCGCCCACGAGCTTCTGGATCTCGATCTCCTCCCGCCGCGCGTAGATGGCGAGCTGCAGCGTCGCCGAGACCACCACCACGGTGGTGAGCACCACCACCGCGAAGAGGAGCATCGAGCCGACGCGCAGCGCCCTCGCGATGGCCGAGAGCCGCTCGACCGCCTCCTGCCCGTAGTCCACGCCCGTCACCGCTTCGAGCTTTGCCACCTGCTCGGCCAGCTCCTTCAGCGCCACGGGGTTCTGGCCCTCGGGCGGCAGCGTCACCTCGATCGACTTGGGCAGCGGGTTCTCCGGCATGGCGGAGAGCACGCCGCCCAGATCTCCCAGGTCGGCCTCCAGGCGCTCGAGGGCCTCGGCGGGAGGAACGATGCGCGAGGTGCCGCCGGTACTCGACGCGAGCGCCCTCGCCAGCTCGGCGGCAGTCTCGTCGGTCGTGCCGTCGGCGAGATGGACGGTCATCTCCACCTCTCCGCCGACCGTGGCGAGCAGCGCGTCGACGAAGGAGAGCGCGCCGCGCGCGAGCCCCAGCGAGAACAGCGCCAGCGCGACGGTGGTGACCGCGATGACGTGCACGAACGGGCCGTGCCGCATCCCGTGTGCGGCCGACCGCCAGAAGTAGGACACCTTCGCGACGACGCTCACGGAGCGGAGGATACGGAGCGCCCGAGCTCGAGGGAAAGAAGTGGCGGTCGGGTGGCGCGAGAGGGGCCTGGTCCGCCGCTCGCATGCCGTCTACCGCGCTCCGGTCACGCTCTCGGTGGGGCCACGAAAGGGACGACCTGTCGATCGTTCCGGCGGTACGTCGCGAAGTCCTTGCGATCGACCGTGAGCACCTGGCAACGCGCGTGGAGCTCCGTCATCGCGACGATGCAGGCATCGGCCAGATCCATCCGTAGCGTGCCATCAACGTGCGCAGCCTCGGCCAATGCGGGGACAGGTCGAACGCTACGCGGAGCGCTCCGCGTTCGAGCATCGCGAACAGCGGGTCGATGCCGAGCCCGTCTTCTCGGAGAAAGCACGCTGCTTCGTTGAGCACCGCTTCGCAGGTGAGCATCGGGGCGCGCACCTGCCGCATCAGAGCAACTGCCCACGCGTGGTATGGGTCGTTCGAGTGAGGTACGCGACGAGCGGCCCGGTGTCGCAGATCGCGATCATCGACGATGGAATCTCGCCCGCGTGTTGGTGGCGGCGCGGCGGGTGCCAGCGACGGATCCGGCGAGGTCCGAGACGAGGGCATGCACCGAGCTCCGACCACCTTGCGGCTCTGCGGAGAGGCGGTCCCGGATCAGCGCGGCCAGCGAGCGCCGGGTCGCTCGCGCCTCCTCCTCGAGCCGCCGCAGCGTCTCCTCCGGCAGCTCGATGGTGATGCCCTTCAGCGCGTTCCCCGGGGTAACTCCTGCCTGACAGACGGGCAACTCCCGGTCGTGGCGCCGGTCAAGGTGACGTCGAGCGACTTCACTCGCCACTCGCCATGCGCCGGGCCGCCTTGATGCCGCTGTCGTCGGCCACGATCATTCCGCGCTCGAGCCGGATGGTGCGCTTGCCGTAGCGGGCGATGAGCGACGCGTCGTGGGTGGCCACCACCACCGTGGTGCCGCGCACGTTCACGTCGCAGAGCAGGTCCATGATCTCGATGGTCAGCTGCGGGTCGATGTTCGCGGTGGGCTCGTCGGCGAGGAGGATGGTGGGGTCGTTCACCAGCGCCCGGGCGATGACCACGCGCTGCTGCTCGCCGCCGGAGAGCCGCATCGGCAGCGAGTCGGCCTTGTGCTCGAGCCCGACGAGCTTGAGCATGCGCATCACCCGGTCGCGCACCTCGGCCCGGCTCATGCCAATCACCTCGAGCGTGAAGGCCACGTTCTCGGCCACGGTGCGGTTGGGCAAGAGCTTGAAGTCCTGGAACACGACGCCGATGTTCCGCCGCAGGTAGGGGATCGCCGACTCGCGGATGCGCGCAATGTTGCGCCCGCCCACGAGGATCTGCCCCTTGGTCGCCCGCTCGGCGCAGAAGATCAGCTTGAGCAGCGTCGACTTGCCCGCGCCGGACGGGCCGGTGAGGAAGACGAACTCCCCCTTGTCGATGTGGAGGTTGATGTCGCACAGCGCCGGCGGGTCGCCCGGGTAGGCCTTGGTGACGTGGAAGAACTGAATCATCGGCAGAACGGTGGCGCCTCGACATTCTCCGACAGTTTCGGTTCGGAGACGAATTCGTCTAGCGTTCGCTTCCATGCCGGACGTCGAACGCGACTACATCGCGACCGAGACGGTGCGTCAGCCGTCCGCCGTTCCGAAGGTGCTCCTGGCGCTGATGCTGATCGGCATCGGAGTCGCCGCCTGGTTCGGCTACGACCTGTACCAGAACGAGCGCGAGCGGGCCGCGGCCGCGCTGAAGGCCAGCGACGAGGCCACCGCCCGGGCCAAGGTGCTCGAGGAGCAGGTGCAGAAGCTCACCGCCGAGCGCGACGAGCTCGAGGCGAAGCTCGAGGCGCTCTCCGGAGAGCTGGAGCAGAAGGAGGCCGAGCTCGACAAGCTGAAGGCCACGTACGACTCCCTCGAGGAGAAGATGCGCGCCGAGATCAAGCGCGGCGACATCGAGCTCACCCGCGACGCGGGCGGGCGGATCAAGGTGGATCTGATCGACAAGATCCTCTTCGACTCGGGCGAGGCCGAGCTGTCACTTCGCGGCCAGGAGGTGCTCACGCGCCTCGGCGGCGTGCTGGCGAAGATCGAGGACAAGCAGATACAGGTCTCCGGCCACACCGACGACGCGGTCATCACCGAGAAGCTGAAGGAGAAGTTCCCCACCAACTGGGAGCTGTCGGTCGCGCGCGCCGTCAACGTGGTGCGCTACCTGTCGGAGAAGGCCAACGTGCCGCCCGCGCGGCTGGTCGCCGCCGGCCACGGCGAGTACCACCCGGTCGCCAGCAACGCGAACCCGCAGGGCCGCGCGCGCAACCGGCGCATCGAGATTCTCCTCACCCCGGCCCTGAAGGCGCAGAAGGCCGAGCTGCCCCAGACGGCGGCGAAGAAGGAGGCGCCGAAGAGCCAGCCCAAGCCGCCGCCGAAGAAGACCAGGGCCATCGCCAAGAAACCCGACGGTCGCAAGTGACAGAAGCCCGTCTGGCGGGGCCGTGCTCGAGCGGCCGAACGCGACCGCCTCGTCGGTCTGCTCTCGAGGAGAAGCCCGGCCAGGGCGCCCGTTCTCGGGGCGCACTACGTATGAGGAGCATTCCGCACAGGCCTCAAAGGCGCCATGCAGAACGCCGACATCGCCCGGGTGCTGTCCGAGACGGCAGATGCGCTCGAGCTGGCCGGAGGAAACCCCTACAAGGTCCGCGCCTACCGGCAGGCGGCGCAGATCATCGACACCCTGCCCGAGCCGGTCTCGGCGTTGTCCGCGCGAAACGAGCTCACCGAGGTGCCGGGTGTCGGCGAGCGCATCGCCGGGCACATTCGCCAGCTCCTCGACGAGGGCGATTTCGACGAGCACCGGGCCGCGGTGGCCAACCTGCCCCCGGGCGTGCTCGAGATGCTCTCCGTCGAGGGTGTGGGCCCCAAGACGGTCGCGCTGGCGTGGAAGCGGTTGGGCGTCTGCGACATCGACGGCCTTGAGGCGGCCTGCCGAGACGGCCGGCTCGAGGCGCTGCCGCGAATGGGGCCCTCCCGCGTCTCGTCGATTCTCAAGGCCATCGGGCGACATCGGGGCCGGGTCGGACGTGCGCCGCTTCACCGGGCATGCGGCTGGGCCGAAGAGCTCCTGGTCCGGCTGCGGGCCATCGAGGGCGTCATTTGCGCCGAAGCCGCCGGCAGCCTCCGCCGCCGTCGCGAGACGATTGGCGACATCGACCTGTTGGTATGCGCGAAAAGCGAAGCTCCGATTCAGGCCTTCGTGCGTTTCCCCGAGGTGGCGAGCGTCATCGGCAAAGGCAGCACCAAGGCGTCGGTGCGACTCAAGTGCGGAATGCCAGCCGACCTGCGGCTCGTGCCTCCAGAGTCCTTCGGGGCAGCGCTGCACTACTTCACCGGCAGCAAGGCGCACAACATCGAGCTCCGAACGCGCGCGCAGCGCCTGGGCCTCAAGGTGAACGAGTACGGCGTCTTCGACGAATCGGGAGCGCGCGTGGGCGGCGCGACCGAGGAAGAGGTGTTCCGGCTCGTCGGCCTGCCGTACATTCCCCCCGAGCTGAGAGAGGGCGCGGGGGAAATCGAAGCCGCCGCCAAAGGAGAGCTGCCTCGCCTGGTGACCGAGGAGGAAGTCATCGGCGACCTCCACGTGCACACGCGTGCCTCTACCGACGCCCGCTCGGCGATTTCCGAGGTGGTCGAGCACGCCCTCGCATGTGGCCGCAGCTATCTCGCCATCACCGAGCACTCCCGCTCGCGCCCGCTGGGCATGGACGCGGAGAAGCTCAACGCGCAGAGAGAGGAAATCGCGCGCATCAACGCCGCCGGCGCGCCCGTGCGGCTTCTGGCCGGCATCGAGGTCGACATCCTCCCTGACGGCTCGCTCGATTTGCCGCCAAAGGTGCTCGCCGGCCTCGACTGGGTGGTGGCGAGCATTCACGTGCGGCTGAACGACCCGCCCGAGCGCATCACCGAGCGGCTGGTGCGCGCCATTCGCACCGGCGTCGTCGACGTCATCGGGCACCCTACGGGCCGGCAGATAGGAAGGCGAGACGCCTACGCTTTCGACTTCGATGCCGTCCTGGAAGAGGCGCGCGATTTCGGCGTCGCCCTGGAGGTGAACGCCCAGCCCGAGCGGCTCGACCTGGACGACAAGCGCAGCCGCGCCGCGAAGGCAAAAGGTGTGAAGCTGGTCATCTCGTCCGATGCGCACGCCGCCGACCAGCTCGCCAACCTCCGCTACGGCATCTGGACGGCCCGCCGCGGATGGCTCGAAGCCACCGACGTCTTGAACACCATGCCGTGCGAGTCGCTGCTCGCCTGGAAGCGCTCGCGCATGCGCGCGGCACGGTCGCTTGAGCCCCGTTGACGCCGCCGAGCCACAGCTTCGACGAGCACAGAGGAGAGGTGCTCCTCCGCCTCGAGGCTCCGACCTTCGGCGAGCTGTTGGCCGAGGGAGCGCGCGCTCTGGCCGAGCTGCTCTCGGAAGAGCCTTCGGGGCCGCTTCAGGACACCGAGCACGTCGCGCTGACCGCCGCCGATCCCTCGACCCTTTTGGTGGACTGGCTGAACGAACTCATCTTTCGTTCGGAGACGCGCCACCGCATCTATTGGGACGTGCGAATCATCGAGGCCACAAAGAAGCGGCTCGTCGCCGAAATCCGCGGTCGGCCGGCCACGCGACTCCGCACGCAGGTCAAGGCGGCGACCTTCCACCGGCTGAAGGTCACCGTGGCCCCTACCATCTGCCAGGCACAGGTGATTCTGGACGTCTGAGGCATCGGCGCCGGTCGAAAGCTGGCGCCGATGCCTCTGGCAAGCCAGGTCGAGAAGGGAGGAGAGAGGCAACCATGGGCGAGCTTTTGGCGATGCTCTCGAAGGTGCGGCGCATCGGCCCAGTCACCTGGGAGCTGCCGGCCGAAGGGCAGATGCGCGTTCCGGCCCGCTTCTTTGCCGACGAAGGTGCATGGGCGGATCTCGCGCGCGACCGAAGCCTCGAGCAGCTCGCCAACATGGCCACCTTGCCGGGCGTCGAGGGCTTCGTGCTGGGCATGCCCGACATGCACGAGGGCTATGGCTTCCCGGTGGGAGGCGTGGCGGCCACGCGGCTTCCCGACGGCGCCATCTCGCCGGGTGGAATCGGCTTCGACATCAATTGCGGCGTGCGGCTGCTCGCCTCGCCACTCTTCGCCGACGAGGTGACCGCGTCGCTTGGCGCGCTGATGCACGAGCTGAGCCGCAGCATTCCGAGCGGCTATGGCCGGCATGGTCGCCTTTCTCTCGACGACGAATCGCTCGACGGCGGGCTCGAGGGTGGAGTGGCGTATTTGGTGTCGCGCTTCGGCATCGGCGACAAGAACGACGCGCAGCACATCGAGGCCGCCGGGCACCTCGAGGCGGCAGACGCCTCGTGCGTCTCGTCTCGTGCCAGACAGCGCGGAATGGACCAGCTCGGCACCCTCGGCGGCGGCAACCACTTCCTCGAGGTGCAGCGCGTGGACACCGTCTTCGACGCCGAAGCCGCTGGCGCCTTCGGGCTCTTCGAGGGTCAGCTGGCGGTGCTCATCCACACCGGCTCGCGGGGGCTGGGCCACCAGGTGTGCACCGATGCGGTGCGCGAGATGGACGCAGCCATGACGCGGCACGGAATCTCCGTTCCCGACCGGCAGCTCGCCTGCGTGCCCTTGTCGTCCGCGGAAGGTAGACGCTACTTCGCCGCCATGTGCGCCGCGGCCAATTTCGCCTGGTGCAACCGCCAGGTGTTGATGCAGCGCTGCCGCGACGCTTTCTCTCGCGTCCTGGGCGGGCGCGGTGAGCTTTTGCTCGTCTACGACGTGGCGCACAACATCGCCAAAGTCGAGCGCGGCGGCGATGGAGCATGGTGCGTGCACCGAAAGGGCGCCACGCGCGCTTTCGGACCAGGCCACCCCGAAGTGCCCGAGCGCTACCGGCCCGCGGGCCAGCCCGTCTTCATTCCCGGCAGCATGGGCACCGCCTCGTTCGTGCTCGCCGGCAATCGAGAGTCGGCGACCATCTCGCTGAGCAGCTGCTGCCATGGCGCGGGCCGCCGCATGAGCCGCCACGCCGCCAAGCGCGCGGTGCAGGGCCACCTGTTGCGCAAGGAGCTCGAATCGCGCGGCATCGTCGTCGAGTGCGCCTCGAACGCAGAGCTCGCCGAAGAAGCGCCCGCGGCCTACAAGGACGTCGAGCGCGTGGTCGACGTGGTGGTGCAGGCCGGCATCGCCCGAAAGGTCGCCCGGCTGAGGCCGCTGGGCGTCCTCAAGGGGTGACGGTTCGAACGCAGAAGAAGCCCTGCCGAAGGAAAACCGAGGCGTGCCGTTCGACTTCGGCGCCACGTCGAGCCCGACTTGTCTGCGCTCGGCCCCGACCAGCCCGACGGCCTCAAGACGCCTATTCGTTGGGAAGAGCCTGGAGGAGCACGTAAGGTCGCTCGCCGATGGAAGGTCCGGACTCAGGCGTGCTGCGCAAGGGGCTTTTGCCCGGAGAGCTGTACAAGCGCGCCGGCCTGGTCGCCGGGCCGGTGGCGTTCGGGCTGATCGCCTTCGTGCCGTCGGGCCTGCACCGCATCGAGGGCATGGGCAACCGCCCGGCGTACGCGGCGGCGGCCGCGGCGCTGATGGCCATCTGGTGGTTCACCGAGGCCCTGCCCATCTACGTCACCGCGTGCGCGCCGCTGGTGCTCTTCCCGGCGCTGGGCATCTTCGGGCGCGGCATCGCCGGCGACGCGGTGCAGACCGGCCAGACCTTTCTCGACGCGTACATCTTCCTCTTCATGGGCGGGATGGTCATCGGCGCCGCCATGGAGCAGCACGGGCTCCACCGCCGCGTGGCGCTGCACATCATGCGCGCCATCGGGACGGATCCGCGGCGGCTGTTGCTCGGCGTGCTGATGGCCACCGGCCTGGTGTCGATGTGGATCTCCAACACCGCCACCGCGGTGATGATGATGCCCATCGGCATGGCGCTCCTCTCGCAGCTCGAGGCGGGCTCGGGGCGGAGGCTCTCCCATTTCGGCGCGGCGGTGATGCTGGCGGTGGCCTATGGCGCCAACGTCGGCGGCATGGGCACGAAAATCGGCACCGCCACCAACAGCATCTTCGTCGGGTTCCTCGCCGAGAAGATGGGCTACGACGTCAGCTTCCTTCGCTTCATGGCGCTGGGCGCTCCGTTCGTGCTGCTCTTCACGCCGGTGGTGTGGTGGGTGCTGTGGCGGCACGGGCGCGCCGACGCTCCCGAGGACAGGCGCGGGCGCGAACTGATCGACCGCGAGCTCGCGGCGCTGGGGGCGCTCTCGAAGGGCGAACGCATCGTCGCGGGCGTCTTCGTCGTCGCGGCGGTGCTCTGGGTGCTGGTCGATCCGCTGCGCGCGGCCATCGCCCCGCTCTTCTCCTTCAAGCTGCTCGGCAAGCACTGCGAGGCGGCGGTGGCCATGGGGGCCGCGCTGGTGCTCGTCGGCTCCGGCCAGCTCTCCTTCGCCTCGTTCAAGCGGGTGCCCTGGGGCGCGCTCTTGCTCCTCGGCGGCAGCTTCGCGCTGGCGGCGGGCATCGAGGGCTCGGGGCTGTCGCGGTGGCTCGGCTTCAAGCTCGAGCCCATCGCCCGCCTGCCCGCGCCGGCGCAGCACATGCTCGCAGCGGGGGCCTCGGTCGCGCTGTCCGCGGTGGCCTCGAACACCGCCACCGTGAACGTGGTGCTGAACCTGTTGCCGCGTTCGCCGTCGGTGCTCGCCGTCTCGGCGCTGGCCAGCTCGTGCGACTTCGCGCTCCCGGCGGGCACGCCGCCCAACGCCATCGTCTTCGGGTCCGGCTACATCCGCCTGCCGGTGATGATCCGCGTGGGAGTCGTGCTCGACGCGCTCGCCACCGTGCTGCTCGGCCTGTACGGATTCGCGTACGCGCGCTGGCTTCTGCCGTGAGGGGGCTCTGGCCCTGATCAACTCCGCAGCCGGACCAGGCCGGTCGCCATGAGCCGCTGAACCGACCGCCACCCCTGCAGCTCGTCGAGCGCGGCGGCGCTCAACGCGTCGCGAATCGACCCGCCGTGGAACAGCCGCTGGTGCAGGTACAGATCCGCCGTGGTGAGCTGCGGGTGCGGGTCGGACTCGAGGGGTGAGGCGGCCAACCGGCCCTCGAGCGAGGCGAGCTCGTCGGCCGCACGGCGCGACAGCATCTGCTCGGCCTCGCGATAGAGCACCTGGGCCTCGGGAACCGGCCCGCGCTCGAGGGCCTGCTCTGCCAACTCCGCGGCCGTGCGCGGCTCGCCCTTGAGCAGTGACTCCCTTGCCGTCTCGACCAGCCGCCCCACCGGCCAGCTCGCCTCGCCCGCCACCGAGAGGATGCCCTGGTCGAGCAGGTGCGCCAGGTCGGCCCCAACAAGGAGGGTGCGAAGGGGTCGTACTCCGTGTACCGGGTCGCGGGGTGAGGCGGACGATGACAACCATCCACGA
>FWPU01013149.1_pt1 | contig 10609 bp, 8 predicted proteins | sample 2228361 | NCBI WGS metagenome assembly FWPU01 (sample SAMEA103939777, study PRJEB20133) | metagenome | reverse complement strand
GATTTGGGACTTGAGATTTGGGACTTGAGATTTGGGACTTGAGATTTGGGACTTGCGCTCTGGCCATTGGGATTTGGCCATTCCAGCTCGGTTTCTCCCGGCCCGTGCCTCGCCGGTCCGGGCCCCTATTGTCCCACAGTCCCGGCCTTCATACGTTGGACCAAAAGTGAAAGGGAACTCCGATGAGCGCATCGCATGTTTTTGTTCTGAAGTGCCGGAGCGGCTGGGTTGGCAGCCGGTGGGCGGGCTTGGGCTTTTGGGCGATCGTCGTCTCGGTGGCGGCCAGCGGGTGGCCGGCCGACTCGGCGTCCCCACCGGCACACAAGCAACCAAGTCATCCCAACGTGGTGGTCATTCTGGCCGATGACCAGGGCTGGGGCGATTTGAGCCTTCACGGCAACACGAACCTGCAGACGCCGAACCTGGATCGGCTGGGCCGCGAGGGGGCCGTATTCGATTACTTTTACGTCCAGCCGGTGTGTTCGCCCACGCGTGCGGAGTTTCTGACCGGCCGGTATCATCCGCGCGGCGGGGTCCGCGATGTAACGCGCGGCGGGGAGCGTTTGAACCTGGACGAGTACACCATCGCCCAGGCGTTCCAGAAGGCGGGCTATGCGACGGGGGTGTTTGGCAAGTGGCACAACGGCACGCAATATCCGTACCACCCGCTGGCGCGCGGGTTCGGCGAGTTCTATGGTTTTACTTCCGGCCATTGGGGGATTTACTTCGACCCGCCGCTGGAGCACAACGGCCAGTGCATTCGCGGCCGGGGCTACATCGCCGACGACCTGACAGACCAGGCGATCCGCTTTATCGAAGGGCAGCGCGGCCGGCCATGGTTCTGCTATCTGGCCTTCAACACGCCCCACTCGCCGTTCGAGGTACCGGAGCGGTTCTACAATCGCTTTCGAAATGCGGAACTGGCGTTGCGGGCCGAGGGACCCAAGCAAGAAGACCTGGCGGTGACGCGGGCGGCCCTGGCCATGTGCGAGAATATCGACTGGAATGTTGGCCGGCTGCTGGAGGCCCTGGACCGGCTGGGCCTGGGCGACAGGACGGTGGTGGTGTATTTTTCGGATAATGGTCCGAACTCGGCGCGGTGGAATGGGGGGATGCGGGGGCGCAAGGGTTCGACCGACGAAGGCGGGGTGCGCAGCCCGTGCCTGATTCGCTGGCCGGGACAGATCCGGCCGGGCACGCGCATCGACCGCATTGCGGGAGCGATCGACCTTTTGCCCACGCTGGCCGAGCTGGCCGGCATACCCTTGGAGCCGCCCAAGCCCCTGGATGGCAGGAGCCTGGCCCCGCTGCTTTTGGGCCGCCCGGCCCACTGGCCGGACCGAATGCTTTTCGCCCACTGGGCTGGCCGGGTGAGCGTCCGTACCCAGCGGTTCCGGCTGGACGACCGGGGCCGGCTGTACGATATGGTGCGCGATCCGGGGCAGCGCGAGGACCTTTCGGCCCGCGAGCCGCAGGTCGCCGAAAAGCTCCGCGCCGCGGTCCAACGCTTCCGCAACGACGTGGTGCCGAAAGGGCCCGACACCCGGCCGTTTCCGGTCGGCTACCGCGAGTTTCCGGTGGCCTGGCTGCCGGCCCGGGATGGGCAGCCCACAGGCGGCGTGCGGCGCAGCGCCCCGGCGCCCAATTGCTCGTTCTTTACGAACTGGACCCGGCCCGAAGACGCCATGAGCTGGGACATCGAGGTCCACACCGCCGGACGCTACCAGGCCGTGGTGTACTACACCTGCCCGGCCGGCGATACGGGGGCCACCATCGAGCTTTCTTTGGGCGACCGCTGGGTGCGGAGCCGAGTGACCGAGGCCTTCGACCCACCGCTGCGCGGTGCCGAGTACGATCGCGTGCCTCGCCGGGGCGAATCGTATGTGAAGGACTTCAAGCCGTTGGTGCTGGGAACCCTGGAACTTCCCGCAGGGCGCGGGACACTGGTGCTCCGGGCACGGGAGGTGCCGGGCCGGCAGGTGGCCGATGTTCGCATGGTGGTCCTTCGGCTACTGGAGTGAGTTGCCAGGAGGGCGGTGCCTGCGGTCGGGTCATCGCGTTTTTGTCGGGCGGGGCTCGCTCGAGGCGGGCGCCAGCCCGGCTGCCCGAACTGGTCGTTCGCGGGCGCGGCGATTCGGCCAGCGTGTTCGGCGGCCGTGATGCGGCTGCAGGGAGGTGTCCGAACTGGTCCCGGGCTACCGCGGCAATTCGGCGGGGCAGGTTTCCGATGGCTCGCTGGCGGAAAGGTCCGGCAGATTTGGTGCCCCGGGCTGCGCCGGTTTTTCCGTAGCGAGCGACGGGGGGTGTCCCAGGCCCGCGAATAGCCGCTCACGCAGTTGTTCCAGCCGAGCGATGTGCTCGGCCCGCCACCCGTCGAGCCGGCTCGGGGCGAAGTTCTCGGGCTGCACGAACAACACGGCCGGCTGGATCAGGCGCAGCCGGCAGGCCAGGCGGTACAACAACCAGGCATCGCGCCACCGCAAGCGATGTGCCCAAGCCAGTTGGAAGAACAGGCGCCACGGTTTTCCGACTGGCCGGGGTTGGCGCTCGGACAGATACCGCGAGGCGACGAGCCATACCAGGGCGATGGCCACGATGCCGCACAGGCCCGCCAGCACGGGCCAGAGGTAAATTGCGGGCAGTTCGGCGGGGGGATCACCGGTTTGGCGGGACAGGACTTCGGACGGCAAGCGGGTCGCGGCTTGGGCCAGTGGCCAGAACGTCATGGCATGGCCTCCCGGGGTTGGGGAGCCAGCGGCGGCGGGGCGGGGGTGGTCCAGGCGCCTTGGGCCTCGAGCGCTTTTCGGGCGGCTTCCTGGACCACGGGGCTGCGGTCTTCCAGGGCCTCGGTCAAGCCCAGGCGTGCCGCGGGGGTGCGGCAGGCGGCCAGGGCCGCGGCCGCCTCGGCCCGCACCATGTGGTCCTCGTCGCGCAAAAGCCGGAGCAGCACTTCCTCGAGCTTCGGCTCCAGCTCGAGTGCCCGGGCCACCGCCAAGGCCCGCAGCCGCCGGCGCCGCACCCGCGAACGCATCTCCTCCCACAGCCGCCCGATGCACCGCGGGTCCACTTTTTTCACCAGCCGACCCGTCGAGCGCCGCAGGGCGTCGTCCATCATATCGAAGTCGGCCAGGTACCGGTCGAAATGGAACTCGGGAAGGCTTTTGCGAACGGCAGCCCGAACCACCGGCGAGGGGCTATCCACCAGGGCCAGGATGCGATTTAAGGCGCCGGGGATCCCGCGGCTGCGAAGCTGGACGATCACTTTTGCTTGCACCTCCGGGTCGTTATCGCCCAGGGCCCGAAGGGCCAGCCGGTTGGCTTCGGCGCCGTGGAACCGGGCGAGGGCTTCGGCAGCCGCCCGGCGGCCTGCCGGCTTGCCGTTCAGAAGCAGCCACTCGATACTGCCGAACACCTCGCGGCGCGGGGCGGCCGAGGCCAGAAGCAGGCGCACCGCCGCGTGCTGCTCGGCATCGCCCAGCTTCCCCAAAAGCGCCACATTGCGGGCCCAGGCGATGGTTTCCATGCGTCGCAGGTTCTGAGCCACGACGCCCGAGGGCTCGCGCCCGATCTTTCGCAACAGGGCCGCGACGAATTCCAGATCGTTGCGGCGGGCGATGACCGACAGCGCGGCCGAGGGGGCCTGCGGGTCGTCCAAAAACCCCAGCACCAGGCGCAGGATGCTCCGCTGGGAACTCCGCGCCAGCAGGTCCACCAGCGGTACGAAGGCGGTGTGATGCGGGTTGTCCAGCACCTGCTTGAGCACGAGGTTATCGCGGTTGACCAGCGCGGCAAAGGCTTCCAGGACCTCACGCCGCTGGTGCCGGCCATACCGCGACACCGCCGTTTCCAACGCGCCGAGCAGCCGCCGGCGGATCAACTGGGGCGAGTCGCCGCCGTACACCGGACGCAACGCGCCGAGGTCCTCGCAGAGCAGGCCCACCAGATCGAGCAGCGTCTGGGCCAGGAGGTCCGCTTGGGGATGGTTCGGCTCTTCCAAGGCCGCGAGCACGGTCGGCACCAGGTCATACTCGCGAAACAGGGTCGCCGCCCGGCAGGCGTTGGCGCAAAGCTGCGCGTCGTCTGCCAGCAGGGCCTGGCGGCAGACCGGCAGCAGGCGGCTGTGGTAGCGCTGGAGGATGGGGCCCCAGCACTCGGGCATCTGGTGCAAGCGCGCCAGCACCTCGCGGTGGCCTGCGGGGTGCGCGCGCTTGAGGATCGCGGCCAGGGCCTCGGCCTGCAACGCGCTGTGCCAACTGTCCAGCGCCGCAAGAAGGACGGGGTCCGCCGCCTCATTGTCGGTACGGGAAAGGATCTCAAACGTGAGGGAAAGGCCGGCAGACACGGCGTCACAATCCTCCGGGGAAATATAGGACACGCCATGCGCCGGGATGTTTCGCCCCAGAGAGGGTAGGGCCGCTGCCCATCCGCCACCTCCGGCATCGCCCGCTTGCGCGTCGTGCCCGGCAAACTTGATTTTCCCCTCCCAACCGCTAAAACTGGAACAAACCCGTCAATTGCGTGGAGAAGGGTCATGGCCACTGTCTCGCAGGCTCCCGAGGTGTTTGACCGCGAGTTCCTTGTGCTGCGCGGCCGGTTGTTGGACGTGGCGGCGACGCTGGATCGGCTTGATCGGGCCGGCGGGCCCCCCCCGCAGGACCCGCGGACCGAACAGCTCCGCCGAAGCCTCGAAGTGCTGGCCTCGGCAGGCCCGCGCTCCGACCGCGCCGAACAAATCCAGTTGATCTTCTCGCTCCCTTACGACCCCCAGTGGCGCAAATGACCGGAGGGTGGCCATGGAGTTCTTCGATCCCCACATCCACGTGGCATCGCGCACCACCGATGATCTGGAGCTGCTGGCCCGCATGGGATGCGTCGTGGTGGGCGAGCCTGCCTTCTGGGCCGGTTTCGATCGCTCGGGCACCGGCTCTTTCTACGACTACTTCCGCCAGTTGACCGAATGGGAACCGAAACGCTGTGCGCAATTCGGCCTGGCCCACTACTGCTGGCTGGGAGTCAACGCCAAGGAGGCCGAGAACGTGGCGCTGGCCCAAGAGGTGATGGCCTGTTTGCCCGAGTTCCTCAATCGCCCCAATGTGCTGGGCATCGGCGAGATCGGGCTCAACAAGAATACCCGCAACGAGGTGGCGGTGCTCGAGAGGCTGGTGGACCTGGCCATGCAGACCAACGAGCAGATGTTGTTCCATACCCCCCACCTGGCCGACAAGTACGCCGGCACACGCATGATCCTCGACATCCTGCGGGGCGACCGGCGCGTGGATCACAGCCGCGTGTGCATCGACCATTGCGAAGAGCATACCATCCGCCTGGTTCTGGACGAGGGGTATTGGGCCGGCATCACCCTGTATCCGACGACCAAGGCCACCGCCGAGCGCGCCGCCGACATGGTGGAAATCTACGGGCCGGAACGGATCCTGGTGAACTCGTCGGCCGATTGGGGCCCCTCGCGTCCCTCGGCGGTTACCGACTTCATTCTGGTGATGCGGCGGCGGGGGCACGACCCGGCCTTGATCCGCCGCGTGGTGTATTCCAATCCGCTGGAGTTCTTCAACCAAAGCCGCAACTTCTGTTTTACCCCTCGCTCCGGCTGACCAGGCGTTTTCGGCTTGAGGGGTGGCGAACACCCCCAGGCCGGTTTTTCCCAGGGCCGCAGGGCGAGGTACCCCGGAAAATGGAAAGGTTGGCCGCGTTGTCGCTACCCAGCACTCCGGCACACGAGACCGAGGGGCAAGGGCCGGCCACGGTCCCAGGTGTGGGACCGCTGAAAATCGGCCCCGTGCTTGTCGATCCTCCGGTCCTTCAGGCCCCCATGGCCGGCTTTACCAACTACGCCTACCGGCAGATCGTGCGCGAGTTGGGCGGGGCAGGCCTGTTGGCCACCGAAATGGTCAGTGCCCGGGGCTTTGTGTACATGCAAGCCCGCGCGGGTGAGCTGCCCGATCGCCTGTGGGGTGTGCGGGACGAGCCCCGTCCCCTGGCGGTCCAAATCTGGGATAACGACCCCGAGATGCTGGCCGAGGTCGCCCGGCGCCTGGCTTGCCAGTTCCGCGTGAGCGTGGTGGACATCAATTTCGGCTGCCCTGTGCGGAACATTGCCCAGCGGGCCCGCAGCGGCTCGTATCTGCTCCGCGACCCGGAGCGGGTGGGGCAGCTCGTGGCTCGGGTGGTCGCCGCGTGCCGGCCCGTTCCTGTGACGGCCAAGATCCGCCTGGGCTGGACCCGCGATACCATCAACGCGATCGACGTGGCCCAGGCGATCGAAGGGGCCGGCGCCGCCGCGGTCACGGTGCACGGCCGGACGGCGCAGGACATGTTCCGTGGCTCGGCCGATTGGGATCGCATCGCCCAAATCAAGCCGCATCTGCGGCGGATCCCCTTGATCGGCAACGGCGACCTGACCAGCCCCGGGCAGGTGGTCGAGGCGTTCCGGCGCTACGGCACCGACGGGGTGATGATCGGGCGCGCCGCCCTGGGCCGGCCCTGGCTCTTCCGCCAGGTCCAGGCGGCGCTGGCCGGCCACCCGATCCCTCCCGATCTCTCCCCCGCCGAACAGCGCGAGTTGCTGTTGCGGCATTTCGAGCTGCTGGTCCAGCGCTTTGGCCCCGCGCGGGCGGCAGTGCTCATGCGCCGCTATGCCTGCCGATACGCCCTGGGCCGGCCTGGCGCCCGGCTGTTCCGCACCTATGTCTCGGAGGTCCGCACCCCCGAGGAGTTCCGCCGCGTGGTGCTTGGCTATTTCCCGGGCGAGGGGTCCCCGGCCGAATCCCCAAGCGAGGGCCGATGACGCCGCGCATCGGCCCAGGCCCGCACGAGGAACTGCGGATTGCCCACCAGGTAGCGCCGCGCCTTGTGCCGCTGCTGGAAAAGGACCCACACCCATTCGATGCCCCACCGGCGCATCCACCGCGGCGCGCGGGGAACCGCCCCGGACCAGAAGTTGAACAGGCCGCCTACCCCCATGGCCACCGCCACCTCCAACTCGGCCGCGTGCCGATGAATCCAGCGCTCTTGCAACGGATTGCCCTGGGCGACTAACAGCAGGTGGGGGTGGAGGCGGTTGATTTGTTCGATGACCCGGGCGTTCAAATCCGCATCCAGAAACCCATGATGCCAGCCCACGACGTGCCACCCCGCAAATCGAGCGGCTGCCCAGTGCGCAGCCCGTTGGACGATGTGCGGCTCGGCCCCCAGGAGGAAGCAGCGGTAACCGCGCGACGCCGTGGCTGCGAACAGTTCCGGGACCAGGTCCGTCCCGTTGACGTTATCGCGCACGCGGATGCCACGCATCCGCGCCGCCCAGCGCACCCCCGTACCGTCGCCGAACACATAGTCGGCCGCATTGAGCACCGCGCGGTATTCGGCGTCTTCGGCCGCAAGGTTGAGCGTGTGGGCGTTGACAAAATACACCCGGTGCGCCCGGCCGGCTGGCTCTGCCAGGCAACCAGCAATCAGTTCGACCGCCCGGGGCCGGGTCACATCGGTTACCCGCACCCCCAGCAAGTCGATGACGCGGTCGCAAGCGGCCTGGGGTGCGCTGTTTTGCCGCAGATCGGCACACGCTGTTTCGACATCGCTCATCGAGCAAGCACCTCCTCGGTCAACCATAGCACGCGGGATGCTGCCCGGAACGGCACGAACGCTGCAACGCCCTCCCCCAGTGCGGAACAAGCTCGGTGGCGTCGGCGGGCGGCAGGGCGCCGGTCGTCCTAGCTGGGGCGGTACAACCGGGCCACGGCCGCACATCGTGCAAGTTGGTCCACATTGGCCACCGCCAGGCACCCGTGCTGATAAAGATACTCGACGCGCGCTCCCACATCGGTCAGTGCCAGCAGCGCAGCCAGCCCGTCGGAAGCGTGCGTATACATGCGCTGGGTCAACTGGTCGATGCTGAGAGGCTCGCGGCTGGTCCGCAGGATCTCCATCAACCGCTCCAGCCGGCGCATTTGGGTGGCGTGGATTTCTTCGCACCGCCGGGAGAAGTGGCGCATGGGCGGTTCGTGGCCCCCCAGGGCCAGTTCGATCCCCTCGATCCGCTGCACGCGCTGGAGCGATTGCAGGTAATGCCCCAGGCCCGTCCAGGGGGCAATCGCCTCGGGCCATTGCTGTGGCAGGGTGCGGGGCAACACGTGATCGCCTGCAAGCAAAAGATTCCCTACCTGGAAACAGACATGGCCCGGGGCATGTCCCGGCGTATGGATCACCCGCACCCCGTCAATCTCGTCGCCGTCACCAAGGAGCAGATCCACCGGGGCACTTTCGATCCGTCCCCGCGTATAGCCGAACGCCTCGATGATCGCTGCCTGCTGCGGCAAAGCCACCCCGGCGGCCTGGAGAAATCGACGCATCGCTTGGTTGGCGAGCACGGCATGCTCGTCCCAGGCTTCTATTGCCCGCCGCTCCAAAGGATGGGCCCCCACCTGGGCACCGCTTTGCCGGCGGAGGTCGGCCAGCCCGCCAATATGGTCGAAGTGCCCGTGCGTGATCAGGATCCGTCCGATCTCCTCGGGCCGCACCGGCTCGCCGAAGCGCGTGCGCACCGCTTCCAGGCCTTCGAGCAATCGGCGGTTGCGGTCCCGGCCCGCCCCGGTATCGACCAGGGTGGGCGGACCAGCACCTAGCAGAAGATAGGCCCGACCGGGCAGCTCGGGCAGGGCATCGCATGGAATGCGGTAAATCCGCACGCCGCTGGTCGATTCAAATCGTTGGACGCCGCTGGTGTGCATCACAAGCTGCCTGCTGGTCGTAGTCGTCCTGGCTGACCCAGCCGCCATGCGGCTGCCCCAGGAGGACCCCCGACGAATAGGGCGAGAACGAGGCGCACCACCCCGCCGGCCAGCCGGCTCGGCAACCGCCCCCGGCTCCGGCAGCGTGGGCGGTTGCCGGCCAGACCGAGGTTTTCCGGGCGGTCGACCTACGGGGTCAGCAATTGGGCCAAAGCCTTCTTGAGGACGGTTTCGCCCTCCGGGGCGATGCGTGAGGCCCCGGGCTCATAGCCGCCCTGGCGATGGGCCTCGGCCGTGCAAAGGTAGCCGGTCCCTCCGTCGCCATATCCGGCCACGGCCACGAATCGCTGAGGCGCCAGGCGTTGGGCGTAGAGCTGGAATTCGATCATCGGTTCGCCGGGCAGATGTACGACCCATGCCGGGCCCAGGCGCAACAGGATCAGCTCGATGGGCTGGTCCTGGCGCGCGGCGAAGGCCAGCCGACCCGCCGCACTGGCCCGCGCAGCCGCGTTCGCCTTGGGGTCAGCGAGCAGCAGGCGATTGTCCTTCTCGGCCGCCACCTCCTTGCGCAGCGGAAGGCGGACCGGAACCGTTCGCCACTCCAGCGTTCCGGCCGGGTGGAACCGCGTGGCCCGGATGGCAGCCTCCATCCCCGCTTGCATGCGCTTGGCCAGTTGCTGTTTGGCTTCGGGCGAGCCATCGTTGTACTTGCCCGCCGTCACATCTCCCGCACAGCCGGTGAAATACACCTGGGGCACCTGCTCGGCAGCTTCGAGGCGGTCACGGGCGATGCCCGGAAAATCGTTGCAAATCCGGCCGTCGTTCCCGCTGCTCTGTGGATGCGTGGCGTAGAAATGGAGGCGCACCACAGGCCGATCGCCCCGAGCCAGGGTGATGGTTTTCAGCACTGGGTCGATCAACCCTTCCGGCTCGGCCCGCAGCGCGGCATCCGTACAAGCGCTCCACCGCACCCGGATCTTGCCGTCGGGACCGAGGACCCGGCGCGTGGCCGCCACCTGCTGGACCCGCGCCTCGCCCAGCCCTACGCGATCCACCGGCTCGAAGCGTTCGAGGCTTTCCTTGACGGCCGCAGCCACGCGGTCGGCCACGGCTTCCAGGGCTGCCAGGTCGCAAATCTTCGGAGCCTCGGGCTGCGTATCCAGCAGCCGCTGGGCATCCCCATCCACCGATGGGGCGGTGTGCTGATGCACGCAGTGGACCGCGACAAACTGCGGATCGACGCCCGCTGCCTGGGCCAGCTTCCGCCGAAACAGCCCGTGCGAACCGTTCGATAGCGTGCACCAGTCCAAAGCGCACACCACACATCGGGTCCGGCCGTCATCCAAAACCAGCCCTTTGGCCCACAAGGGTTCCTCCACGCGCACCAGGGCCTGAGTCCAGCCCCCGCGAAAAGCACCGGGCGGCGGCGTGGCATCAGCACGAAAGACCGCCACCCGAAACGGCTGCGACGCAGATGCGTCTGCCTCAGCTTGGGGAGGCGCCAAACCAGCCGCCATGGACACGATCAACAATAGCGCTCGCCACATACTTTGCTCCTTTCGGCCGTATTTTGACCTCGGGGTACACCTGTGTATTATGTGGGTGGGGGGCAGCCGTCGCCATCGCCGCGTTGCCCTGGCCCTGTCGCCGCACGCTGCTGGAACCGAGCCGGCCCGAGGCGTCCTGACTCGCCAAGAATGGTCCATTCTAGCCCAATCCTTGGTGGAAAGCGGCATCAGAGCCGGGTCGTAAGCCGCCGGTGCAAGCCTGCATCAGAGCCGGCGGCGTAAGCCGCCGGTGCAAGACTGCATCAGAGCCGGGTCGTAAGCCGCCGGTGCAAGCCTGCATCAGAGCCGGCGGCGTAAGCC
>FWPU01013147.1_pt1 | contig 10613 bp, 8 predicted proteins | sample 2228361 | NCBI WGS metagenome assembly FWPU01 (sample SAMEA103939777, study PRJEB20133) | metagenome | reverse complement strand
GGCCGAAGGCCGCCGCCCCGAAACCCCATCCCTTTTCGGTTGCCCAAACTTATTCCGAACATCAGCGCAGGAGTTGCCCCACCCTACTCTGATTTGGCGATGCCCCCGACCTGTGGTACAATCTACCCGAAATGGTTCCGGATTTCCACATCCACACCCGTCTCTCGTTTGACAGCCAGGCCGCGCCGGACGCCGTCTGTGCAGCGGCCATCGCCCGCGGGATGCGGGAGTTCGCCCTCACCGACCACGCCGATATGAACCCGCTGGACGGCGGGTACGGCCACTTCCGACCCGACGCGCAGTGGGAAACCATCGCAGAGTGCCGCGCCCGCTGGAACGGCCGCGTCACCGTCTACGCGGGCTTGGAATACGGCGAACCCCACCTCTTCGGAGAGACCCTCGCCGCTATCCTCTCCGCCCACGAGTACGACGTCGTCCTGGGCTCCATCCACTGGGTGGGCAACCGGCCGGTGGAGACCGCCGAATTCTTCCAGGACCTGGACTTCCAGGACGGGATGCATCTCTACCTGGCCGAACTGGCCCGGGTGGCCGAAGAGGCCGACTACGACGTCCTGGCCCATCCGGATATCATCCGTCGGGCGGTCTTTCATCGGTTCGGGTGGGCGGAAATAGACTGGTCCCCCTACGAAGCCCCGCTGCGGCGCGTCCTGCGCGCGGTGGCCGAACGGGGCAAGGCCATAGAGATCAACACATCATTCCAGCGGCGCGGGATGGGCCCGCCCGGCCCGTCCGTCCAGGTTCTGCGCTGGTTCCGGGAAGAGGGCGGCCGGTTCGTCACCCTGGGCTCCGACGCCCACCGCCCCGAGGACGTCGGCGCCGATTTCGGCCTGGCCCTGGACATGCTCCGGGCGGCCGGGCTGGACCACGTCACCGTCTTCCGGCGGCGCAAACCGCACCTGGTTCCGATCCGGGGGTCCTGATGACCGTACTCCAGGCTATCCTGCTGGGCCTCCTTCAGGGAGCCACCGAATTCCTGCCCATCAGCAGTTCCGGCCACCTGGTCCTTGTCCCCTGGCTGCTGCAATGGCCGGTCCCCAACCTGGCCTTTGACACGCTGGTACACTGGGGGACGGCCGTTGCCGTCATCGGATACTTCTGGCGAGACTGGCTGGCGCTGATCCGGGGGGCGTGGCGGGGAATCCGCGCCCGCTCCCTGCACGATCCCCACGCCCGCCTGTTGCTTCTTCTCATCCTGGCGACGGTGCCCGGAGCGCTGGCGGGGGCGCTCCTGGAGGACTTCTTTGAGGGGATGTTCGCCCGACCGGCCGCTGCGGCCGGTTTTCTCCTGCTGACCGCGGCGATCCTGACCCTGGCCGAAGCGGGCTGGAGAGAGTCCGCGCGGGCGAAGCACTCACCCCGTCCCCTACCGGCCCTCTCCTGGGCCGACGCGCTGGCGATCGGGGCCGCGCAGGCCGTCGCCATCCTGCCGGGAGTCTCCCGCTCCGGCGCGACCATCGCCACCGGCCTGGGGCGAGGGCTGGACCGGGACGCCGCTGCCCGCTTCAGTTTTCTCCTCTCCACCCCCATCATCCTGGGAGCGGGCGCGATGCAGATGCTCCGCCTGGCCTGGTCGGGCGAGTTGGCCGGAGAGGCTCCCATCCTCTTCATTGGTTTTCTGACGGCGCTCCTCTCCGGCGCGGCCAGCATCCACTTCCTGCTCCGCTATATCCGGCGGCGGCCCCTCTACCCCTTCGCCCTGTACTGCGTCCTGATGGGCATCCTGGGCCTGACGGTCGCCCTGTTGCGGGGGTGATGGGTGGGCGGTCACCGCCTGCTTCCGGCCTTTCTGGTCCTGCTGCTGGCGGCCTGTGCATCCCAGCCGCTGACCGTCACGCCGCAACCGATCACCCTGCGGCTGGCCGTCTCCGACTCGTGTGCCGACCCGGTGCGGGCGCTGGCCCTGGAGTACCACAAACAAAAGCCGTGGGTGGCAATAGAGACGGTCGTCTTCAACGACCAGGTGGTCCGGGAGCGGCTACGCAGCGGCGCGGCCGACGGGGCTGCCCTTATCTGGGTGGGGGAGGACGGCCTCTGGACCCACCCCTTCACCGACGACGCGCTGGCGGTCATCGTCCACCCCGACGTGCCGGTGGACGGCCTGACCCTGGGACAGTTGCGGGAGATTCTTCGGGGACGGATCGGCGAATGGCCCGACGGCACCCCCATCCAGGTTGTCAGCCGGGAGGAGGGGGCGGGGAGCCTCTCCCTTCTCCGGGTGAGGGTCCTGGGCGGGTGGGACATCACCCTGACGGCGCGGGTCGTCTCCGATGATGAGAGCATGATGGACGCGGTGGCCCGAACTCCCGGCGCCATCGGTTTCGTTCCGCTCCGACGGGCCGCGGGCGGTGTGCGCCCCATGGCACTGGAGGGGATTTCTCCCGCGCCATCCTCCGACTACCCGCTCTTTTACTCCTGCCTCTGGGCGACGGTCGCCGAACCGACGGGCGCGCTGCGGGACTGGTTCGCGTGGACGGTAAGTTACAGTCGGTAGTGGGTAGTTGGGTAGTCGGTAGTCGGTAGTGGGTAGTCGGTAGTCGGTAGTGGGTAGTCGGTAGTCGGTAATGGGTAGTCGGTAGTCGGTAGTGGGTAGTCGGTAGTCGGTAGTGGGTAGTCGGTAGTCGGTAGTGGGTAGTCGGTAGTCGGTAGTGGGTAGTCGGTAGTCGGTAGTGGGTAGTCGGTAGTCGGTAGTGGGTAGTCGGTAGTTAGCAGTCGGGAGAGCAGCGTTTTTGCAAACTTGCAAACCTGCAAACTCGCAAACTCGCAAACTTGCAAACTTGCAAACTTGCAAACTTGCAAACTCGCAAACTTGCAAACTTGCAAACTCGCAAACTCGCAAACTCGCATGCACCTGGCTTTAGTCCACGACTGGCTGAATCAGCGTGGGGGCGCGGAGGACGTCCTGGAGACGCTGGTGGCGATCTTCCCCGACGCCCCCATCTACACATCCATCTACTGGCGGGACGGGATGCCGGAGGCCTACCGCGCCTGGGATATCCGCACCACGTGGATGGACCGGTTGCCGGGCATCTACCGCCACCATCAGCCCTACCTTCCCCTTTACCCGCTGGCATTTTCCGGCCTGGACCTCTCCGGGTACGCGCTGGTGTTGAGCAACAAGTCCGGTTTCTGCCACGGGGTGCGGACAGGGCGCGCCGTCCACGTCTGCTACTGCCTGACGCCGACCCGCTTCGTCTGGGACTTTGAGGGGTACGCGGCGCGGGAGGCCCTGCCGGGGGCCCTCAAGCAGGCCCTGCGCCCGTTGATTGCGCTCCTTCGCCGCTGGGACTGGCGGGCTGCCCAGCGGGTCACCCATTTTATCGCCATCTCTCGGGAAGTGCAGGCGCGCATCCGACGCTTCTACGGGCGGGATTCGGTCATCATCTACCCGCCGGTGGACACCACCCGCTTCCGTCCCGCCCCATCCCACGACGACTATTACCTGATCGTCTCCCGGCTGATCCCGTACCGGCGGATAGACCTGGCGGTGCAGGCGTTCAACCGGCTCCGCCTGCCCCTGGTCATCGCCGGAGATGGCCGCGACCGTCCCCGGCTGGAGGCGATGGCCGGGCCGACGGTCACCTTCCTGGGGCGCGTGCCCGACGAGGCCCTGCCCGACCTCTTCGCCCGCTGCCGGGCCTACGTCCTGCCCGGGGTGGAGGACTTCGGTATCGCGCCGGTGCAGGCCCAGGCCGCAGGCCGGCCCGTTATCGCCTTCGGCGCGGGCGGCGCTCTGGATACGGTCATCCCCGGCCAGACCGGCGCGTTCTTCCACGAACCGACGCCGGAGGCGCTGGCGGAGGCCGTTCGGTCCTTTGACCCGGAGGCCGTTGACCCCCAGGACTGCGTCCACAACGCGGCCCGCTTTGACCGCCGGGTATTCCAGGAGCAACTGCTAGAATTTCTCCGCAAAGTAACTGTGTAATCCGTGTCTAAGACGCGCAGAGCGGTTTACAGCAACGAATTTCACGAATTACACGAATTATTAAATTAGTGAAATTCGTGTAATTCGTTGCAAAAAACTCTGCGAACTCGGCGTTCTCCGCGGTTAAAACGCCCGGCCGCATTCGGGAGGGAAAATGGAACTGTGCGCGTTCATCCGGATACTGCTGCGGCGCTGGTGGCTGGTCGTCGCGCCGGTGCTGGTGGTGCTGGCCCATCTGGTCGTCACCTACCGGCCCCCGCCGACGACCTACCAGGTGGTGATGCGCTTTGCCGCCGGGACGACCCCGGCGGGGTTGAGCGTGGACTACGACCGGTATTACGCCTGGCTCACGTCAGAGTACATCGCCAACGGCCTGGCCGACATTGCCCGCACGCGCGCTTTCGCCGAGGCGGTCGCGGCGCGGCTGGCGGAAGTGGGCCTTAACGTGGACGCCGGGGCGATCCAAGGGGCCATCGTCACCGACAACGCCCAGTCCATTATGGTGGTCTACCTGGCCTGGCCCGACCCGCAGCAGGCGGTGACGGTGGCGCAGGCGGTGGCGAGGGAAATCACGGAAAACGGCACGGCCTATTTCCCCCAGATTCCCCGGCCGGAGGAGGTTGGACCGGTGGCCCGGCTGCTGGATGCGCCCGTTCCCGCCCCTCTTCCCCCCGGCCTGCGGTCGCAACTGCTGGGGCCGGCCATCCGGCTGACGCTGGCGTTAGGGGTTGGGGTCGCGCTGGCGCTGGTCTGGCACTACCAGGACCCCACCGTCCGCGATGCGGCGGAACTGGAGGCAATGGGGATACAGGTGCTGGTGAGGATTCCGCGGTCTAAAACGTGAAGCGTAAAACGTGAAAGCAATTTTGTCGCCCCAATCTGGTTTATGACCGTTACTGGACTCTGGCGAAATGCTCTTTTTCGCTCCCGGCGGGTGCTCTCGGCGGGTGCTCTCGGCGGGTCTGCGACCCGCCGATTGCCGGACGCCGGTCACAGACCGGCTTTGAGCAACGAAAATCGTTGCCGTCAGGTCGAAAACTGCGGAAATCATAGCACCCAGAAAATTCGCCAGACTCCAGTTCAAAATTCGCGCGTCTTTCCCATGGTGTTCATACCCCTCCCTATGCCCTCTTCCCACTGCTGCTTCGCAGCAAGAGGCAAAGCCACCCGTCCTGAAACCCCAGGTTGACAAACTCGCCATCTGTGATATACTTTGTGCTGTTAAATAATTACAGCATAAAATATCTGCATTATGACCCCTCCGAACGCAAACCTGGAGACCCTGGAGCAACAGGTATTCCGCCTGACGGAGGCCCTGCGGCGGCGCTTCGCGCGCCATCTGGCCCGGCACGGACTGACGCCTCCCCAGTTCATCACCCTCTGCTCCCTGGATCGGTGTGAAGGCAAATCCTCCCGGATGGGCCCCCTGGCCGCGGCGGCCTTCCAGAGCGCCGCGTCCATGACAGGCATCGTGGACCGCCTCCTGGAGCGCGGCCTGGCGCGGCGCGAGCAGGACCCGCAGGACCGTCGCTCCGTCATCGTCGTCCTGACGGAGGAGGGGGAACGGCTCATCCACCGCATCCGGGAGGAGCGGCGCAGGGACATGCTGCATCTGCTCCAGCGCCTCCCCGCCGAAGACCAGGCGCAGTTATCGGGAATCCTGGGAAAATTGCTGGAGGGGATAGAGGAGGACTTCCCTCAAAAGAGGGAATAACAGGGTTGGCGTGTTCGGCCATAGAGAACTCTTTGTGCCCTTTGTGAAACCCTTCGTGTCCTTTGTGGTGAAAAAATCCCGTAGAGGCTGTTGATGGTCAAACTGCTGAAGTACCTGAAACCCTACACCCCCTTCATCGTGCTGGCGGTCGTCATGCTCTTCGTCCAGGCCAATGCCGACCTGGCCCTGCCCGACTACATGTCCCGCATCGTCAACTACGGCATCCAGCAGGGTGGGGTGGAGAGCCCGGTCCCCGAGGCCATCCGGGCCCAGCAGATGGACCGACTCCTCCTGTTCCTGACGCCCGAGGAGCAGGATCTGGTGCGGCAGGCCTACGTCCTCATAGACCAGAAGTCGCCGGACTACCGGACGTACCGGGAGAAGTACCCCGTCCTGGCGCAGGAGCCGGTGTACGTCCTCAAAGCGGCCGACCGGGCCACGCGGGAGCGCCTGAACGTGCCGATGTCCCGCGCCCTGGTCGTCATTTCGGGGGTGGAACAGATGATGGCCGACCCGTCCCTGGCGGCCCGGTTCGGGCAGGTGCTGGGCCTGGATCTTTCCAGACTGCCCCCCGGCGCCGACCTCTTTGCCCTCCTTGCCAGCCTCCCGGCAGACCAGCGCGACCGTATCGTCGCGGCGGTCAACGAACGCTTCGCCGCGCTGGGCGAGCAGATGGTGGAACAGATGGCCGTGCGCGCCGTCCGCGCCGAGTACGACGCCCTGGGGATGGACACCGCCCGCCTGCAGACCGCCTACATCCTGCGCGTCGGCGGGCTGATGCTTCTGGTCACCCTGGTCTTCGTCGTCGCGACGGTTACCGTCAGTTACCTGGCGTCCCGGACCGCGGCGGGCGTCGCCCGTGACCTGCGGCGCGACGTCTTCGCCAAAGTGGTGGATTTCTCTGCCGCCGAGTTCAACCGCTTCTCCACTGCGTCCCTCATCACCCGCACCACCAACGATGTCAACCAGGTGCAGATGGTCATCTTCCTGATTATGCGCATGGCCCTCTTCGCCCCCATCATCGGCATCGGCGGCATCCTCCGCGCCCTGGGGAAGGCTCCCTCTATGTGGTGGATCATCGCCCTGGCCGTCGCCATCCTGGTCGGCACCATCATGACCCTTTTCTCCCTCTCCCTCCCGAAGTTCAAAATCATGCAGCAGTGGATTGACCACCTCAACCGGGTGGTGCGGGAGAACTTATCCGGCATCATGGTCGTGCGCGCCTTCAACAAGCAGAAGTACGAGGAGCGGTGGTTTGACCGGGTGAACCGGGACCTGACCGACACGATGCTATTTCTGGGACGGATGATGGTGACCCTGATGCCGGCGCAGATGTTGGTGATGAACGGGCTATCCATCCTCATCATCTGGGTCGGCGCCCATCAGGTGGCCCAGGCCACCATCCGGGTGGGCGATATGATCGCCTTCCTGCAGTATGCCATTCAGATCGTCTTCTCGTTTATGATGCTCTCGTTCATGTTCATCTTCCTGCCCCGCTCTTTCGTCTCCGGCGACCGCATCGCCGAGGTGCTGGAGACGGAGGTGACGGTACGGGACCCGGAGCGGCCGAAGTCGTTCCCCGAACCGTTCCGCGGGGTGGTGGAGTTCCGCAACGTCTGCTTCCGCTACCCGGGCGCGGAGGAGCACGTCCTGAAGGACATCACCTTCACCGCCCGGCCCGGTCAGGTGACGGCCATCATCGGCTCCACCGGTTCGGGCAAGTCCACCCTGCTCAACCTGATCCCCCGCTTCTACGACGTGACGGAGGGGGCGATTCTGGTAGACGGGGTGGATATTCGGGAGGTCTCCCAGCGCGACCTGCGCGCCCGTATCGGCTACATCCCCCAGCGGGGGATTCTCTTCTCCGGGACGATTGAGAGCAACCTGCGCTACGGCGACGGCAACGCCCCGGAGGAGGTGCTGCGGGAGGCGATGGAGATCGCGCAGGCCGCAGACTTCGTCTTCAGTCCCGACGGTAACGGCCTGGACGCGCCGGTGGCTCAGGGCGGGGCCAACTTCTCCGGCGGGCAGAAACAGCGCCTGGCCATTGCCCGCGCGCTGGTCCGGCGGGCGCCCATCTACCTCTTTGACGACAGTTTCTCCGCGCTGGACTACCGGACCGACGCAGCGCTTCGTCGGGCGTTGCGGGAGAAGGCGTCCGGGAGCACCGTGATTATCGTCACCCAGCGCGTGGCGACAATCAGGAATGCCGATCAGATTATCGTGCTGGACGAGGGCCGCATCGTCGGCAAAGGGACCCATCAGGAGTTGATGGCGACCTGCCCGACCTACCGGGAGATCGCCCTCTCGCAACTCAGGGAAGAGGAGTTGTGAGAAAACCACCAAGACACAAAGAAAAAACTTCGTGTCTTTGTGGTTATAAACACCTTTGCGTCCTCTGCGTCTGGTCTGAAAATACACGGGGAGACCTCACCCCATCCCCCCGACCCCCTTCCCCTCTCCCACGGGGCGAGGGGAAGGGGGAGAAGCCCCCTCTCCCGCTGGGAGAGGGGGCGCGTCGCCGAAGGCGACGCGGGGGTGAGGTCATCTGGACAAGAGAAAAACCCATGGCGAACGTAAACCCTTCATCCGTAACCCGACCTTCGCAGGAACGGGGCCCGATGCCGCCCCTGGGTCCCCCCGGCCCGATGGGGCGGGGCCCGATGCCGCCCTTCGGCCCGCGGGGGCCGGGCCACGGCGGCCCGCGGGCGCTCATCCCCGGCGAACGCGCCCGCGACTTCCGCGGAACGATGCGGCGGCTGATCCGCTACCTGGGCCCGTATACGTGGACCATCCTGCTGGTGGTCGCGCTGGCCGTGACGTCCACCGTCCTCTCCATCATCGGCCCGAAAATCCTCGGCCGGGCGACGACCGCCCTCTTTGAGGGGGTGGTGGCGCAGATCGCCGGTACCGGCGGGATTGACTTCGCCGCCATCGGGCGCATCCTGCGCAACGTGCTCTTCATCTACCTGGCCTCGGCCGCGCTGGCCTACGTCCAGGGCTGGGTGATGACCGGCGTAGCGGCAGACATCACCTACCGTTTCCGCCGGGACATCGCCGCCAAAATCCACCGCCTGCCGCTGAAGTACTTTGACGGCACCAACTACGGCGAGGTCCTCTCCCGCGTCACCAACGACGTGGACGCCATCAGCCAGACCCTCAGCCAGAGCCTGACGCAGATCATCACCTCGGTCATCACCCTGGTCGGCGTCCTGGGGATGATGTTCACCATCAACTGGCAGATGACACTGGTCGCCCTGGCGACGTTGCCCCTTTCCATGGCGGGCATCACGGCGATCGTCCGGCGCACCCAGCACTACTTCCGCCGTCAGCAGGACTACCTGGGGCACATCAACGGGCATGTGGAGGAGGTGTACGGCGGCCATCCGGTGGTCAAGGCGTTCAGCGGCGAGGCGAAGGCCGTGGAGAAGTTTGACCAGTACAACGACGTCCTCTACGACTCGGCCTGGAAGTCCCAGTTCTTCACCGGGACGATTATGCCGTTGATGCACTTCATCGGCAACCTGGGGTACGTGGCGGTGGCTGTCCTGGGCGGATACCTGGCGGTTCGGAACCTCATCACCGTGGGCGACATCCAGGCCTTCATCCAGTACGTCCGGATGTTCACCCAGCCGATCACCCAGGTCGCCAACATCTCCAACATCCTGCAACAGACGGCTGCGGCAGCGGAGCGGGTCTTTGAGTTCCTCTCCGAGGCGGAGGAGGTGCCGGACCCGGCCGAGCCGGTGCAATTGGAGAAGGTGGAAGGGCGGGTGGAGTTCCGCAACGTCCGCTTCGGCTACACTCCCGACAGAGTCGTCATCAAGAATTTCTCCGCCCGGGCGGAGCCGGGGCAACGGATCGCCATCGTCGGGCCGACGGGGGCGGGCAAGACCACGCTGGTCAAACTGCTGATGCGCTTCTACGACGTGGACGACGGCGCCATCCTGGTGGAGGGGCATGACGTCCGTCGGTTCCGGCGGGAGGACCTGCGGCGGATGTTCGGGATGGTGTTGCAGGACACCTGGCTCTTCCACGGGACGATTCTGGAGAACATCCGCTACGGGCGGGAGGACGCGACGGAGGAAGAGGTGATCGCCGCGGCGCGGGCGGCGCGGGTGGACCACTTCGTCCGCACCCTGCCGGAGGGGTATCAGACGATGCTCACCGAGGAGACGACGAACATCTCCCAGGGGCAGCGGCAGTTGCTGACCATCGCCCGCGCCTTCCTGGCGAACCCGCCCATGCTCATTCTGGACGAGGCGACCAGTTCGGTGGACACCCGTACGGAGATACTGGTCCAGGAGGCGATGGAGCAACTAATGCGCGGCCGGACCAGTTTCATCATCGCCCATCGCCTCTCCACCATCCGCAACGCCGACGTGATTCTGGTGGTGCGGGACGGGGACATCGTGGAGCAGGGGACGCACGAGGAACTGCTGGCCCGCGGCGGGTTCTATGCGGAACTGTATAACAGCCAGTTTGAGGGGGTAGAGGAGTCGGTAGTCGGTAGTCGGCAGTCGGTAGTCGGCAGTCGGTAGTCGGCAGTCGGTAGTCGGCAGTCGGTAGTCGGCAGTCGGTAGTCGGTAGGGGTGTGGGGTTTGTGTGAGCAGTTTCGCCATCGCAAACCCCGCGCCCCATCCCCCTCTCATAAAGTTTGGCCTTTTCGGCCTGAACTCCGAAAAGATACGGAAGGGCAGTTTGCCCGCCTGCGAAAAACCGGAAGAAAATGTTTTTCATCACGGAGGCTTCGCCGCAAAATATTATTCTATTTCACTCCTTTACAGGGGATTTGCGATAAAAACAAAGCGAATTGTTAGAAAGGCCAAACTTCAGGGAGCATTTCCCCCTTCTCCTCGCCCGCTGGGAGAGGGGAAGGGGGCCAGGGGGATGGGGTGAGGTGGATTGACCTCACCCCCGCGTCGCCTTTCGGCGACGCGCCCCCTCTCCCAGAAG
>FWPU01010529.1_pt1 | contig 10614 bp, 9 predicted proteins | sample 2228361 | NCBI WGS metagenome assembly FWPU01 (sample SAMEA103939777, study PRJEB20133) | metagenome | reverse complement strand
CCCATCTCCCGCGCAGCGCGCGGGCGGCTTTTTCCGCGCAATGGCGCTTGAGCTCCCGGCCTCCCTGCCGAGCGGGCCGCACGCATCGCCCAGTAATCCCCCTTCCCGCAAATATCATTATCCCCGTAGGAGTTTCAAGGCTGTGCTCGAGCTCAGGCACAGGCACAGGCTGAGGCGCAGGGAGATAAAGAGGCTGGCGGAGGATATAGAGGCCTCTCTAGGCGTCGCAACATTCAGCGAGGGCGACGCGGTGGACCTGGCCGACGCGGGCAATGTCCGGGTCATTCTCCTGGGCAATCAGGCCCTAGGCCTCGTCACCGACAGATGCCCGTACCTGACCGTCCGCGGCCTCCTTAGGTGGCCGGCGACGAAGGGCTTCGTCTCCGTCGACGAGGGGGCTGTGCGGTTCATCTGCAACGGCGCGGACGTGATGGGGCCCGGCATCGTCGAGGCGGACCCAGGAATTCGGCCGGACGACATGGTCTGGGTGCGAGACGCAAGGCACCACAAGCCCCTTGCCGTCGGGAGGGCGCTCGTCGGCGCCGATGTCATGGCCTCGAGAGCGCCTGGGAAAGCGGTCAAGACGATCCACCACGTCGGGGACGAGCTCTGGGCCATTGGGGCGTCCTAGTGAGCGTGGCGCCGGACGGAGGGGAGGGCAGGGAGCGCGCATTAGCGTGTGTGGGGGCAGAGGGATGGGAGCGAGCGGCGAGGGCTCGAATTTGCGGAGAGGGCCCGGAGGGGGGGGTCCGGGCCTGCGGCGAGGCCTCCTCGTCTACTGCGCGGGCCCGATGCGCTCGGGCGGGAAGTACGTCGGATACTTCCACGAGATTATTCGTGTAGTTGAGGGTCTGGGCCACTGCGCCCTGACGGAGCTCTCGAGCACGATACGATGGGGGGCTCTGGAGGGGCTCACGGATGGGGCGGACGGGCTCGGGGGCCCCGCTCGCTCTGGCGAGTGGGTCGACCGCGATGTGGGGAGAGCTCCTGGGGGGGAGGGCGCGGGGATGGCGGCGTTACTCCGCGGAGGACTAGGGAGGGGTAGGGGCGCAGATGCCTGTCGGGAGGGCCCCATAGAGGGAGCAGTGGGTGACGGCTTGGGCGGTGGCGGGGCGAAGGAATCCTCCAGACCCAGCTCTATCGACGCCTATATCTACGAGAGAGACCTCCACTGGCTGGACCGAGCCGACGCCCTGATTGCCGAGGTCTCCAGCCCGAGTCTTGGTGTTGGATACGAGCTCTCTTACGCGCTGCACGTGCGTAGGATACCGTCGCTCTGCCTCTGCCACAGAGATGTCCGCTCTCTCTCTGCGATGGTGTCCGGCAACACCTCCCCTCTGCTGAGGCTCGAGCGGTACGACGGCTCGGAAGCCCTGAGGGTCACTATAATAGATTTTATAGAGCGCATTTCAAAAGAGAAGGGCCGGTGAGGGAGCCCAGACCCCTCCCAAAACTATTATACACCAAAACCCGTTACTCACCCTGGTGTCGAGGGTATGGCAGAGGAGAGGGTTCCGACACATATAACGGGCCTGGATGAGTTCATCGAGGGCGGTGTGATCAAGGGCCATGTGGTCCTGGTCATGGGCGAGCCCGGCCTCCGCGGCGAGGAGCTGGATCGCGGCGACGCGCACCGCGGGCGCCGGATCGTCGAGCGCCGCGCGGAGGGCAGGAACGGCCTCTTCGTCACGCTCGAGCAGAGCCGCAAGTCGGTGATAACCCAGATGGCCAGCCTGGGCATGATATACGACGAGGTCGAGGACCAACTCAGCATCCTGGACCTGGCGATTCTGCGCAAGAAGATGAAGCTGGGCAAGAAGAGCTGGATGGAGGTCTTCAAGATGTACGCCAACAACCTCAAGAAGAGCCTCGACTACCGGCTCCTCGTCATCGACTCCTTAACCGTCCTCGAGCTCCTGGCGGCGTTCAAGGAGCCGCGAATCGAGCTTTTCGAGCTCTTCGAGTGGCTGAGGGACCTGGAGGTCACGACATTTCTTCCGGTTGAGATGACCCAGAAGGGGGACCCCCTGGCGCTATATGGAGAGGACTACCTCGCCGATGGAATCATCCTCCTGAGGATGGAGAGGGTGGGCGACATCCATATTCAAAGGCGGATAAGGGTGGTCAAGCTGCGCGCGACGAAGCACAGCACCAACTACTTCACGCTCCTCCACCAAGGCAACCACTTCGAGGTGACCAAAGTAATCACGGAGAAGTAGCTCGACTCCGGCGGGGCGCGGGGCTGGGGGTGCGGGCTTAAAAGTCGTAGGGCACCGAGCGCGGGGGCATCCGGCCCGGCGGTTGGGGGCTGGGGCCGCGCTCTCCGAGGCCCCCCTGAGCGGTGGCGAGCCCTCAGCGGCGTCTCTTGAACCCCCTCAACTTGGTGACCTGGACCCCGCACCGCCTCAATATCTCAAGCCCCATTCTCTCGGGATAGTCCCGGAGATAGACCACGCGGGCGATTCCCGCGTTCGAGATCATCTTTGCGCAGGTGTTACAGGGGTTGAATATCGTGTAGAGGGTCGAGCCGCGGGAGCGGGTCCCGGCTTGAATCAGGGCGTTCTGCTCGGAGTGGACCGCGGTGCAGACCTCTGCGTTCTCACCGCTCTTTATTCCGAGCTTCTCGCGAACACAGCCGATCACCTCGCAGTGCTCCATCCCCCTAGGGTTACCGTTATAGCCTGTGGCGACTATCTCGTGCCACTCGTTGACTATCACCGTCCCTATCTTCCTGCCCCTGCGAATGCAGGTGCTGCGCTCAGCGACGTCTAGCGCAATGCTCATAAAGTACTCGTCCCAAGGGACCCTCGGCACAGAGACACACCCCGCTCACGCGCTGGTGGAGCCGCGGAGCATTGGCACCAGCACCACCCCGTAGGGTGTGAGGTCGAGGGCGTACCTCGCGCGCGAGTGGTGGGTCCCCCTCATCTTCACGATATGGAGGCTTCTGAGCAGGTACCCCCTCTGCTCTATATTGCTCAACGATATCACCCCGTCCACAACGGCCTCCTCCACGCCGAACGCGGAGTGGTGGCCCTCGCCCGGCGCGGTCTCGGAGACGAGTAGGCTTGTGCACCCAGCCCCGGAGAGGCCTCTGGACAGCCTCAAAACGAAGTCCCTGACCCTCTCCTTCGTCTTCAGGTGGATGGCGATTCCTGTGAGCGAGTCGACGACTACCCTGCTCGCACCCCCCTCTTTCACGGCCTCTATTAAGCCCTTAATAATGGCGCCGGAGTCGTCATGTGTGTACTCCACTCTATCTATGCCGAGCCTCTCGTACAGCTCTTGAGCGTCCAGAAGACGCAACCTCTTTTCCTCCATGAGACGCGGGTCGAAGAACTCGAAGGCCCGCATGTTCTCAAGAACCCTCTGGGAGGGCTCCGTCACAGCGAAGTAGAGGCCACTCTCGCCGGAGGCCGCTCCATTGGCGAGGAACTCCACCGCCAGGGTGGTCTTTCCAGCGCCGCAGGGGCCGCTGAGGAGGACGGTGCTGCCGCGCGGAATTCCACCGCCGAGAATTCTGTCGAGCGCCTCAATGCCCGTCCGACAGCGGCCGGTCCCTGGCTCAGGGATCCCGTTCTTGGGGCCCTCAGCCACCTCCTCCTTGGCTCTGGGGCACATCACCCTCCTGATGAAGGTTTGTTTTTAAATATTTTCCCTCAGGTTTAATTCTCTCAACCACCTTCCCTTGCCGTGGACGGACTTGGAGCCGCGCTCGACCCGGCGCGATTCATAATCAGCGCTGTCGTGCTCGCCTACGCGGCCATGTCAGACGTGCGCGCGAGACGGGTCAGCGACAGGGCTTGGTGGCTCATTCTCGTGGCGGGGCTGGTGGTCCTGGAGGCCGAGCTCTGGCTCAGTGGCGAGGGGTTCCTTTATCTCCTCACCCCGTTCTGCATCACGGTGTTCTTCATCAGCCTCTGGTACGAGGGCGAGGTCCTCGGTGAGGGCGTCAGGAGGAGGGACAGCGCTCTGTTGGCCGCGGGGCTCAATCTCGCCGCTCTCCTCATTGTGGCTGCGCAGATCCGCGGCGGGAGCCTCGACCCATCCACGAGTGAGGGCTTCCGCCACATTCAGCTCCTCACTATACCGGTCATGATGGCCCTCGCCTACGTCCTATATCGGACCCAGCTGATCTCGGGGGGCGCGGACGCCAAGGCGTTCCTCTCGATGTCCGTTCTCGTTCCATTCTACCCATCCCCCATCTTCGAGCTCCTGCCCCCCCCGAGGGGCTTCATGCTGCTCTGCCCCTTCGTTCTCGCGATTTTCTTCACAGCGGCGTTTCTCACCCTTTTCAACCCGATCGCTCTTTTTATCTACAATCTCGCGCGAGGCGACCGCGGCCCCCTGATGGCTTTCGCCTACAAAGTCCCAATCGATGAGGCGAGGAAGAAGAGGTTCATATGGCTGTCAGAGTGCGTGGAGGGTGGAGCGAGGAGAAAACTCTACTTCCGGTTCAGGGGCTACGACGCAAAATGGAAGAGGGAGCAGCTGCGCCTGCTCGAGGCGATGGGTGAGCGAAGGGTCTGGGTCCAGCCCCAGATTCCCTTCATGGTCCAGCTTTTTGTCGGGCTCGTCCTCTGCTTCACATTCGGCAACTTCATCCTCTATGGGATGGTGAGAGTGATCTCGGGCGTCTGACGGGCCTCCTGAGCTCGCGCGGGCCGCGCTCGATTGTTTCCCGCTCGTTCTCAGTCCGGGATTAGAAACGCCTCTCCCTCAACCCTCAGAATTCTTACGCTCCCCCCAACTTTCCTCTCCCAGAACCAGGCCGGCGCCACGAGGGACATGGGCGTGAGGCTCTTTGGGTCCAGGACCGTCACCTCTGGCCTGCGGGCATAGAGCACTACCGCCTCCTCGGCCATCTCCCTCCCTCCAACTCTGACCGCGCCCTCGCCCATCTTTCCCTCGAGGGAGCTCTCCTCTCCGGAGATAAGGTCGAGGCACGAGACCCCACGAGGACCCACGCTCTTGACGAGGAGCGTTCTCCCGCGGACCCTCGCAACGTCGCCCACTCTGAGCGCCGGGAGCCTGAGCAGGAAGGTCGCCCTGTGTATGTCCCGACCCTCCCTCCTCCCCACAAGGCTGGTGGACTCCGTCACCACTCCCCCGAGCTCAGAAGCCAGCGCCCTAGCCAGTGCGCGCCCGCGCGAGAGCCTCCCCAGCCTGAAGTCGATTCCCCCATCCACATCGACCACACCAGCGAGGAAGTCACCCCTGTCCTTCACAGCGCCCATGAGCTCAGCAACCCGCTCTCGGACCAGGGAGGCCTCCTCCGGCGCGAGCTCCCTTCCCGCCGCCCTGACCTGCAGAATGGACTCGTAGTAGCTCCCGCGCAGCCGGGAGCACCTCTCGCACACAGCGCGCTTTATTCTGACCCTCGTGACCGCTGTCGTTTTAAAGCGCCCCCTCCCGGCTCTGACGGTTGCCTCCACCTCCACGTCAGCGTGGCGCTCGCCCAGGCTCGAGACCCGAGCTCTCGTTCTCACTTTTGCCCCATCCCTCCTCGGCACCTCGAGCGCTCGGCCGACCGCCTCCTCAAGCTCCCTCCTCAGGCCGCGAGAGCTCTCCCAGCGCCGTCCCCTGAGCACGCTCTCGCAGTGGGCGCAAAGAACAAGCTCGGTGAACGCCGGAACATTTATGAAGCTCTCCCTCTTCGAGAGACAATCCGCGCAGACCCCGCCCAGGGCCGGCCGCCCCTTCCCACAGACTATGCACGCCATCTCGACCAACGACGCCACCCCGCCCTCAGCACATTCTGACGAGCTGGGCGTGCGGGACCCCGTCGATGACGAGCACCCTGTCGGGGTCCACGAGGCCCGCCTCTATGGCCGCCCCCACGGTCTCCTCGCCGACGAGGTTGGCGATGGTCGCCAGCTCAAGGCACTCGACGAGGAGCTCGGGGCTCACCATCTCGCCGCCGAAGAAGCTCTCGGAGACCTCCAGCGTCAGCCCTCCCTCCATAAACCTTTTCCCCAGCAGGGAGGCGTCGCAGGCCGCCACGAGTAGCTCAGGGCCGGAGGGGTGCCTTTTAAGGCTTATCATCGGGCGCCCGCACCTCCTCTCCCTGTCCGCCACATGCCCCGAGGCAAAACCGCTCCGCCAGGCCCCACGCCATCACCTCATTCCCCCTCCTGCCACGCGGTATCTTCCAGGGCTGGGCTCATAGATCCTCCCATCGGTCAACAGTCTCGCCAGATCCCTCTTGATTTTATCCTCAGGGACCCCTCTCTCACTCGCTCCCCTGACGAGCTCCTCCTCCGTGACGCCCCGGCCCTCGTCCAGGCTCTGAAGCGTCTCGATAATGGTGCGAATTCTCTCCCTCTGGCTGTGGGTTGTGCCGGTCATTATTGCGTCGATGTCCAGCGCGCCCCCCTCAGTTGCGACCTTGCGGAGGAAGAACTCGATTATCCTCTTAGCCCTCTCTGCGTCCTCCTCCGTCACATCATTGCTAAGGCGCATTCTCGCGCTGGCCTCAGAGAGTCTGATGAGGGCCTCGACCTGTCTGGGGGTCATGGGTATTGCGCCGCCCTGCTCCCCCTCCGGAGCCTTCGACTGGGCCCTGATGCTCACATAGTAGTCCTGGAGCATCTCCATGGCCTCCTTTCTCATCACGGGAAAGACGCGGCTTCTGGCGTAGGCTATGTACTTCCTGAGCATCTCCGGCTTGAACTCTGGCTCCACGTGCCTCATCGCTCTGCGCTCGTCCTCTTTGGAGAACCTGCGGTCCTGGACGTTGCTCCTGTACTGGGCTATCTCGCCGGCCAGATGGACGCCGAGAATGTGCTCCGCCAGGGCGGCGTCCCTCTTCTCGTCGGGCTTGTCCGTCAGGGGGAAGATGACGTCGAATCTGGAGAGCAGCGTGGGGGAGAGGTTGATCTGGTCCACGAGGTAGCTGTGCTCGTCGAAGCGGCCCTCCTTGGGGTTGGCGGCCGCCAGAATGGCGCAGCGGGACTGGAGGGTTGCTGTGATTCCGGCCTTGGCGACGCTTATGCACTGCTGCTCCATCGCCTCGTGCATGCTCGAGCTGTCCTGCTCGGACATTTTGTCGAGCTCGTCGATGCAGGCCAGGCCTTTGTCGGCGAGCACCAGTGCCCCCGCCTCAAGCGTCCATCGCCCCTCGCCGAACTCGTCGTGGACGGCCGCCGCGGTCAGTCCCGCCGCGGTCGTCGCCTTTCCTGATGCGTAGATTCCGCGGGGAACGATGTTTGAGACGTAGCGAAGGAGCTGCGACTTGGCGGTCCCGGGGTCCCCGATGAGAAGGCAGTGTATGTCGCCCCGAATTCTGGTCCCGTCGGGCAGGGTTTTGGGGACCCCGCCGAACATCTGGAGCGCCAGAGCCTCCTTCTCGACCTCCATGCCATATATCGTTGGAGCGATGGAGGCGACGATTCTCCTGTAGACGTCCTTGCTCTTCGACATCTTTAGAATCTCCTGCTCCTCCTCAGGTGATATGTCCACCTCCTCGAACTCATGCTTCTCCGTCTCTATGCTCAATATCTCGAGGTGCCAGTCGAAGAATGTGGACTTGACCTGCCCGAAGCTCCTCTGCTGGCTTCGCAGGATGCCGTTGAGAACAACCTTGTCGCCGGGAGACACTTTTCCGCAGAGGTCGTCCTCAGCGTAGGCGGTCAGCCTCTCCGGCAGGTCGCCCCCCCGAAGGCCCTCAGGGCTCTCTTGAATCTCTATCTTCTGGGTGTCTATGAAAATCGAGCGCTCGGCCGCGGAGATCGCGCGCGGCCGACCATCCGCCCTCGCCTCTGCCCCCTCTCCCCCCCTCCCCTCGGTCTCAGACTTTGTCGGCTCCGGGCGGCGCGAGAAATGAATCGGCTTGCGCAGGGGAGCCATATCATGTGTGAGGAGGATGAAGTAGGTCGAGGCGGCGCTTTTGCCGCAGCCCCCCTGGTCCCTGTAGCACTCCATGGGCTCCCTGAAGACGCTGCTGGTCTGGGGCTCTTTAATAATGGCTAGGCAGCGCGCGCACTGGAAAACGGCGTCCACGAGCTTGGGCTTGACCTGCGTCGCCTTGCGGACCAGACCCTTCACCGCCACAAGCTTGCCTATGTGCTTGGCCCTGAGCTCCCTGATGTCGGAGAGGGCCAGGGGCTTAGGCGGGAGGTCCCTGACGCGGAAGTGTATGCCCCTCCTGATCTCGGGCCTCACATCGGGCGGCAGGCTCTCAGGGTCCTGGATGGCTAGCTCCGCGGTGTAGATCGCCCTGTTGGGCGTCTCGAGCAGCTGGGCTGCGAGCTCAGAGTCGAAGACCTCGATGTCCCTGAAGCTGACCAAAAGGCTGCGCTTCTCAGGGTAGGAGTTGGCCACGTCGAGCAGCTCCTTTAAGCAGTAGGCCTTTAGGAAATCACGCCAGCGCGCGGTCATCGCTGAGAGGTCCATCTCTTCGGCCGCTCGAGTCACCTCCGAGGGGGACCCTCATTGACTCAATTCCTTAATATGCTTAACTAGCAGGTGGGCGAAGCCCCCCCAGCATTTCCAGTGCAGAGCCGGCCCGCGGGAGAGAGACGTCGAGCGCACCAAGTCCTGGGCCGAACTATCCGTACATGTGCGGGGCGGGGGTCTGCTTGGGCACCTTTGTCTGCTTCTGGATGTTCTTTATCTGCGCCTCGATGACCTCGGCCTCTTCATACAGGGGGCCCGAGTCCAGGCGGATGTGCAGTATGAGCTTGTCCAAAGTTTCGATGACCTTGGCCGCAGCGCGAGCGTCCGGGTACTGCGGGTTGGCCTCGGCGAGGAGGGCTATGACGTCGAAGTCCCTCCTCCGCCCCTCGTTCAGCAGCACGCCCGCCATCCCGGTTATCACGCCCTCCTGAAAGAGCCTTATTCCGCTCTCCTCGAGAAGACCCCTCGCCCTGGGTGTGCTCCCGATGCCGTATGTCTCCACATCCTTGGGGACCTCCGCCCCCCTGCTCTCCTGCGCGCCGCTCCCCTCCCCGCCGGGTCTCTCCTCATTCTCCCCGCCACCCTCCCTCTCAATCACCAGGCCCTCCGGCGAGAAGAGCATCTTGCACCTCTCCTGCTGGAGCCAGTCGAGCATGGTGCCCGCAATCGCTCGTACGAGGTTGGGCGGCGGCTGGAACTCGGAGATAAAGACCGCGATCTGGTCGTGGCTAGTGTCGGTGCCAACCCGCGGGCCGGCGTAGATGCGGACGGTGTCGAGGGGCTCGGACCTCCTGACGAGAGAGAGCGGGGGGAAGTAGACTGAGTCGAGCACACCGACCTGCTCAAGTGAGAGAGCCTTCACTATATAGTTGGCGACGATTGAGCTAACCAAGCCCACGCTCGGGAAACCGTCGATGACCGTCGCTCCCTTGAGGTCGACCTTCTTCAGCATATGAATGTCTATGTCCTCGCCCATCTCCTGCCCCTCCAATCGCCCCAACAGTCTCAGGGTATTTAAAACGTAACGCCCTCGGCTTTATACATGAAAGTGAATTACGGGGGCGATGAGGCCCTTTGTGATCGTGAACTGTGCGATGTCCGCGGACGGCAAAATCGCCCTCGCGTCTCGACGTCAGACCAGGATATCGTGCGAGGAGGATCTGGAGAGGGTTCACAGGCTCAGATCCTCATGCGATGCGGTTCTGGTCGGCATAGGGACGGTCCTCCAGGACGACCCCAGCCTGCTCGTGAAGGAGGCATTTGTGAAGAGCCCGAGGCAGCCCCTGCGCGTCGTCCTGGACTCGAAAGGGAGGACCCCGCCGGGCGCGAAGGTACTATCGCCCCAGGCGAGAACGATAATTGCGGCGACCGATTCCGCGGCAGGCGTTGAGCTGGGCGACAACGTCGAGCTACTTAGAATCGGCCCGGGTCCCCGCGTGCCCCTCAGGCCCCTGCTCGAGGAGCTGGGCCGCCGAGGAGTCAGGAGGCTGCTCGTGGAGGGCGGAGAGGATGTCATAGGCTCCTTCGTCGCCGAGCGCCTTTTCGACAGGTTGATTATTTACGTAGGCAGCGTGGTTCTCGGGGGCCGCGGACCCACCCCGGCCGGGGGCGAGGGCGCGCGCTCGCTGGAGGAGGCGGTCAGGATCAGGCTGGTGCGCGTCCGAAGAATAGGCGACGGCGCTCTTCTCGAGTATGAGCCGATGGAGCGCGGGGGAGCCGGGAGGGGGCAGAGCCGGGGGGGTGATGCCGCGGGTCAGGAGGGTCGCTTCCTATGCGACCACATGCTTGGCTCCCTCGCGAGGTGGCTCAGGCTACTGGGGCACGACACCCTCTATCCCGGCCTCGTTGAGGACCGCGAGCTCCTCTCAGTCGCTCGCGCCGAGGGGAGGCTCCTCCTCACACGCGACAGGGAGCTCGCGGCGAGGACGGGGGAGAGGGGCGTGCTCGTCAGGAGCATCGAGCTCGAGGAGCAGCTCGAGGAGCTGATTCGAGAGGGCGTGCTCCCCCGGAGCGGTGAGTTCGCTCTGACCCGTTGCTCCCTATGCAACGGTCTACTCGAGGACCTGCCTAGGGAGGAGGCCCGGGGGAGAGTTCCAGAGGCGGTGCTCACCCGCCAGCCTGAGTTCTGGCACTGCTCGAGCTGTGGCCAGATATACTGGCCCGGGAGCCATTATGAAAAAATACTCAAGAGAATCTCGAGGATCGAGGGCGGCGCGG
>FWPU01013146.1_pt1 | contig 10617 bp, 8 predicted proteins | sample 2228361 | NCBI WGS metagenome assembly FWPU01 (sample SAMEA103939777, study PRJEB20133) | metagenome | reverse complement strand
ACCCCTATCCGCCCTGCACATCCGTTGAGAACGTGCGACCCATTGTAGACACGGCTTGTGCGCGTGGGTGCAAAGCACCCACCCTACGCCATTCACACTCGTTCAGGGCCTGCCACCCGAGCCCGTGGGGGGGGCCACCCCCAACCACGCACTCGTAACGCCCCACGCTTCCCAGCCCCAGGCTATAGCCCAGCCTGCAAAATCCTCATGCTATGCAGAACCCGTACAATCGGATGATGCTCCCGGCCGGGTCTGACCGAAACAGAGAAGGATTTGATGTCGGAGCCGATGTCCCCGCCATGCGGGGGTGCAGTGCGTACCACAGGTGGAGCAAATAGGATGTTGCGATCTCTAACCGTCGTCGCTGTAAGCGGTTGGCTCCTGGTCGGCTTGGGGTCGGGAGATGCCGGTAAAGCTGTTTTTGGGGGCGAGACGTACTTGCAGGCGCAAAGCCGATACGGTGTGCCAGGCCGCCCCATGCCCCGTGCCGGGGGTGCTGTGGCGGCAAGCCCGTATGCGCAGCCCAGGCCGTTGGCGCCGGCGTCCCAGGCGCGGCCAATTGGGGCGGGCTTCCAAGCGGGCCAGGCCCCCGCGCCGGCGACCCCCTCTCCCAAGGCAGTCCCCGCTGGTAGGGGGACCTCTCGGCTAGCCTCCGGCGGTAATCCGGCCGCATCATCCGCCGGGACGGCCACAGGCCGGTCGCCCAATGCCCCATCTCCCGAGCAAGCGCTTCGCCTGACGCCCATTCAGCCCGATGTGGATTACTCGCGCCCCAGCGCCCAGGACGTCCCCCGCTGCATGGTCCGCGTCATTCGGGCCGAAGGGGTGGTGGGTTGGCTGGTCGAGGACCCTGCCGGCTTGCCCTTGCGCCGCTTTCTGGACACCAACGGCGACAACAAAGTGGACCAGTGGTGCTACTTCAAAGACGGCCTGGAGGTGTACCGGGACATCGACTCGGACTTCAACGGCAAAGCCGACCAGTACCGGTGGTTCAACACGGCCGGCACCCGCTGGGGGTTGGATAAGGACGAGGATGGCTCGATCGACCAGTGGCGGGCGATCTCGGCCGAGGAAGTGACGGCCGAGGTGGTGGCGGCTTTGGTCCACCAGGACTGGCAGCGGTTTGCGCGCGTGGCCCTCTCCTCCGACGAACTCGGTGCGCTGGGTTTAGGGCCCGCGCGGACCAAGGAACTGTCCGAAAAAATCAGTACGCTGGCGATCCGTTTCAAAGACGCGGCGGTGCGGCCCAGGGGGTTGACTGAGAAGACGCGGTGGTTGCACTTCAGTGGCCACCGGCCGGGGGTGGTGCCCGCAGGCACCGACGGCGCCACGCGCGATGTGCTGGTGTACGAGAACGTCGTGGCGCTGGTCGAGACGGACCAGCAATCGGCCCAAGTGCTGATCGGCACGCTGGTCAAGGTGGGCGACGGCTGGCGCGTGATCGACGTGCCGGAGGTGCTGGGCGAAGGCCAAACCCGTCAGGCCGAGGCGGGCTACTTCTTCCGCGTTCCTCCGGCAACCGGCCCGGCGACCGCCCTGGGCAGTCCCAGCGAAAAATCGCTGCAACTCCTCGACGCTTTGCAGAAGCTCGATGCGGCCATGGGGCAGGCGGCGTCGGCCCAGGAGCTGGCCCAATACCACGCCCAGCGGGCCGACCTCATCGAACGCATCGCTCAGGAAAGCAATCCTCAGGACCGCGCCACCTGGCTGCGGCAGCTCGCAGACCTCTTGGGCGCCGCCGTGCAATCCGGCCAGTTCCCGGAAGGATTGAAACGCCTGGAAGCCCTCCTGGTCCGGGTCGGCCGCGAGCCCCAAGACCGCGAGCTGGCCGCCCATATCCGCTTTGTGCAGATCAGTGCCGCCTACGCCCTGGCCATGCAGGCCAAAGGGGCCGACTACACCAAGGTCCAGGCCGAGTGGCTCAAAGCTTTGGAGGCCTACGTGGCCGAGTATCCCAACACCCCCGACACCGCCGAGGCCATGCTCCAACTGGCCATCGCCCATGAGTTCGCCGGGCGCGAGGACGAAGCGCGGCGATGGTATGGCCGCATCGCCGCCGATTTCTCGGAAAGCCCTTCGGCCCGGAAAGCCACCGGCGCCCTCCGGCGGCTCGAATCGGTGGGCAAAGTGCTCTCGCTGACAGGCAAAAGCCCCACCGGCACCACCGTGGACCTGGCCAGGTACCGGGGTCAGGTCGTGCTCATCCAGTATTGGGCCACCTGGTGCGAGCCGTGCAAGGCCGACATGGCCACGCTCAAGGAACTTCAGGCCAAACACAGCCGCCATTTCGCCGTGATCGGCGTCAATCTGGACAATACCGAGGCCGAGTTGAACGCCTTCCTCAAAGAAAACCCGTTGCCGTGGAGCCAGATTTTCGAGCCGGGAGGGCTGGAAAGCCGCCCCGCCGTGGAAATGGGCATCCTCACCCTTCCTACAATGCTCTTAGTGGACCAAGAGGGGCGCGTGGTGCATCGCAATATCACCGCGGGCGAGATCGAGGCCGAGCTGAAACGCCTGGTGCGGTAGATAGAGCCTGTGAGCTGAACCAGGCCGCTTCGGTGGCCGCCGGGCGGCCCCAGGGAGCCTAAACCTTGATGGCTGGCAAACCCGTTTCGCGCAAACTGCGCGTGCTGTTCCTCTGTACGGGCAACTCGTGCCGCAGCCAGATGGCCGAGGGATGGGCACGCCACCTGAAAGGCGACCTGATTGAACCGTTTTCGGCGGGTCTCGAGGCGCACGGCGTGAATGCCGACGCGGTTCGGGTGATGGCCGAGGCCGGGGTCGATATATCCAACCAAACGTCCAAGCGGCTCGGCGACCTGGGCGATTTGAACTTCGACGTGGTGGTCACCGTCTGCGACGATGCCAGCCAACGCTGCCCGCGATTTCCTGGCTCCGCCCGAGTGGTCCACGTGGGCTTTGAGGATCCGCCGCGCCTGGCCGCCGGCGCCAAAACCGAGCAAGAACGCTTGGCCCCGTACCGCCGGGTGCGGGACGAGATTCGGGCGTTTATCGAAATGCTGCCCGACTGGCTCGCCAGGGAATAGCCCCACGCCGGGGGTGTCTTGAGCCCGCCCGGCCGCTTGGACCTCGGCGGGAAGGGGGGCGTGCACGTTGGCCTCTGGCCCGCAGGACAGGGAATCATGGCCAACCGCTGCGCCTGCACTTGATGCAAACCGCCACCCGTGCGTCGCGCCTCCGGCGTGCCTGGTTACCTCCATAGTGGGGGAAGCCGCTTGACGCGAGGTCAATGCTTGGTTATTATCCCAAATGTCGAAGTATGTTTACATCCGGAGTTAAGTATCGTGACTCCTGAACAGCTTGCCCGGTACGAAGCCCGCGCCCGGATCGTCAAGGCCCTGTCGCATCCAACCCGCTTGTTCATCGTGGACGAACTGGCCCGGTCCGGACCGCGGTGTGTCTGCGAATTGACCGACATGGTCGGGGCCGACATGTCCACGGTCTCCAAGCATTTGGCGGTACTGAAGTCGGCCGGGTTACTACAGGATTCCAAACGGGGTTCCCAGGTCTATTACCAACTCCGGGTGGGATGCATCGTCAATTTCTTCGCCTGCGTCGAATCGGTGCTCCAGGCCAACATCCACGAGCAGCAGCGGGTCCTGAGCCATCGGGAATCGCCGGAGGTGGTGGTCCAGCCGTAGCTCGGGCTGGGCCCGAGGCATGGCCCGGCCGTCAGGGGGGCAGGACACGATTTCCTTGTCCCACGGCGATGGTCTGGAACGTGGAGGGATGGACTCACCGGGACCCCTGCGCCGGCGGCTCTGAGGAGGGGTACGTGCTTGGCACACACGCCGGCGGCTCTGAGTAGGGATACGTGTTTGGCACGCACGCCGGCGGCTCTGAGGAGGGGTACGTGCTTGGCACGCACGCCGGCGGCTCTGAGTAGGGGTACGTGCTTGGCACGCACGCCGGCGGCTCTGAGTAGGGATACGTGCTTGGCACACACGCCGGCGGCTCTGAGGAGGGATACGTGTTTGGCACGCACGCCGAAGTTTTCACATGTCTGGGAAACGGGCCCGGCATGTCCCCGAGGCGTATAATCCTTTTGCGCCGCCAGTGTCCGGGCCTGGGGAGGCAATCCATGCTCCGCAAGGTTTACGTCGAGATCACCTCGCGGTGCAATCTACGCTGCGGGATGTGCATTCGGCATGTGTGGCAGCACACGCCGGAGGATATGGCCCCTGAGGTGTTCCGCGGCTTGGTGGAAGACCTCCGGAGCGTCCCAACGCTGGAGGCGATCCAATTCGGCGGCTTCGGCGAGCCCCTGGTGCATCCCCGGTTTTTCGACTTCCTCCGGTGGACCGTCGAGGCAGGCCTCCCGGCCGAACTCTTGACCAATGGCGTGCTCTTGGACAACCGGGCCGCTGCCACGCTCGTGGAATTGGGATTGCAGCGGCTGATCGTTTCGTTGGATGGCCCCGGGCCCGACGGCAACGGGACCTTTCACACCCCGGCCGCCGCTGTGGTTCAAGAGAACCTCCGCGAACTCTATCGGCAGCGCCTGATCCGCCGTGCCCGCCGGCCGGAGGTGATCATCGCCTTCGTCGCCAGCCGGCGGACCATCGGCCAACTTCCGGCCCTGAAGCGCCTGGGCGTGCAATTGGGTTTCAGCCGCATCCAGGTGACCAATCTCGTGCCTTATACCGCGGAGCTTGCCGACGAGGTCCTTTACCACGACTGGACCACCACGCGCCGCGGCGGGCTCCCCTCGCCGTGGAGCCCCGCGGTGGAGTTGCCGCGCATGGACCGGTGTCCGGAAGTCCAGCGCGTGGTGGACCGCTTGCAGGCGTCGGGCAGCCACGTGGTGATGGCCGGCGGACATCTCGCCGGAGGCAAGATGTCCTGCCGCTTCGCCCAGGAAGGGTTCGTGGCTGTCGCGCCCGACGGCTCGGTCAGCCCATGCCTCCCCCTCTTGCACACCCACAGTTACTATTTCCGCGGCACAAGGCGGCAAGTTGTCGCCTGTTCTGTAGGCAATATCCGGCAGCAGCCGCTTTCGGTGCTTTGGAATACCGAGGCTTTCCGGCGGCTGCGCTGGCGGCTGGTCGAGTTCCCCTTTGCACCGTGCATCGACTGTGGCGGCTGCGACCTGCGGAACTCCAACCAGGAGGATTGCCACGGCAACGAGTTCCCGGTATGCGGCCCGTGCCTATGGGCGGCGGGCCTGATCCAGTGCCCGTAACGCAGCGGCGTCCAGGCCTGCGTATTTCGCTATCCGGCTCGATGGACGGCGGGCCTGATCCAGTGCCCGTAACGCAGCGGGCATCCGTTTTGCTGCGCGTGGCCGGAGCAACACGCCGGCGGCGAGACACCGCTTCACTTGCTGGCGCGCGAGGCCGCCAGAAGCCGGGCCGCTCCCTGGGCCAGCAGTTTTTCGGCGACTTGTCGGCCGAGGTCCTCGGCGGCAGCCGGCGGTCCGGACAGCTCGGCCTCGATCCGCTCCGAGCCGTCGGGGGCCAGCACCCGGCCTGCAAGCACCAGGCTTTCCTGGTCCACCCGTCCCCAGGCCGCGATGGGTGTCAGGCAGCCGCCGCCGAGGGCGGCCAGCATGGCCCGCTCGGCTTGCACGGCCGCATGGCTCGGCGCATGGTCTAGCCGCGCCACCAGCTCGCCAACCCCGCGATCATCCTGGCGAGTCTCCAACCCCAACGCCCCTTGACCCACGGCCGGCAGAAGGATCGCCGGCGGCAGCACCTGGGCGATGTGCGCCTCCAGGCCCAGGCGGCGGAGCCCGGCTTCGGCCAGGACGACGGCATCGTATTGGCCCTCGTGCACCTTGCGCAACCGCGTATCTACGTTGCCCCGCAGGTCCCGGATCTGGAGGTCCGGGCGGACCGCCAGCAACTGGGCCCGCCGGCGGAGGCTTCCCGTACCGACAATTCCTCCCCAAGGCACCGCCTCCAGCGACGCAAAACGTGGCGAGACCAAGGCGTCGGCCACGGGGGCCCGCTCGGGCACAGCGGCCAGCACCAACCCAGGCACCGGGTCGGTCGGCACGTCCTTCAAGCTGTGCACCGCCAGATCGACCTCCCCTTCCAGCAACGCTCGCTGAATCTCCTTGGTGAAGACCCCGCGATCGCCCAGGCTGCCGATCGAACCCTCGCGGTGCCGATCGCCGGTGGTGACGATGGGCACCAACTCGACTTCGGCTCCAAGCCGGGCCAGGCGCTCCGCCACCCACTGCGCCTGCCAGCGCGCTAGTTGACTGCCCCGGGTTCCCAATCGAATGCGGATCGACGCGGCCATACACGACCTGGGCTAGGGGTTTGATGCGGCCGGCACTGCCGGGCTTGCCGCGGAAGGCGCGGTCGGACCGGTTGGGGCCAAACCCCGCAACGCCTTTTCGCCGACCACGGCCTGTGCCAAGGGACTCTTCGGCGGGATCACCACCCCACAACTGACGATAAATTGGATCGCCTGGTCCAGCGTCAGGTCCAGCTCGATCGCCTCCTCCCGCCGGATCGTTATCACGAAACCCGCCATGGGCATCGGCGAGGTGCAGATGAGCACAGTTACGCATTCCTGGCCCACCAGCCGCTCGATCGGCTCCATCCCTTCCCCCATGACGAACCCCAAGGCCCACACGCCTTGCCGCGGATATTCGACCGCGACCACCCGTGACACCTGCAGCGCCCGTTCATTGAGCAGAAAGCCGCTGACCTGTTTGACCGCCGAGTACACATTACGCACCAGCGGCAGCCGCTCGATACCCCCTTCGACCAGACTCCAGAAGAATCGCCCGATGCCCGCCCCCATGAACTTGCCGAGCAAGTACAACAGCAACGTGAACACGAGGACGAACGCCGGCACCACCACATACGGGCGGAGATAGACCAGGCGATAGTAGGCGGCATAGAAGGTGGCCCCCGTGCGGGGGATCGGATCTTCGCCCAGGCGCTGCACCAGCAGGTCGTAGTGGGCGCGCGGCACGTATTCGCCGCGCTCCAGGCGCTGGTACTCGACGCCATCGAGCACGGCCCGCGCCCGGCCCCGCTCCCCGGGCGAAAACTCCTCTTCGCTGCGGATCTCGGCCTGCGTGCGCGCCAGCACCCGCTCGGCAATCTGCACCACCGGCGAAAGCACGTACTGCTCGATCGTCCCCCCAATCCACAAAAAAATCACAATCGTCAACAGCGGCGGCAGCACCACGCCCAACCCGCTGAAAACAGCGTCGCGGAACGGATGCGCACGCCGGCGAAACGGCAAATCGTTCGCGTGGGTTTGACCGGTCATGTGCCCGATCGTCCTCCAGACACACCTCGGAGCAGGCCACAGGCCGGGCCGATTGTCCGGCCGTCATCCCGCTGCCTTTGCGCCAAACACTCTATTGTAGCGTGCCCGCCGCCCCGTGGGCGGGGAGAAAGCAAGCCCCGCAGCGGGTGCCCGCCCAGTCGGTGCCCCGCCCCTGCAAGATTCCGGACGTTTTCTGCCCGCCGACCGGCCCCGCTGCGGCTCGGTCATTGTCCGCGCCGGCGGAGTTCGGTCGAGGACACATCCTCGCGGAACTCGGCCTCCGGCACACCGCGGCAGATGGACCGCAACTGGGCCGGCACCTCCAGACCCTCGAGCGTGAGAAAGCGGCCCTGCTCGGCCCGGCCGAAGACCAGAAACCGGCATCCCCGGCCGGCAATCCGTTCGATGGCCGCCTCGCACGCCCCACGCTCGCCGCCGTAATAATGCGGGTCGGCGATGCGGCGGAGCGTGTCGGCCCCAACCACGAACGTCGCCCCGGGAAACAACCGCGACTTCTCCTCGAACGTCGCCGCCCGGGTCAACCACACAGGGCGCTCGGGGCCGAACTGCTCCAGCCGGCTAGCGATCTCCAGGTAGTCCAGCGGCGGTTTATCGACGTTGACGATCGAGATCTCGGGCTCCACCGTCACGCCAAGCATCTGTTCGGCCAGCTCCAGGATCCGCAAGTGGCCTCGATGCAAGGGATGAAAAGCCCCAGGATACACGGCCGCGGGCGGAGGTGCTTCACCCTGGGGGACCGGACCGCGCTGGCGGACCACCGCCCGCGTCCCCAGGACCAGCTCTTGCCACTGCTTGGGTGCGGTGAAATCCCGGGCTTGCAGCGGCTCGTCGGCCATAAGCGCGGCACTGCGACGGAGGGAGACTTCGCAGGCCTCGGCCACGGCATTGAGCACCAAATCGGTTACCACCGTTTCCTCTTGGCCCCGGCTGCGGCGACCTTTGACCAGCTCCACCCACCACACCGCGGTACGGGCTGGTGTTTGCAGGGCTACCGCGGCCCGATGCGCACCCCGTTTGGGCCGATCGCTGGCCAGGCTGGCCGTGCATCCGACCCCAGCCACCGCGTCCTGCGGAGCGAGCTGGCACGCCCGGAGCATAGCCCTCATGGCCATCGCTCGCGCCGTGACTTGCGAACAGAACTGCTCGGGCGGCCCGCCCAGCCATTGGCCCATCGCCGCCGGCGCATAGGGGACCACCGCCTCCAAGACGGTCCGCGAGGCCCCGGGCACTTCCAACAGATGGCCAATCGCCCGCGAACCGCCCCCCGTGATCGCCAATACCAGGCGAACCGGACTGGCATGTACCGCTTGGACCAGCGAATCGATAGTGCCCATGACAGCCACTCTCGCCGCCTGCGCCGCGCCTTTCAACCAGGCAGGAACCGCTCGAACAACTGGCGGCTAATGCCCGCCAGCGCGGGATAAAGCTGCCGGTAAATCGCAAATCCCGCAGTGTATTGTTCGGCGCGCTGGGGGTCGGGCTGATAGACGACCCCGGGCCGATACACCCGCCTGAACGCCTCCTCCTCGTCCCGGTAAAGCCCCACCCCCATCCCCGCCAGAATGGCGGCCCCCAGCGGGGTCGCCTCCTCGATCTGGGGCACTTCGATGGGGAGGCCAGCCACGTCGGCCTTGCTCTGCATCCAGAAGCGGTTGCGGGTTCCGCCGCCGACGGCCACGATCCGTTCCGCCCGGATCCCCAGGCAGTTCTCCATCGCAGTCAGAATATCCAGGAACTGGTAGTTGAGCCCCTCGATGATCGCCCGCACCACGTCGCCCGCCGTGGCCCGCGTGCTCAGCCCCACCAAAGCCCCCAGGCTCTTGGCATCGACCGTGGGGCACGCAGCCCCGGACATATGCGGCAAAAACATCACGCCCCTCGCTCCTGGCGGCGAAGCTGCCGCTTGAGCCATCAAATGCTCCCACGTGCTGCCCCCTTCGTGGGAGGCCTTTCCGGCGGCCGGCGACCCGTAGTGCTGCGCGTACCACTCGAGCATCTCGGCAGCCACGTTGGCCCCCCACGTCGCGTGCCGATGGCGCGCCACGTGGGCCTGGACCGTCATCCCCGCCCGCTGCAGCCGAACGTCCAGCACCGGCTGGGCCGTGATCGCCGTAACGATCTCCCACGTCCCCACCACATCCAGCACGCGGCCCGGAGCGTACACCCCGACCGGCAACGCCCCGCACAAATGGTCGTGCCCCCCCAGCACCACCGGCGTACCCTGCGCGAGACCGGTCGCCTGGCTGGCCTCGGCCGTCACCTCCCCGATCACCGTCCCCGAGGGCAGCACCTCGCACAACAAGCGCCGCTCGATCCCCGAGGCCGCAATCAACTCCTCCGACCACTCAAGCCTCCGCTGATCGAAAAGCATCGTGCACGACGCCATGCTGTAATCGGTCACCCGCCGGCCGGTTAACAGGAAGTTCACAAAGTCCTCGATCAATAGCCATTTGTCCGCCCGGGCGATGATCTCGGGCTGGTGCTCCATCATCCAGCGGATCCGCAAAGCGGAATTGATGGGCCACACCGGATTGCCCCCGATGGCAAATGTCCGCTCGATGCCAACATGTTCGGCCCACCACGCCAACTGCGGCGCTGTGCGGGGGTCGTGCCAACTGATGAACGGGTACAGCCAGCGCCCCTCGGCGTCCACCGGCAAGCCGTCCATGCCCATGCCACTCACAGCCACAGCACGCACCGCACGCGGGTCGTCCACGCCGCCCAACGCCTCCCGAATGGCCGCCGACGTGCCCCCCCATATCTGCTCCGGCTGCCACACGGTCCACTCCGGATGCGCGGCGTCGGGATGGCACTTTTCGGTCGGGCGCGAGCCTGCCGCCACGGCCCGGCCATCCAGGTCATACACCACCGCTTTGAGGCTTGTCGACCCAAGATCGATCCCCATCAGGTAGTCCATCGTCGGCGCTCCCATGCGGTTCCAAAACCAGCCCCTGAACCTGGGCACGATCTTAGCAACAAGCCGACCGCTTCGCACCCAAGGCTGCGGAAGCCCCCGCTCGTTGGAGTGGCTCCCCGGCGCAGTGCCTCTTACCGTTCGTAGGCGCGGCCCAAGCCGGAGCCACCAGCCGCAACTCGGTCGTCGCCCCGCGTTCATTGGCACGACTTCCACTGCTTGCCCTATGCTGCCCTATGCACCTCCACGCCCAGCCGCAACTTGGCCTCGCCCCGCCTTCACGGCGGCAGCGGCGCTCAGGACAAGTACCCGTAAGGCGACACAAGTACCCGTAAGGCGACACAAGTACCCGTAAGGCGACACAAGTACCCGTAAGGCGACACAAGTACCCGTAAGGCGACCTAAAAAGCCGTAAAGCGAGCCGAAGA
>FWPU01013144.1_pt1 | contig 10619 bp, 6 predicted proteins | sample 2228361 | NCBI WGS metagenome assembly FWPU01 (sample SAMEA103939777, study PRJEB20133) | metagenome | reverse complement strand
CCGTAAAAGCAGAAGCAGTGCAGGATATTCCTCTTCAGCAAACCGGCAGAACTCACAGGTTTTATTTTCAGGGCTGGAGTGCTAATCCACAAAGCGGTGCAGAATTTCAGGATTCAACTGCATTACAAACTGCTGTTGTGTTTAAGTCAGACAATACAACCATACAGGCAAAGTTGAAAGGCACACAGTTGAGCAATAACTCAAATGCATATAACACAGGAAGCCAGAGGAAGCTTATCCGAATTACAAACGGAAGACTGTTTTCAGTTTATGAGAGTATGGGAAATATTTATCTTGAACGCTCAACAAATAACGGTGCAAGCTGGGAAATATTCAATCAAACTTCAGGACAGAGGTTAAACAATTATCCTGCACATTCGCCATCAATTGATTATTATAATGTTAACAGCAGCGATGGTGATATTGTATTGGTAAGCTTTATTGAAGAAATTAACAATGAACTGGCAAGAGTAATGCTTGTTGGTCTTTCAGATAAATTAGCAGCTCCATTATTATTCAATCAAGAAGTTTCGCTTTTAGATAAGACGATTTCGGGATATGGCAATCCAGTTGTAGCCTGTTCTGGGGGCGGAAAATTTATTGTGATATTCAAAGGTTGGGATACTGGAAATTCTGGATTGTTTTACCGCCGTGGAATTATAAATAATTGGCAATTAAGCTGGGTAGAACAGGATCCTTTCAATTTGCCAAAAGTATCAAACACAAATAATTATTCTCTTAATCCATCAGTTTCTGAGGACAGAAACACCAGTGGAGTAATTTACCATCTTGCCTGGGAACAGCAAGGGACAATTCACTATTGCAAGCTTCAAGAATCAAATGGAAATATTACACAAACTGATTATTCAATTATCTCCAACGGAAGCAGTTTTATGTTTCATTCATCGCCATCAATTATAGCAATTGGAACAGGTGCAAGAGTCTGCTGGCTGGGATATAATGATGAGGATCCGCCTGCTGCCTCTGTCGTATTCAGAGATCCGGCAAATAGTCGTTTCTGGTCTTTTGGAAATAATGTATCAAAACCGAATATCAATAAATCAAATGACAATACTTATTATGCTTTTGGCTGGAGTCAGAATAATAATACTATAAAGTTTGCTGATAACTCTTTGAGACATATTTATGAGATTGCAGGCATACCTGGCAAAGATGTACAAATAAGTAACGGCAACGGAAAAACAAATATGTATGCAAACATATTCAAGGCAACAAGTCAGCCATATTTTTTCACTGTGTCACAGAATCTTAATTACTACTATTCAATTCAAAAATCCAACGGACTTGCAATATCATCAGGAAGAACCGGAGTAATAAGAAAGAACAATGCAGAGATATACTTTGCATTAGGAGATATAACAGCAAACAATCAAAAAGTTAATTTTGTTGAATGTCCAATTGAACTTGATATCAGCGATGTAGGGACACTGAACCAATATCTTGAAACGGAGGCATTTGAATTAAATGACAACTCATCACTTGAATACACGGTACAGTACGGAGTAGTTGATACAGCTCAGATAGGTGGAATGTTTGGGCAGGGAGAGCAGGTAAGGTTCAGGGTAGAGTTATTAGATGCCAACACATCAGAGGTTCTCGGGGTTTTTGATGATGTAATATATGATCAGAATAATCTGACAGATTTTGAGAACATATCATATCAGGTAAACACACAGGGCATAGGCCAAAGGACAGTAAAGATAAGATTAAGGATAGAAGAGAATATAAATCCTGAGGTATCAATGGTAGATAGATTGGGAGATGAGAGTGTATTGGCAAAGGGAAAGAGAAAAGAGATAAAGTATCAGGGAGAGACGATACCAACACATTATGCACTTGAGCAAAACTACCCGAATCCATTTAACCCGGTAACAGTAATAAGCTGGCAATCGCCCGTAGGAAGTCATCAAACAATAAAGGTATATGATATACTTGGTAATGAAGTTGCCACATTAGTTGATGAATACAGAGAAGCAGGAAGATATAAGGTAGAGTTTGATGCAAGCAATCTTGCCAGTGGAGTGTATATATACAAGATTCAGGCAGGAGATTTTGTATCAAGCAAAAAGATGATGGTGATAAAGTAATTAAATGTAGGACAGACTTTAGTCTGTCATCTCTTTATTTATCTTTATTCAAGGACAGATTTTCAGTCTGTAGTCTCTTATTCTTCAGACAGACTTAAGATCTGTCATCTAAAAATCTTGGAGGCAGACTTCTGGTCTGCCCTTTCTTAGTCTGTGGGACAGACATCCGGTCTTTTATTTATTACTCTTTGGGACAGACTAAAGTTTTTTTTCTTGTCAGCTTCAGACAGACTAAAGTCTGTCCAACATATTTTATTGTAGGGGAAGGGTAGTATTTTTGATAAAAATCAAAATGCAGAGACAAACCCCAAACTCATTTTACTATACTTATCCGTAAAGTTGTGTGAATACTCTGCAACTAATCTTATATTTCTTCTCAATAAATAACCAAAATGTAATCCGAGCTGTTTAAGATTTAATTCTCTGAAGTCTGACTCTATCCAATTAAACAAAGCAACACTATACCACTTGCTAGCGTCACCCTCGGGTCTGAATATTAATTCTCCAAAAGCACCACGGGTTTTAGTATCTGATTTACTTCCCTGAAATAATGCATTGTCATCTTTTCTTTCAACAAATTGAAAATTTAATTCCAGCGGATCAAGCGAAATTGTAGCATCACCCCCAAGCATCCAAAGCTGATTTGAATATGCAATATTTGTTATCAACCTTTCTTCTTTACCTAAATATCCAAAAGTACCAATTTTGAAATTCTCTCCAATGTCCTGAGAAATTCTTCCAACAAAATTTTTGTACTTATCGTCATCAAAAATATTTGAAACACCTTCACCTATTCCGTTTCCATTTACTATCTCAACTGTAATATCTGTGCCTGAATCAAATCCATAATTTAGCATAACTCCACGATCATAAGTTAAATCAACATTTGAAAAACCAGGTTTTACTTTGTAGATGTAATAATCATCTTTTGTTAATCGAAGCTCTCTTTTGAACATTGGGTCGGAAACCTGAAACTGTCCAATGGTTACATCAAGTTTGCTTCCGAATAAATCATTGAACATTAACCAGGCATCCTCAATCTTTCCCGGTTCACCATTTTCAAGTATGTAATAAACATAATAAGCGACATCTTTTGTAATTGCACCGCCGGATAAAATTTTGAAAAGCAATGGTGCATTAAAATCTGATTTTTTGAGATTGCTCTGATTATATGTAACATATCCATCTAATCTGAATGCCAATGGAACATCACGAAGAAGTGATAATTCCGGATCTCCTGTATCAAGAAAATATCGTGGAGCGTCCTGATCTTTTAATACAAACCCGTTTCCCGCAAATTCATCACCATAGGGTTTAAGAGCAGGGAACGGTGAGTGACATGTTTTACAAGTCATAGAATACTTTCTTGCAAATGCAGGAATTGCGAGAATATCCTGAGCGAGTAAAGAAATAATGATTAAAGATAAGGCAGCAGTGATAAATGATTTTTTCATTGAATTCCTCTTCCGAAAATTTTTTATTATTAGTCGTGCAAAAATATACCGCTATGCATCTCAGCAATATTATTGTAATACTGTAAAATAAGTTGTATGCTCATTTACTTTTATGGTTTCATATTCTTCTTCGGGAACATTCAGAAATCTTGCAACTGAAGGAACAAGACGCTGATAATAAAGAGTTGCTGTAACTTTCATTTTTCCGGGCGCAACATTATCTGGCAGATTGAAAGTTAGTGTTTCAAGTTTTGTTTCTCTGGGACCTATTCTGTAATCAGTTCCCAAAGATTTTGTATTCCATTGTTGAATTGTCATTCGACCTTGAGGATCAAAATATGCCATTCTGAAAATTCTGTCACCAACAGGAACATCACCATCTCTTCTTACACCTTTGAAATCAGGAATCTCTTTTGCAATGCTCATATCCTGATAAGCTAAATCATCAGACGCAATTGTATATTCTTCACCGGGGAATCCTTTTTTATCAACTTTAAGGTGATAGACTTTTCCTGCTGCATCAACAGCTTCAACATGCATCCAGACAATTCTGTCTTCTACAGAGCCGGATGGAAATTTGTGCCCAGTTTTTGCATTAAACAGAGCAACGGTAAACTTAATTGTTTCGCCAGGTTCTGCTTCGTTTATATCCGGATGAATTCTCAATTCAACAGTTCCCTGAACTTTCCCGGGATCGTGAGCGCCGTGAAACAGATGTTGTCTTGCATCAGTATATTTATTTCCCATTGCAGCAGTATATCCTTCCGCCGGGGGCATGTGACAGGTTTGACAAGTTACACCCTGCTTGGAATATGGTCCTTCTTTCCATTCAAGATGAGTTGATTTTACCCAAACACCATAAGGGCTTTTTTCATTATGACAGGTTCCGCAAAATTCGGCAGTTGAAAGAAAATCATTTTTCACAATTTTATGCTCGGGTGAATTTCCAACACCTCTAATCCCATATTTGGTATTACCCGGATTCAGAATGTAATTGAAGTTATATGGAACATCTCCCTTGAATCCAGATATTGAATGACAAACATCGCAGGAAACTCCTTCATTAGCGCGGGTTTTGAATTCCGGTCTCTTTGGTGGAATATCCCCTGCAGCAAACGCCAAAGGTGAATGACATCCATTGCAACCGGCTTTTACTTCGGCGACGACGGGATCTTTTTCTGCGTGCGGAACTGCAAGCTCAAAGTATTCTATTTCATCCCAGTGATGTGTGAATGCCTGAGACATCATTGCCTGCTTCCACTGCTGATAAAAATCTTTATGACAGGAAGTTCCGCAGTATTCAGGGGTTTTGAAGTCATCGTATTTAAAAGCCCCGAGTAATTCAGCACCGGCTTTCTGGGGGAAGATTGTTATGTGAAATAAAATTATAAGGGAAGAAACTATAATTTCTTTCATAAGTTACCTCCTGTAAATCTTAAAATTAAGAAGTGTTGAATTAGAGTGATTTGGATTTCTCCCGAATATATAAAGCGAAAAGTGTGAGTAAATTCCGGCATATTATTTTTCCCTTCACCCTAAATTTAAAAAATTTTTCTAAAAAACAACAACCATAGCTGAACAAACCATTATGTATTTTAGAGTTGCTATCAAATGAATAAAGATTATTATTTCATTAGCCATTAAAAAATGCTAACCTGCCCCAAGCTACTACTGAACTTGAGACAGGCATATATTTTAAAAATTTGCAAATATTTCTATTCTACAATTCTGATATTCGGCAAGCCGGAAATACATTTGTTAAATGCTGCAAGATGATTTTCGCTTGCAGACTTTAAATTGCTATAAACTCTGATTATATCAGGATTATCAACTACATTTGTTAACTGATGTTCTAAATCAGCTATATCCAGTTCTTCGATTGTTTTCCCAACCATAAATGCATCGTATGCGCTTGTGCTTCCCTGCAAAATGAATTGATCATACAAATCCTGAAATTGCTGATCTGGGAAAACCCCAACTTCGTCATTTGTAACAGGGTCTTCAATACTGTATTTAACCAGCAATCTTTTGACGGCTTCGATATGAGCTTGTTCAGATGTTTTAATATTCATAAAGACTTTAAAGTTCCAGGTATTTCCCAGAGTTGTATAAACATCTCTAGCGAGTTTTTCTTCAAGACGCATATGAATTAATCCTTCTCTCTCTTCCGGGGATAAATCATATACAACTAAATCCGGCAATACACCATCAGAATAATTAACCTTAGATAGTAAAGCAGATGTATCAGGCGCAGTTATATTACTTTCGGTGTTGCAGCCGAAGAAAACAAACAAGGAAATAAGAACCAATGTTGCCAGGTAGAATTTTGAAGTTTTCATTTTTTTCTCCTAACTCTATTTATTGGATGATTTAATTAAAATGGGACAGTTAAGCTAACTGTCCCAGTTTCTGAATTATTTATTTTCTGCCGCCTCTTGTATAACCCTTTGGACCAGTTCCATCACAATTTCCGGCTCCCGAACCGCTTCCATAACCAGTCCCATCATTTGGGCCAATTCCACTATTACCACTTCCATCACCAGGACCGAATCTGTTTCCGCCAAGTCTATTTTTAACTGTATTCCCATTCATATATTTCTGACCGCTTCCATCTTGTGGTCTGACGAAATCCGGATCTTTTCCGTTTGGAATGCCATCGCCATCTGAATCAACTGTACGGTCATTAATTCCATCTCCATTTAGATCAATAAATCCCCTGGTGTTGTTATTTCCTTTTTGGAATTTTGCACCGGAATAATCCTCATCTCTTCCGTTTGGAATACCATCACCATCAGCGTCAGGTGCATTATCATTATAACCATCCCCATTTTCGTCAACAAATTTGTTCCCGTGCTGTCCTTTGATTTGGACTTTTGACTGAAACTGAGTCTGGGTTTTGATTTCATTCTTTGCTTTGGTTTTGATCTGGTTCTGATTTTGAGCCGGATCTTCCTGAGCAAGAACAAACGAGGTAGCGAACAATACTGCAAACACTGTTATTCCAACTGTGCTTAAAAGATTTTTGGTTTTCATTTTATATCTCCTTTTGTTTATTGATGAATTATTGTTTCGGATAGCAAGTGCCAACTGATGTGCCATAAAATACTCTGCAATACAAACCGAATTGAAAGAATTTAAAGTGTACTTCGACAATGTTGGCGAATTGAAATTTTATTTTCGTCGAAAGAAGTATTTTAATTAAAGCTGGCTTCTTTAATTACGCTTAAGAAACTTTTAAGTTTGTATATGAAATTTCAAATTAAACTTCCGACTAAAGCAGTAATTTCAATATCCGTAATAATCGCTCTGGTGATGATTATCTCTTCTTTTATTGAATTGAATCAGAGCAAGAAAGAAATTTATCAGCTATTGAGTCAACACTCAGAAACCCTTCTGCAATCAATAATTATTAACAGTGAGAATACATTAAACACCGGATTTGAAATTGAAGACCTTATAACTGAAAAACTTCTTTCCAATGCAAGGTTAATCAGAAAGCTGGATAGTTTGAATGCTATAAGCAAAGATGAGTTAATAAAAATTGCAAATGAAAATCAGTTATATCGTATTAATATTTTCGATAGAAATGGAAACAGAGTTCTGTCCAACCGAATACCGGAACCGGAGCACATCCACGGAGAAGAAAACATTAACAGATTTGATGAACTAAAGGAAATTTTACTGGGTAATGTTGATGAGTATGTAATTGGATTGAAAAAGGCAGAGTTCTCTGATGCTGAGCGTTATGCTGTGGCGGTTGCAAGAGCAAATCGTCGTGGTGCTATTGTCGTTAATCTTGATGCAGATGATTTTTTGCGGTTCAGGAAGAAAATTGGTATTGGTACAATACTTCAATCTCTTGCTTCCAATCACGGAATTGATTACATAATATTACAGGATTCATTGGGAATACTTGCAGCAACTGAAATTATTGATTCAGTAGAATCAATTGTATCATCCGAATTTTTAAGCAAGGCAGTTTATTCGGATTCTTCTTTCAGCAGAGAAATTAAATATAAGGACAAAGAGATATTTGAAATTGTTAAAAGATTTAATATTGATGATGAGTTTATAGGAATTTACAGATTAGGACTGGAAATGGAAGATATAAGAAATGTTGAACAGCGAATGATCAGGCGAGTTATAATTATCTCTTTGCTTCTGGCTGCAATTGCAATTATTGTTTTAAGCATTGTTTTTACAAATCAAAATCTTAAAAGTATTTCAGAGGAGTATAAAAGATTTAAAACATTTGCTTCATCTGTGCTTGAAAATATGAATGAATCAGTTATAGTTATTGACAAATCAGAAACAATATCATTTCTTAATTTGTCTGCTGAAAAATTATTCGGGATTGAACAGGAAAAACTTTTAGGTAAAAACCTTTCTGTAATTAACAGGTCATTTGCAGAAAGGGTAATGAGCTATCTGTTACAAGAAACAAATAAAAGCTTTGAGATTCTTTATTATCAAAATGGTATTGAAAAAGTTTTATTATGTGGTTTATCCAGGCTTGATGAATTGAAAGATAAAGAATTTTGCATATTGGTAATTCAGGACATAACTGAAAACAAACATCTTGAAGAACAAGCGAAACGAAATGAAAAACTTACTGCAATGGGTGAGTTGGCATCCGGCGTAGCTCACGAGATAAGAAACCCCATCAATGCAATTGGTATGATTGCCCAAAGACTTCAGAAAGAGTTTAAAGTAATTGATGGCGAAGAGGATTATAAAACAATTACACAACTTTTAAGAACCGAAGTTAACCGGATAAATAAAATTATAACTCAATTTTTGAATTATGCTAAACCAATTGAATTAAATTTAACAGATGTTGATGTTGAAAAATTTATTTCCGAAATTCATCAGCTTTTTTTGTCACAGGCAAAAGAAAAGAAAATTCAGTTTACAGTTTCGAAAGGTGAAAATATTATAGCCAGATTTGATACCGATCTTATAAAACAAACTTTAATTAACATATTGCAAAATGCTTTTGATGCGGTCAATGAAGGTGGAAAAGTCAGGGTTGCTTATTACAGTTACGAAAAAAATCTGGTTTTTGAAATATCTGATACTGGTTCAGGAATTCCACAGGAACATCTTAACAAAATATTTGATCTGTATTTTACTACGAAAAAGGATGGCAACGGACTCGGCCTGAGTATTGCTCAGAAGATTATTAATCAACACAATGGTAAAATAGTTGTCAGCAGTATAATTAATGAAGGAACAACATTTAAGGTAATACTTCCACTATGAAAAATTTTTATTCAATACTTATAATAGATGACGAGCAGGCACAAAGAGATATTTTAGAGGGCTATCTAAAAAAACAGGGATACAGAATATTTACGGCATCATCCGGTAAGGATGGCATTGAATTAGCAACGAAGGAACAAATAGACATTATTTTATCTGACTATAAGATGCCCGACAAGACAGGTCTTGAAGTACTTGAAGATGTAAAAAAAATTAATCCTGAAATTTGTTTTGTTATTATGACTGCGTACGGTACCATTGAAAACGCAGTAAAAGCAATGCGTCTTGGTGCGTATGATTATCTCTCAAAACCCGTTGATCTTGAAGAATTAGATTTAATGCTTCAAAAGATAATTGAAAACATAAATCTTAAATCAGAGGTTCTGGCTTTAAGACAGCAGCTTATTGATAAATACAAACTTGATTCTTTTCTTTCTTCATCGCCCAGAATGCAGGAAGTTTTAAGTATTGCATACAGAGCTTCAGAAAGCAAAGCTACCGTGTTGATTACCGGTGAAAGCGGAACTGGGAAGGAAGTTCTTGCAAGGTCAATTCATTATCTGAGTCCGCGCAAAGATAAAGCATTTGTTGCTGTCAATATTCCAGCTTTGCCCGAAACACTTTTAGAAAGCGAATTGTTTGGACACGAAAAAGGGGCATTTACAGGCGCAGATAAAACCCGTATCGGAAGATTTGAACTTGCGAACAAAGGAACAATTTTTCTCGATGAAGTTGGTGATATTCCAATGAGTGTGCAGGTAAAACTGCTTAGAGTTTTACAGGAGCATAAGATTGAAAGACTTGGCTCAGGAGAGAGTATTGATGTTGATGTAAGAGTAATTGCCGCCACTCATCAGAATCTTGAAGTAAAAATTAAAGAAGGAACTTTCAGGGAAGATTTATTCTACAGATTAAATGTTATACCAATTCATATTCCACCATTGAGAGAAAGAAAGGAAGACATTACACCTTTGATTGAACATTTTCTTAAAAAATATGCGGCAGAAAATGAAAAGCCCAATATCGAAATTTCAAAAGAAGCAGTTGACTTGCTGATTAAGTACAATTATCCGGGAAATGTTCGGGAACTTGAAAACATAATCGAGCGGGCAATTGTGCTATCAAGACAAAATATAATAACTGTCAATGATCTGCCTGCAAATGTCAGGGGTTATAAATCAGAAAAAGATCCTGTATTATCTGAAAATGCAACTTTAACAGAGCAGGTCGAAGCACTTGAGAAAAGATTGATTTATGATGCTCTTATGAAAGCAAAAGGCAATCAGTCACAGGCAGGAAGAATACTTGGTATAACAGAAAGAAATCTCAGATATAAAATGCAGAAGTATGGAATTAAAAAATTTGAAGATCAAAATCCATAACTAATTGAGAAAGAATAAATCTGATTTGAATATTTGTAAAACTCATCATTTGATTGATTGCGGATATAGTTCCAGGAAACAGAGACGCCCAAACCATCAATTAATTCATTAAAATCATATTCAAGACCGAATCCAAAACTTATCTGATTATCTTCCCTCAATTCGTCCAGCTCATTTCCATCCAGATCAGCACTGTAAAGAGAGGTAAACAGTCGCTTAATATACCTGAGTTCAGAGGAGAGTTTCAGTTCATCAGTAAAGTAATGCGTTATACCAATTCCGCCCTCATAACTATTGAATGAATACAAATCATTGAATAATTCCTCTTCATAAAAAATCAAAGAGTCGCTTATCACATATCTGCTCTTTTCAATCAGATTTTTCCTGAAAGCCAAAAATAAATTACCCCCGGT
>FWPU01006793.1_pt1 | contig 10620 bp, 14 predicted proteins | sample 2228361 | NCBI WGS metagenome assembly FWPU01 (sample SAMEA103939777, study PRJEB20133) | metagenome | reverse complement strand
AGTGCGCGCCATGAGGAAGTCTTTTTTTCCTGGTTTTTCTTCCTCATCGCCGGTCCAGTGCGCGCCATGAGGAAGTCTTTTTTTCCTGGTTTTTCTTCCTTTCCTTCGCGCTCAGGCACGGCGCCGCCAGTGGCCTGGCTCTGATTTCTTTCTGCGACTTAAATTATTTTTTCCACTTGTTTTATTAGTTCTTTAGCGAACCTCACCATGTTTTCGGCATCGGTGCTGCTTGGCAAATAGCTGCCCTCGTATTGGACGTTGTGCCTGATTGAGCGATAACGGTTGAACAAGTTGATCGCGTCCCGAGAAATCCTTCCCTTGCACTTTTCCTCCAGATAACGGGCTACGCATGCATGGCTTTTCTCGCGATAGCCGTCCTTGAACAAAAGCGCTCGCGCTGCATTCAGCATCGCAAGATACGCTATTATGACTGCAGTGGAGTGCCTTTCCTCGTCCAGGTTCGCTTCAGCATCTGCCAGAAGAATCTTCGCCTTGACTAGGTTTTCAAGCGCTTTCTCGCGAGACGCGGGCATCTTCTGCAGCAGTCCTTTTTCCACGCACGCTTTGTAGTCAAGCAATTCCTTCGCCCCACAGCGTAAACGAGTTTGCAAGAGCGTAGTAGAACGGCTTGTCGGATTCCCGCATTTTCCTCATGCGCTCGTCATCCACGACCACGATGCTGCACTCGACACCAGTTCTTTGAGAAATCACGCGCTCAATCGCAGCTATTTTTTCCTCTCCAACAGGTTTCCTGACCCGAATCCAGAGGTCTAGGTCGCTTTTTTCGGTGTTAGTGCCGCTGGCCCAGCTACCGTAAACGCCCACTCCCACGACCCACCGGACTCTTCTGACGACCGGAATAAACACGGCTATTTTGCGTATGTTTAAAAGTATCTTGAGTGCCCTTGCCATCGCATTGCCCGCATCCACCCTGTCGTCTTTTACCAAGCCAGCTTTCCTCAGTGTCCCGACCACCCTCGAAACCAGGGCTGGGCTTGTCCCGGTTCTTTTGCTTATCCCTCTCACTTCTATGGAAAGCGATGGGTTGTTCAAGACGTGCTCGACAACCGCCCCTCTCTTCGGCGTGGCCAGAACCCTGAGAATTTCCATAACGTAAACAATTTGTTTACATTTTATAAACATTTCGTTTACGTTTTGTAAACTTTTCTAGCACTTTTTTTTGCGCTTTGAAGCACAGCTTGAAGCGGCGCGTTGTTCAGTGGCGCGGCGCCGAAAGCCACGCGTACCACAGAGCATAGTAAGACACGATTACGAGCACAAGGGTGGCGCGGAAGAGGATGTCGTGGATTAATGGATTGAAGAAAATGATGGATAGGCTTATGCGCACGGGATTAAACAACAGTGCAAGGAAAGTGCCGGCGATGAAACCATGTGCACGCTGCCTGAGGCTCCTGTCCGTGCTCGCGAAAATTATTCCAAACAACACGGCCAGCTCTATTTTTGCAGCGCACAAGTCATTAATTTGCACCAGGTAGGGAAAGCCCTGCACGCGCATGAGGGGAAAGCCGTCCGCGCTCCCGGCGTTTTCAGCAGTTATTCCGGACGCCCAAAAAAAGGCTTTGGTTGACTCGAGGGCAAGAGCGTTGAGGAAACCGAGGGGCGCGAGGGCTGCTGACGCGAACGCGAACAGGAACGCGAAGACGACGAGGAACTTCACTGAGCCCAGGAGGGCAGTGCGCGCGCCCATTCCGCTCACGTTTTTTCCAAGAGCCTTCTGATTATTTGACTGAAGGAAATGAGCGGGCCCAGCGCGTTGTTGAACCGGTCCCTGAGCAGCCCGTGGACTTCTTTTTTTGACTCGTGGCACTTGAATGCGTCAATGAAGCGGGACACGCCGAATCCCTCTTCACTCATTTTTTTCAACGCCTCCACAGCAGTCTGTTTGCCGAGTTCCTTGGCCAGACTAGTAGCGATTTCTTCATCCGGCACCGGCCCAATGTAATCGTCGAAGTGCTTCAACAAGGCTCTCCTGTGCTCTGGTTTTTCCAGGGTTTTTTTCGCCAGCCAGTCCCTCGCGATTGATTCCACGAGCGCCGCGAAAGCAAGGTAATGTGCACGGTTTGTGTTGGCTTGGGGAAACTTTTCCGAAACCACTTCGAAAAGAGAAGGAAATTCTTCCCTCAAATCATAATTCGCTTGCTCCAGTTCTTTCCTGAACGGCTCGAGTTGGGCATAGAACCCGGCGCGGAACTCTGGCATCGCTTGGCCCGGGGAAGGACGGATGGGCGGAAGGTGTTTTTCCACGAGTTGCTTGAGGACCATGGAAAAAGAATGCGGGCGGGAGTAAATAAAGGCTGCTTGGCGTGAAATGTTTATTAAACTGTTTCTGTTTCAATTAATTCGCTTCGTTTTTCGTTTTTTTTTTCATGGTGGTTGCTTGTCCTATGACTTTCAGTCAATTGAAAAAAAGTGGCAGGAGAAATGGTTTTCTTCCAAGGCCTTCGAGCCCAAAGCGGGCAGGGGGCAGAAGTTTTTCTTCACCATTCCCTACCCGTATGTTTCCGGCTCCCTTCATGTTGGCCACGGGAGAACGTATTCGTGCGGAGACGTGGTGGCGAGGTTCAAGAGAATGCGGGGATTCAATTTGTTGTGGCCCATGGCGTTCCACATCACCGGCACTCCTGTGCTCGCCATCAGCGCCAGGATTTCCGGAGGAGACCAGGCCACTATTGAATTATACAAGGAATACGTGGGAATTTATGAAAAAGACCAGCGGCGCGTCGAGAAAATCGTGAAATCGTTTTCCGAGCCGTGGAACGTGGTGAAATTCTTTTCCTCCAAGCTCGTCCAGGACTTCAAGAGCATGGGTTATTCAATAGACTTCTCGAGGCAGTTCACTACTGGCGACCCGGAGTACAACAAGTTCATTGAGTGGCAGTTCAAGACGTACAAAAAAAAGGGTTACCTCAGGCAGGCGTCCTACCCGATTCTTTACTGCACGAACGACAAGAACGCCGTGGGCGAGGACGACATTCAGGGCGGCGACGAGGAGCCAGTCGAGGTCATGCGCTTCACCGCCTTCAAGTTCAGGATGGACGACGGTTCTTTTGTCATTTCATGCACCCTCAGGCCCGAGACAGTGTTTGGAGTGACGAACATGTTCGTGAACCCTGAAGCGGATTACGTTAAGGCAAGGGTGGGAAGGGAGTCGTGGTGGGTGAGCGCGAAGGCTTGTGAAAAGTTGAAGCTCCAGGGAAAGGAAGTCGAGGTCGTGGAGGGGCCGGTAAAGGGAGAAAAGCTTGTTGGAAGGTTTTTGGTTTCCCCGCTCGACGCGAGGGTGCCGGTGCTTCCAGCATCGTTCGTTGACCCGAACAATGCAAGCGGGTTCGTCCACTCGGTGCCCGCGCACGCGCCCTACGACTGGGTTGGAGTCGAGGAGTTGAAGAAAAACAAGGCGCTGTTGGACAAATACGGCATAAGAAAGGCCGTCGAGGACATCAAGCCAATTTCCCTCATCAGCGTGCCGGGGTACGGGGATTTTCCTGCAGGCGAAATTGTTGAAAAAATGAAAATCCGGAGCGTTTCAGAGGAACAAAAACTCGTCGAGGCAACCCAGAGGCTTTACCGCACGGAATTCTACGAGGGCAGGATGAAGGACTCGTGCGGACAGTTCGCCGGCATGTCGGTTGGCGAGGCGAAGGACGCGGTTGCAGAGTGGCTGAAGGAAAAAAAGGTTGCCGAGGACTTTTTTGAAACCAACAGGCCAGCCAAGTGCAGGTGCGGCGGAGAAGTCGTCGCAGCAGTCCTCCCGGACCAGTGGTTCATTGACTTCAACGCCCCGGGGTGGAAGGAGAGGGCCAGGGAGTGCTTGGAGAAAATGCTCGTCTACCCGCCAGCTTACAAGAAGCAGTTCAGGGACATTTTCGAGTGGCTCGACAAGAGGCCCTGCGCCCGGAGGCGCGGGCTGGGAACGCAGCTGCCTTTCGCGAACGAGTGGATAATAGAGTCCCTGAGCGATTCAACGATTTACATGGCTTTCTACACGATAATCAAGAAAATCAGGGAATACGGGATAAAAGCTGAGCAGTTGAGTGAAGAGTTTTTTGACCACGTTTTACTCGGAAGGAGAGGGAAAAGCGAGGTGGCCGAGAAAACGGGTATTCCTGTAAAAGCCCTTGAAGAAATCTGCTCCGAGTTCCTTTACTGGTATCCCAATGACTTGAGGCACACCGGAGTTGCCCACATCACGAACCACTTGTCCTTCCTCGTCTTCGCGCACACGGCTGTCTTTGACCCAAGGCACTGGCCCAGGGCCTTTACGCTGAACGAGATGCTCATCAGCGAGGGGGCGAAGATGAGCAAAAGCAAGGGAAACGTCGTCCTCCTCAACGAAGTCGCAAGGGTTTACGGCGCCGACTTGTTCAGGCTGTACGTCGTTGGAACAGCTGACTTTGGGTCGGTGCTGGACTTCAGGAGAAAAGACATCGAGGCCGCCAGAAAGTCGCTGGAAAAAATGCACGAGTTGTTGATGGAATTGGCTGAGGCAAGCAAGAGCGCTCAAAAACCAGGCCGCTTCTCTGGCGCGGCGAAGTGGTTTGTGAGCGTTTTCGAGTCAAGCCTCGCGGAGGCGGCGCGGGCCCTCGAGGAATTCAGGCTAAGGGACTATGTCCAAATCGCTTTCCATGCACTCATGAACCGCTTCGAGCGCTTTTCGAAAAGGGCCTCTGAAGAGGAAAAGAGGGCTGTGGCTTGCCACGTCGCGGGAAAATGGATTCGAATGCTTTCGCCCCTCATTCCCCACGTGTGCGAAGAGGCGTGGGAAAAAATGGGCGGAAAGGGATTCGTTTCCCTTGCGCCGTGGCCGAGCGCGGAGGAGGGACTGATTGACAAACAGGCGGAGGCTGGAGAAGAGTATTTGGATGAAGTGGTTGGGGACGCAAGGAAAATAATGGAGCTGGCGAAAATAAAGCCGGTGAAGGCAGTAATCGTGGTCGCGGCCAGAGCGAAGAGGCAGGCGCTCGAGGAAGCGGTGAAGGAAGAGGAGCCGGCAAAAGCATTGAAAAAAATCGCTGACCCGGCGTTGAAGAAATTCGTGGAAAAAAACTTTTTCAAATACAGGGAACAGGGAATTCCTGCCTTCGACGAGTACGAGTTCCTGGAGTCCTCTGCTGAATTCCTTTCAGCCCAGCTCGGCGTGCCCGCAACAATTGAGAAGGAAGAGGATAGCAGGGAAGAGAAGCGCTCGCGCGCGATGCCGGGCAAGCCAGCCATCATCTTAAAATAAAATCCATGTCCCCGAACCACTCGAGGAACTGCTTGGGCCCGTAATTCGCTGAAGCAACCAGCAGGTCAAGCGCGGCGTTCGGCAGGGCGTCAAGAAATTTTCTTGCAACAGAATGAGCGGCCAGCACCCCGCCGAATCTTTTCCTCCACCTGCGCTCACAGTCCGGAGGCTCTTTGTTCACGACAGCCTCTGCAACGCACTCCGCCGCGGTCTTTGCGCACAGTCCTCCGAAAACAATTCCGCCGCCGGTCGTGGCCTTCACTTGCCCAGCCGCGTCGCCGACGAGGAGAACGTTTTTCTCCTGCGTCCTTTCCCTCGGCGCAAGTGGAATAACTGCCCAGTAACTCCTCGAAGGCCTGCGGCCTCCAACAACTTCTTTGACTTTCTTTTTTTCGAAAAACCTTTTCTCGGTGCTCTTCGCCGAATCAAATTCTTTTGTCCCAAACCCAATTCGAGCCCCGCCTCCGGCTGGAACAATCCACGCGAAGAAGCCAGGAAACAGTTCATTGTCCAAAAAAACCTCGACAGCCTCCTCGTCACCCAGCCGCGCCCTGGGGAATTCTTTTTCGCAGCAGAGCACGAAATCCCTTATTGGAGGAAAGCCGAGGGCCTTGGCGGTCAGTGACTGCGCTCCATCCGCTCCCACGATGAAGGAGGAGGAAAAGAATTTTTTTCCAACCACTACCCCTTTTTCATTCACTCCAGTCACGCGGGAATTCACTTTCAGCTCCGCTCCAGCGCCAGCCGCCTCGGCCGCGCACTCCTCGTCGAAAGCCTGCCTGTCCAAAACAACTGCCACGTTTTTTCTCCTGGCCTCAAAAGAGTAATGCGGGGAATGAATGACTGCCCCGGAAATCCTCGAAACCACTGCTTTCTTGTAATCCGCTCCAACCAATTCCAGCCCGCGCGCGGAAACGAGTCCAGTGCACTTCCCGTACTTTCCGGGCCCCGAATGCTCCTCGAAAACAATTGTTTCCAGGCCCCAGCGCGCGAGCTCCCTGGCGGCAACGCACCCGACCGCGCCTGCCCCTACTACCACGGCGTCGAATTTTTTCACAAATGGTTGCGGAGAACAAAACTTATTAAATGCGTTCGGCTGGAATTCAAGTGGTGAATCGCGTTGGCGGACTTTTTTTCAATCACCCAACCCGCGGCGGGCCTGGTTTTGTTCGCCGCGTGCGGGTGGGCGCTGACCATGGCATTGTTCAAGGAAGAGGACATTGATGTCATCGAGCGCGTGGCCTTCGCAATGGCGTTCGCCCTAGTGATTCCCGCGCTCGTAATTCTGTTCATGAACCTCGTGCTGCAAATAAAATTCAGCACAGCACTCGTTTTCGCGGTCTACGCGCTGCTGACCGCCGGAAGCTGGGGTTACGCAAAGAGACGGGAGCTTGGCTTGTCCCTAGGCGTAGGAAACCTGTAGGGCCGCGAATAATTTCCTCAAGTGTTCGTTTATCGACGGCCCGATTTTTGGGTCTGTTCCCTTTCGATAATTCGTTGAACCAACATAATAGCATCCGCCAATGTCACTGAATTCCGTGAACCCCTCGCTTATGCACTGTTTTATCTGCATTATTCCTGCACGAATATTGTTGTTGGGACACCACACGCTGTCCAAAGTCCATTCCGGCGAGTCAGGAAACCGGTACATTCTTTTTTCATAAGCCTCGGTGTTCTTGGTTAATTGCATTAGTCCACGCGCACCAGTTGGGCTCCTTGCCTCGGGGTTAAAATTGCTTTCTGCCCGCATTATCGCCTTCACCAGTTCCGGCGTGACCAAGTCGTTTTTTTCTTCTTCAACGATTTTCCTTATTAGTGCGTCAAAATTGTTCGGCGGAGACCCGATTGGTTCCGCGTACTTCGCGTCGATTTTTCCTATTCCGCACCCTGGAAAGTCCTTGTCGAAATCAATCACCGGCCTCTTCTCCTCTTCGGCGGCGCTCATTTGAGTCTTCAGCGCGGGCGTGCACGAGGGAATGCAGATGCTAACCGCCTGCGCTGTTGGGAGCAAGGCGAATATAACGAATGCGGCGAACGCGAGGAGCGGCAGCGCGCGAGCGAGCTTCATGAAGAAAACGTTTTCTTCCCTGTTTTTATTCCTTGCTTCAAGCCCAGTCAAGCTCACAGCAGTATTCCGAAAACCAGGAAAGCGGTGATGGTGTGGAGCACCACCGAGGCGAAGAAGAACCACCAGTAATAACAATGCAGGTCATAGAATTTCTTGTACCAGTCGTGTTGAAACATTTTGTTCACGAACCTTACTCCGACCAGGCACCTGCAGGAAAAGAATACGAGGAGAACGCCGATTATGTTTGCAATGCCCAGGACATAAATCAATTTAACGCCAACACTCGGGTCAATCAACATTTTTTTCCACCTTCCTTAAAAAAGTCAAGTAACCCGTGTGCATTATTCCCTTCGTCTGGGGCCTGCACCCCTGCCTGCGCACCAACAATTCCCTGACCATGCACTCAATTGTTTTCGCGTGCTCAAAACCCGCGCCGGTCCCTGTCTCCGCAAAGGCCTTCACTTGCTCGACGTTCGGGTGATACCCAGCGCACCACCCGCCGGCCCTGAGGGCCTTGAAGGCGTGCGGAAGAGCTTTTTCCGACTCCGCGAGGTCGAGCGTGACGAGGTCGACGCCCCGCTCGTCGATTCCTTCAAAAATATTCTTCCTCCTCACTTCCACGACGCCCTCGAGCCCCGCTTTCTTCACGTTCCGCTCCGCGAGCGCAGCGAAGTCCTCGCGCCACTCGCACGAAACCACTCTCCCATCCGGCGCCACGATTGAGCCCAAGTAGATTGCGAGCCATCCGGAACCAGTCCCCGCGTCCACCACGAAGTCCCCTGACTGGAGGCCGGTGAAAGCTGAGATAAGCGCGCAGTCCTTCAACAACATGACCTGTGGCCCGCGCCTGAGTTTTTTCCACACGCCTACGTCAAGCAATTCACTCAACCTCTTTCAGGGACTCCCTCATTTTTGGAATAATGTGCTCCAGAATCACCTTCGTTCCGAGTTTTCTTGAAAAAAAAACCTGGGCGCGCGCTTTCCACGCTGGGCGGCCAGCTCGTCAACGAAACCCGGGTTTTTTTCAGCTAATTAAACCGCGGCGTCAGTCATTTTTTTCTCCACAGACACGTAAAAATCATTCTGTCCTTTTTCAAGAATTCTCTTCTCCTCCCCTTCCTCCAGCGCATCAACTTTTCTCCAGTACTCCTCGGTCACTTGAATCACTTGAAGTATAGTCAAGGATTCATATTTTAATAAACACCGGCTGATTTTTTTGTGCCCCAGTAGCTCAGCGGCACTGGCTGGGCGACGAAACAAACTGGTCGACGGCGTAGGTTTGTCGCCGGGCTAGCGCTCGAGAGCGCTCGCCTTGTAAAGGAACCAAATAAATTGGTTCTCTCCGAGTCGGGGGATCCGGAGGACCCTGGAATTGGGGGGCGGAGCCCCCGCGGTTCGGAGCGAGAAGTCGGGGGTTCAAATCCCTCCTGGGGCTTTTCATTTCTCGTAGTTCGTTATTTTTCTCCCGTATTCGACGCCGCGGGCAACGAGTTTTTCCACGCGCAGTTTTCCCTGGATTCTCAGAAAGGTTTCGAGGAGCCTGGCTCCTGTGTTGGCTAACCACGGGGGCACGTGGGCCTCGAAGCGCAGGAAAGGCATTCCAGTTTCCTTGATTGTCCCGTACTGGGCCGTGATGTCCTCGAATTCCAGAACCGGTCCTTGGGCGCGGGGGGTTGAGAAAAACGCTCGCTTGGGTTTTCCGAATATTTTTTCAACTCTCTTCATTATTTCGGCGGCTTCCTTTTCGTCGAGTTTTCCTTCGGTGGCTTCCGCGGAGTACCGCAGGTAAACGAGACCGGGTTTTTTTAACAGTTTCTCGCGGTGCTCTTTCCTCATCCCCTCTGTTATTGTGTGCACATAGTCGAGGGCGAGGTTTGGATTGAATTTCGTGAGGGCTTCCCGCGCGAGCGGAATTCCTTCCCGGATTAACGCGAGCCTGTTTATTGCCACGCGTTTTTTTGGACAAAGGTTTAATATATTCCAGTGCTTTCTTGTTTTTTCGCGCGGTTTTGCATGGTGGTTTCGGTGGCGCTTGAACGAATAGAGGAGAGGGTGGCGAAGGAATTCGTGTCTCGCTTTGGGTACGCGCCGCGGCGCGCGAGGGACCTGGTGAGTTTCGTGAAGTCCCTCGACGAGTTCGTGCACTTTCTCGTGACGAACCACTATTATTCGGACGCGCTGGGGAAGAAAGTGGTCGCACTTGGTTTCGACGTGGACGTGCTTTCCCTCAAGGCGGACAGGATGAGGCTCGAGCACGAAAAGTTTTCCAGAGAAGTGGAGAAGGCGGTTATTGCGAGGAAAAAGCCGGCCGTGGACGAAAAAAATTTCAAAAAATTCTTGGCTGACTTGGATGCGCTTGAAAAAGAGGCGCTCGAGTTGAATGAAAAAGCCATTGGACTCACCGGCGAGATAAAAAAGGATTACCTCCAGAAGCAGGCGTGAAAGACGCGGAAAAAAGAGGCGCGAAAAAGCAGTTGTTTGGGGGCGGAAAAGGCTTTTATATCTCTTTCAGCCAAAAAAAGTCAGGGTGGGCCGCGTGTTTTACGACCCTTTCTTGTTGTTCATAGTGTTCCTCGTCGCGGCGTGGGTGGCGGCGAAGCTAGTGCTGGGAGGGAATGGCTGGACGGCCGTGGTTGTGCTGGCCGTGATTTTTGCTTTCCTCCTGCCCTCCATGGGCTACTTGATGGCAGTTGATGTATGGGCCGGGCTGGCTGTGCTCGTGGTCGTGGTAGGGGCCGCGCAGTGGCTGTTCAAGGCAACGGTCGCAGAGAGCATTGGCGTCGTGGCAGTTGCCTGGCTCGTGGGCTCCCTCCTGGTGTGGGGCTTCTGAAGCGGTTTTCGTGGTTGGAATGTCGTTTTATATTTGCTTCAAGTGCGGGAAAAAGTTTTCCGACGAAGAACTTGAATTCATTCGCTGCTCTTACTGCGGCGGGAAAGTGTTGTTCAAGGAAACCCCGCCTGTTGCAAAGAAAGTGAGGACTGACTGAAGGAATTCGGAGCAGCGGGTAAAGGGAATGAGCGGGTAGTAGGGGTTGCAAGGGTCGAACTAAGTGGGCGGCGACCGACCTGACTGGGCGTTGGCTTCGCCAACGCCGGTTTCGGTTTGCCATCGCCGGTGTAGGCTGGAAGCCCGCTGGGCCCCGCAGGGGACGCTGGTCCTTGTTTTTGTTCCCTGCCTGCAGCAATGGAGTTGAGTGAATGGGCGAGCATGCGCCGAGAAGGGGTTCGATGGCAGTGCGCCCCAGGAAGAGGGCGGCTTCGCTAGTGCCCAGAATCCGCGCCTGGCCAACGAATGGAAAGAGTTGTA
>FWPU01011156.1_pt1 | contig 10622 bp, 6 predicted proteins | sample 2228361 | NCBI WGS metagenome assembly FWPU01 (sample SAMEA103939777, study PRJEB20133) | metagenome | reverse complement strand
CTGGTCGCTGGACTTGTAAATCTCGTGGGCAACTACGAGGTGGCAGGGAAGGCGGTGTCTCTGATTATGGGGGTATTGGCCCTCTTTCCCCTGTACTTTCTTTCCAGGAGTATCTTTGGTCATTATGCGGCCCTTTTTGCCGCCTTTCTTTTGGCAGTGAACCCTACCCATGTGCGGCTATCTGCAGACATGATGTCCGATGCCACCAGCCTCTTTTTCCTCCTGAGTGCTATATGGCTGGGCTGGGAGGCGATGAAAACTGGCTCGTGGCAGTGGTACACTGCCGCAGGCGTCTGCGCCGTTCTCAGCTATCTCACTCGCGCCGAGAGCTTAGCCTTGTTTATAGTGATGCTCCCCTGGTTCGTACTGGCAGACGTAAAGGAACTCAAGAGCCATCCGTCTAAAAGGGCTGTATGTCTCGGCTCGTTTATTGCCCCCATAGTCCTATTGTCCTTACCTTACCTCTTGTTCATCCACAAGGAAAAGGGGGTCTGGCACATCACCCAGCAACAGGCTGCATGGCTTGCCACCGGGCATAGTAAGACGGCCCTTTCTGTGGAAGGGCTGAGAAGGACAGAAGAAAGGGAATCCGAGGGGGAAAGGATTGCCGGATGGAAGGAGAAGGGGGAGTACCATATGATTTTCCTCCTCACCCTCAACGAGCTTGCTAAGGATTTTTACCAGCCCTTTCTGCCTTTTCTACTTATTGGGCTCTTCAAGTTCTCCGGAGACCCTGGAGGGGCAGGGATATCCTCACGTCTGTTCCCCTTGAGGCCCCGTTTTGCATCCTCGGCGCCCAGAGCGGAGTCCTTTCTACTCTCCTTCTTTGGTCTTTACTTCTTCCTCTATTACCTCCTTGCGTACAACGCCTATTACATAAGCGGACGCTATGTGCTGCCCATGGCGGTACTGTCATTTGTCTGGGCCGGGGCTGGAATAGAAAGGGCCTCTCAGTACCTAGGTCAAGTTGTTCCCTCCCTGAGGAGCGATACGCTAGGGTTTAACCGTGCGGGGCTATTGCTCCTGATGGCACTCCTGGCAATGGTCTTGCCCAAAGACCTGAAGATAAAGCACAAGGAGGAGGTGGTCAAAAAGGAGGTAGGTTACTGGATAAGAGCCAATACCCCTGGCAAAAGGGCAGTCATTATGGGCGTAGGGGAGTTGGCCCTGGAGAAGGTGGCCTTCTATGCGGAGGGCGAATTCAGGCATCTATCTCCCAGGGAGTACGGCATGTTTCAGGATCTTTTAAGGGAATGGAGACCGAATTACCTCATATTTTATAAAGAAGACCTATCAGAAGGCGTTCTGGATACAGTCAACAAAGGCGAAGAGTTTATCCTCTTAAGAGAATGGGTGTGTAAAAGGAAGGGCAAGGAGGGCCATCTCAGGCTTTACTGTCTGAAGTAAAGGTCTTGGGCAATAGAGAAACAAGGATCTGGTATTTTCTCATTGACACGGAAAGTTTAATTATTATTTATAGTAGTATTTGGCAAAGGATTGGCCTAAATGAAGGTACTTATACTAAACCCTCCTTATGTGAAGGACTTCTGTCGTTCTGCCAGGTGGGCAGCCAGGTCCAGGGGAAGGGTGCAAAGGCACCCCGACTGGCTACTCATAGCGGCAGGTGTACTTGAACGGGCAGGCCATAGCGTAAAGTTTATAGATGGTCCAGTTCATCAATTGAGCAAGGAAGAAGTTGCAAGAGAAATAGAGGTCTTTCTACCGGAATTAGTCGTTATTCATACTACCACACCCTCTATTTACAATGACATTGCTTATGCTGCCCTGGCGAAAGAGAAGGCCCCAAAGGCCCTTACAGTCCTTGTGGGTCCTCATGCCACAGCCCTGCCTGAGGAGACCCTGGGGCTGGCGGGTAAGGCGGTGGATGCCATTGCTGTGGGGGAATACGACTACACCCTCAGGGACATTGCGGGAGGTATGCCCTTGCGGGAGGTAAAGGGGCTTTGCTACTGGAGAGATGGAAAGGCATCGTACACCTCTCAAAGGTCAGATTTAGATGTAAACGAACTACCCTTCCCTGCCTGGCACCACATAAGACCCGAGTGGTATCACGACGCAGGGAAAAAACACCCTTTCATTACCCTGATCTCTGGGAGGGGGTGCTTTGGCACCTGCACCTTTTGTCGGGATACCCAGAACATGTACGGCAGGAAGTTACGCCTGCGGAATCCATCACTGGTAGTAGACGAAATAGAGTACGACCTGAAACTCTTCCCCTACCTTCAGGAGATAATGTTTGAGACCGATACATTTGTAGCCTCCAGAGATCACGTGGAAGGTATCTGTGAAGAAATGCTGGGGCGGGATGTAAACATCTCCTGGAGCTGCAACGTAAGGGTAGACATGGACCTTGATCTCTTACCCCTTATGAAGCGGGCTGGGTGTCGGATGTTGATGACTGGATTTGAATTTGGGACGGATGAGGCCCTTCGTGCAGTAAAAAAGGGTGCTACTGTAGAACAGTCAAGGAGGTTTGCCGAGAAGGCCCACAGGTTGGGCTTCATAATCCATGGCTGTTTTATGATAGGGGCCCCCGGGGAGACCAGGGAATCGGCAAGGAAGACCATAGAGTTTGCCAAATCTTTACCACTGGATACTATACAAATATCTGGTATCTGTGCCTATCCCGGTACAGAGATATACCGTTGGGCCAAGGAGAATGGCCACCTGCTTCCAAAAGACTGGACGGAGTGGGTGGATGAAAACGGTGAGCAGGTGACCATCCTGAACTACCCCAACTTTCCCAAAGAAGAGATGGACGCCGTAATAGACGAGGGGCTGAGGGAGTTCTATCTGCGGCCCGGTCAAATGTTGAGGATGCTGGCCAGCATAAGGGACATCGGAGACCTTAAGAGAAAGGTATACGGGTTGGCTAGTTTTTTTGACTACTTTACGGCCGCTACGAAGAATAAATAACCCGCAGTTGGCCGGGTTATGGCAAATCCCTGTTAAAGAAATCTGACTTTTTTTACCTGCGAGGCTGGATTCAAAAAGGAACCGTCCAGGGCAATTACGTACTGAAGGAAAGAAATAATCTATGGCAAGGATAATGCTAATAGAACCCGGGACAGAAACCAAAGAAGGGGTGATGAGGATACTGGCCTCAATCGGTACCAACAAGGTGAACTGGAAGTTTCCTCCCCTGGACCTGCTCGGGGTGGGCGGTATCCTCAGGAAAAACGGTATTGAAGATTTTGTGATACTAGACGCCCTGAACCTGGAATTGACCCACGAGCAGACAAAGGAGTTCATCAAAAAGGAGAGGCCCGAATTTGTTGTGTTTACGTTCACCGTTTACACCATAAAGAACGATATGAAGGTGGCTACTCTGGCCAAAGAGGTCTCCCCGGATATAAAGACACTGGCCATAAACTTTGCGGCAGAATCTTACCCCGGCGTATTCCTGGAGGACTTTCCTGATGTGGATTACGTAGCTTACCATGAGCCGGAATATCCCGTCCTGGAACTTATAAATTCGGGATACAGGCCTGAAAAGGTGAGCGGCATATATTACCGGAACAACGGAAAGGTCAAAAAGAACCCGGAGAGGACGCTCTTTAATCTGGACGACATTGGAATAATGCCGCACGATAAGATACCCATCAAGATATACCGCTCCCCCTATCAGAAGCGCTCACCGATGTCTGCAACGAGCTTTAGCAGGGGTTGCATAAACATGTGCACCCATTGTATAGGCTCCAGATACCTCAGTCTTTACAAAGGGGGCCATGCCAAAGGTGGGCACGTACGCATCAGGTCCCACGAGAGCTGTCTTGAGGAACTGCGACTTCTCCAGTCCCTGGGTGTAAAGGAACTCCGCTTCTTTGATGGAGAATTGACAGCAGACATGGACTGGGCCGAAGCCCTTTTTGAAAAGATGATAGAAGAGAAGCTAGACATAACCTTCTCGTGCAATGTCAGGGCCGATACAGTAAGGAACGGCCTGTTGAAAAAGATGAAACAGGCAGGCTGTCATCTGGTGTCAATTGGCATAGATAGCGTGGACCAGGATATACTCGACAACATGAAAAAGAATCTGACACCTGCCGAGATTGCCCATGCGATAGAGTTAATAAAGAAGCACGGCTTCCGCCTTACCACCTATACGACGTTTGGCCACAAGGGTGAGACCAGGGAGACGATGCTGAAGACTATTGATTTTATAAAAAGGGTTAACCCTGACCTGGCTTCGTTTACCATAGCAGTCCCCGTTATTGGTACAGAGTTTTATAACTACTTGAAAGAGAACCACTTGCTTGACGAATCGGCCCCCCTCGATAAATATGACCCAAATCTGCCACCAGTTTATTCCTACCCCCAACTCTCCTCAAAGGATATGTACAATATTGCCATGTACGGCTACCGGTCCTTCTATTTCCGCCCCTCCTACATCCTGAAACGGCTGCTTTACTCCGACAGCCGCTGGAACGACTTTAAGTACATGCTGTTTTGCATCAGCAGGTACATTATTGAGCCTATGCGGGTAAACCTGGGGAGAAACTGAAAGAAGCTCCGTAATGACTGATAGCAGAGAGCAAAAGCGGTTGCCCAGGGTTTCTATCATAATCCCCCACTTTACCCAGATGGAGTGTGCCTCCGCCACAGAGTTCCCTTACTTTTCGTACACACCGCCGATAAGAGGATGCGTGGAGTCAGTAGAAGCACAGGACTACGAGAATAAGGAAATGCTCTTTGCCGATAAGAAAGACGACAGAGGTGCCGGTGCCATAAGGAATGAGGCAGTCAGCAGGGCCACCGGCGAGATCATCTTCTTTATATGTTCCGACTCAATTATGGCAGGCAATCAATGTATCTCTAACTTAGTGGAGGTGTTCAGGAAGACCGGTGCCGACGTCGTCGTGGGGAGCAGTGTACCAGCAAGGGAAATTTCCCCGTTGTTTATATACCTGTTGCAATTAGAATATGCAGAAAGGGAAAGGAACATGGGAGAGGGGTACGTAGATGCTGGTGCCACTACTTATTTTGCCATAAAGAGAGAGGTGCTGGACTCCGTGGGCGGATTCCCTATCAAGGGTGCCTGCCTGGATTCTGGCAACCTGCACTTTGATTCTGGTTTTGCCGACTGGGATTTCTGCGGAGAGTTGAGGGAAAAGGGGTATCGCATATGGCATACCCTGGAGGTTCAACTTTACCATGTTTATCAGACGGATCTCTTCTCGTATTTCAAGAAGCAGTTCCTCCAGGCGTGGTACAGGGTAGCCTATTTGAGGAGATTTAAACGGGTCAGGGAAGGATATACCACTTACAGGATGACAATTCAGCCGGCCTTATGGGGTATCTTGCCCGTTTTATTCCTGCTCGGCTGGAAGTTTTCACCGGTGTGGTATAAAGCGGCCTATGGCTGCCTTCTGGTAATATTCTTCTGGGATATTGATTCGGTATTAAAGTTTTTCAGAGAGACAAGGGACGTGAGGGTATTCCTCCTGTTACCTATCTCATTCTTAAGAAGCCTTATGTGGGCATTGGGCATCATTGCCGGGGCGTATGATTTCTACGTGAAGTCCCTTTTAAGCGGACTCTTAAGACCGATATAACTTCAGTGACTGTAGCCATGCTGTGATGAGCAAGGTATTGCTTATTCATCCCTCTAAGAAGGTATTAAACGTGAGGGACAATCTCTTTACGAATGAGTCATTGGTCCCCTCCCTGGGGATTGCGTGCATTGCAAGCGCCTGCAGGGACAATTCCCTTACGCCAGACATAATTGACCTCCGTCTTGCCCACAGGACAATTGAAAACGCACTAAATTACATCAAGGCAGAAAAACCAATCGCAGTTGGGCTTTCAGCCTTCACTAACGAGGTAAGTGCTGCGGGAGAGGTTGCCAGAGTAATCAAGAGCCACTTTCCCGAAGTCCCAATCGTACTGGGCGGTCCGCACGCCTCGGTCCTTCCAGAAGAAACCCTTAAGGAGTTTGGCGAGATTGATTGTGTTGTTGTGGGTGAAGGCGAAAAAACGTTTATTGAACTGCTCAGGGTGCTCAACTCGCAAAATAGCAGATTGGAAAGATTAAGGGGAGTCAAAGGGATTGCATTCCGTTACAATGGTCGGGTCTTCGTCAATCCTCATCAGGATACCTTCCCCGAGCTTGATTCACTCCCCTTCCCTGCCTGGGACCTGTTTGAGTTAGACCATTACAACAGGCTACTCGTCGTCGCTACGTCCAGAGGCTGTCCATACAGATGTTATTTCTGCAGTCCTAATTACCTGGGGAAGAAGGTGCGCGTCAGAAATTACAGGTCAATAGTGGACGAGATTGAATGGGTAACCAGGGAGTTTAACGTCCAGAGGATTCAATTTGCCGATGCAACGCTGGGACTGCTTAAAGAAGGTGCGGTTCAGATGTGCGAGGAGATTATAAGAAGGGGGTTAAATAACAAAATAAAGTGGGACTGCGAGACCAGGGCAGACAGTATCAATTTACCGCTACTTAAGCTTATGAAACAGGCCGGGTGCGAGTGGATTGCCTTCGGGGTAGAAACAGGCGATGAACGCCTGCTCAAGGAAGTGATTAAAAAGGGTGAGACAAAGGAACAGATCAGGGAGGCTATAAAACTAACCAGACAGGCGGGTATAAAGGTAAGGTGCTTTTTTATCCTTGGTCATTACTCTGAGACTGTAGAGACAATAAAGGAGACGATCGCCTTTGCCCTGGAACTCAACCCTGATGCATTGTCCTTCGGGTTGATGGTGCCGAATCCTGGCACGGAAATTCGCAGGCTTGCCGAAAGCGGACAGGGGGGACTGAGAATACTCCACAATCGCTGGGGTGATTACCATCAATTCAATTACAATTGTTACGAACTCGGGAGCCTGCCCTTAAGCGAGCTTAAGAAGTGGCAGGCAAATGCGTATTTTACCTTCTATCTACATCACCCGTTGAAGGCACTACGCCTTTTTCTGGACAGTTCGTCCTACAATTACAGGTTGGGGGGGCTCCTGAAGATACCCGTGCTCCTGCTAAAGAACAAGCTGTTAAGGGCATGAGTTCAGGCGCAAAAGAGGAAAATGTGCTGGATAGCGGCTGGCTAATAAAGTCCGTTTTAGCGCTAGCTTTCTTCTCAATAGTCTTAACTGGGATTAAGACAGAGTTATTTCTAGGCGACGAGACCTGGCATTTCCAGCTGGCCTCTACCATATATCAGACAGGAGAGAGACCTATCCGTAATCCTCTCGTACACTACAGCGAAGCGGCGCAGATGGCCTACTTCACGGACGTCCTGTGGCACTACGGGCTGGTATTTTTCTGGAGGCTCACGGGCGGGATATCTCAGGTTACCGCCCAAATCTACAATGCCTTCTATTTCCTGTTATTGACCGCTGGCACATTCCTCCTGGCCAGGGAACTGTATCCCGAAGAGAGGGAATTGCATGCGTACAGCCTCTTTTCCGCCCTTTCCATCCCCATGGTCCCCATTTTCTCCGTAATCCTGCACCTTGACGTTGCAGTGGCGGCGTGGGCTACCTTGTGTCTATGGATGCTGGCAAGACGGCAGTATCTCCTGGCCGGGGTATTTCTGGGACTAGCCGTCCTTATGAAGCGGAACGTCTACCTCTTAGTCCCGGCGATACTCTTGTTTACCCTCTTTGACCGAGAAGACGGGCTGAAGGGGTGGGGCAGGCGTCTTTTCCTCCTCCTGTCCCCCACGGTTCCGATATTAGCCCCTGACGCCTACTTCAGGATCAAGAATTTTGGCTTAGATGCCTTCCTGGTTTGGCCAGTCCTGCCATCGAGGTTCTATCTTGCCCCGCTTGATACCGCCAGTTATTCACCCGATACACAGGCCGCATCACTTGTCTTTTACGATGTCTCTAACCCTGAATATAGTCCGACGGCAATCCTCACCCACTTCGGGCCGCTTCTTTTCATCCTCCTTGGCCTGTATCTGGTAAGGAGAGAAGACAAGAAGAGGGACTGGTTCCTCCTTGTTCCCTCATTACTGGCTTTACTATTGTTTGCGGGCGCTGTACTCCTGGGCGATAGCGAATTTATGCTTATCAGATATTTGACCCCATTCATCCCACTCCTGGCAATACTAGGTGCCCTGGGACTTGCCAGCGTAAATACACGGACTGTCAGATATATTTTGCTTATAGGATGTCTAATGCAATTTGTTTTCTCGCTGTGGTATGTATCTTCTGAGAGGAGGATACCAGAAGGGTTGAAGGAGGCATATGCCTTCATAAAAGAATCTACCCCTGAAAATGCAAGGATAATGGACCCTTTTGGATCCCAGCTTGCCTTTTACACTGGGCGTATCAGTCACTGGCGCTCATACTGTTGTTACAGGGAGATGGCCTATTTATTCTGGCAGGCGGATGAGAAGGAAACGTTGAAAATAATGAATAGATATGGCACCAACTACGTCCTCGTAGAGAAGGATAACGTATACGATGATTCAAAAGTACGTCATCTTGGCAGATACCCCAGGTCTTTTGTGGAGAAGATGAAGTCATTTACCTTTTTAAAACCCGTTTTTGAAAATCAATCGGTGAGTTTATGGGCAATAACGGTTGATTCTCCCCCTCGTGTACCCTGAAGACTATGGAAGACCGATGATAAACTACGGCTACGCCGCTATATGCATTCTTTCGGGTCTTTGTCTTACAGTCTTATTGCACAGATGGGAGCGGGCCTCCAGCCTTTTCGTCCCCTTTATTTATAGTCTGGTCTGCGCCATTACCCTGGGGCGCATCTCCCAGGGCCTTTATCCTTCCTATGTCCTCATCCTCACCTTAGTCATTTTTGCAGGAACCATATTCTGGTTAAAGCTCCCCGGCCTGACGCCTGTCTGTCGCAATGGATGGTGCCTCTTCCTGGTTGTCCTTGTGTACCTCTCCTTCTTTAGTTTTCAGGCCTTAGAAGGCTTCCTCGGAAGCCAGGATGGAAGGGCGTCTTACCTGCCCATGAGTCGCATACTCTCACACGAGCCGAATCTGCCCCCGGGGTGGTTCTACGAGACCCTGCCCAACTTCAGCTCTTATGTCGGGTATCCACCTCTGCTTATAGGGATGGGGGCACTAATATTTAACCTCTCCGGGGTATCCGCACAGGAGATCGCCGCCGTTATACCTGCCGTATTTCTTATCGGGTTTCTCATGCTATTGCTGTGCTGGTGCGAGGAAGAAGGGGTGGCTCTCATCATTCCTGCAGGTCTCCTGCTACTTTCTCCCTTTTTTGTGGAGAGATTGTCCTGGTTTTGCTACGAAGGCCCCCTCGTCTTCAGCACCACACTCCTGGCCTACACCGCATGGAAATTCTCAAAGGAGAGGGACGAAAAATATCTCGCTTATGCCATGATAGGGTCTGCCATGGCGTTAATGTCCAAGTATACAGGGTTACTGTTCACCCTGGTACTGGTATTCTTCATCCTCAAGTGGAGGGGGTTGGATAAAAAGATATGGGGTACTTTTTTACTCATCCATCTGGTGCCTGCCCTCTGGTATCTCAGAAACGTCTACTACTTCGGCAGCCCCGTCCCTCCTTTTCTAAATTCCTTGATTCAGGATCCTCAATTCAAGACTGGTTGCGAGGGTTTTTGGTTACTGGGACATGAAGAGGCCCACATAGCGGGACACAAATGGCTCACAACCCTAGCCCTTAATACAATCTCTATTCCTCTCTTATTCCTTTGGGCAACTGTCTTTCCCTTCACCCCTTTCAAACAAAATATAGTCTATCGTGTGACACATATTATATTTTGCATAGTCTTCTTTCTCTGGCTTTATTTCAACCCTGACATGAGGTATATTATGCCCTTCTATGGGGTAGCTTTAACAAACCTATCCGTCCTGGCCCACGAGGGGCTTAAACAAAAGGTACCCAAACTGTTGAGCCTAACGCCCCTCAGCAAAGGTGTCGTTGCAGGTTTGTTTCTTGCAAGCCTTTGTGGACAGTACGTTTACACAACATACATCCTGCCTGACCACATATCATCCGAGCTAAACGCAACGAGTTTTTTGTCACAAAAGGAACATGCTGGCCCAGGTACCAGGATATTTACCGACACCGACCACATCCTGGCCTGGCAGGCCGGTTGGGTGGTCTTTGAGCCTTCCTCCCCTAGAATTGCACCAGATTTCTTAGTGGCGAGGGAGAAAAAAGATTTTTATAGCTTGATGAGGAAGTATAGAATTCAATACGTTGTCAACCACCCCTGGAAGAGTCCCTGGGAAGAAAGCATCTTCAGTTTGATAGGAAAGGACACCCAGCACTTTAGAGAGATATACGGTGACGCTACCGGCGTAAAGGGCTGGAAGGTTATTTATGAATAAGGGCGGTCATTACGAGTCCGCCCGAGGCGGACGAAGCCGAAGTTGCGATCCGCCTTGGGCAGAGAAGCAAACCCTATTACGAGATTGCTTCAGACCTTCGGTCTTCGCAATGACCCTTCGGGTCGGATTGCTTCGGGCTTCACCCTCGCAATGACTGTAAGGGAATGGTGAGGAACTTTGCCTCCTTACATCTCTGTAGCAGTGACGTTCAATTGAAAGCCCCCTAACTGGTTACCATGTGTCTGAACAGTTCTAACAAATGGAAAATTTTTATTGAAAATTTCCAATTAAGGATTAAAATTTTG
>FWPU01013141.1_pt1 | contig 10623 bp, 6 predicted proteins | sample 2228361 | NCBI WGS metagenome assembly FWPU01 (sample SAMEA103939777, study PRJEB20133) | metagenome | reverse complement strand
TCCGTCCGGTCAACACATCGATCTCTGCCGTCATCCCGGGAATAATCATTAAGGGCTTCTCTTCCGTGCCGAGGTGATTCTGGAACGTCCGTACCCTGACGCGGTAAAAGCTTTCACCGCGCTCGTTGGTAATCGTATCTGCACTGATGTCTTCCACGACCCCTTTGAGATCGCCATAGATAGAATAATCGTACGCTGTAATCTTCACTGTCGCATTCAATCCGGGTCGCATGAACGCGATGTCCGACGGTCGTATATGCGCCTCCAGGAGGAGTGTATCCTCCAATGGCACAATCTCCAGTATATCCTGGCCAGGTTGTACGACACCCCCGATTGTGTTGATCTTTATCTGTTTGATCGTACCGCGAAGCGGCGCTCGCACCTCCGTCCGCCGCACACGGTCTGCCCCAGCCTGTACGATTTCACGGATCCCCGTCAACTCGGCAGCCTTCAGGGTCAGCTCCTCCTGAGCCTGCGAGCGAAAGGTCGAGTAAGCACGCTCGACTTTCTGGTTGGCCTCTTTGACCGCTGCCCTTACTCGCACGATCGATGCTCGCGTTGTCTCTACCGCACCGCGAAGATCGTTCACTTCACGCTGGAGCTTGATGAACACTGATTGAGACATATCGCCTCGGCGCGCCGCCGGTTCCGCCAGACGAAGCTCCTCCCGGGCGAGCTCGAGCGAGCGCTCGTATTGACCCAGTTTTGTTTCCAGCTCTTTCAATTCGTGCTCTCTCTGTAGAGCCTGGCTCCGTAGTATCGCGACCTCCTTTTCCAGATTCTCCTGACGGCTTGCAAAAAGCATCGCTTCCTTCTCGGCGACCTCGCGCGCCTCGGCTAGAACCTCCGGTGGGAACACCAGTTTGGCATCCTCAATTTCAGCCTGCAGTCTCGCTAACGCTGCCATGAGGGACAAATAGCGTGCGCGCTTCTCCCGATAATCGCTTTCCGCACGGATATTGTCGATCCTGAGAAGAATCTGACCTTCTTCGACGACTTGGCCCTCGCGAACGAACAGCTCTGCGAGAATACCACCCTCGAGATTCTGAACGACCTGAATCTGCCGGGACGGGATGACCTTTCCTTCGCCTCGTGTCTTCGCCTCCAGCTCGGCCCATGCTGCCCAGACGAGGAACGTCCCGAAGAACGCGACCACTGTGAACAGCAACACGTGACTGAACGGAGCAGGTCGCAGGCGTTCGGCTGCCGTTCCCCTCGCGAACTCGGCCAGTTCCGCGTCCAAGCCCTCCCGACGAGACCGACGCCGGATAGCGGGAAGCGCGGCATCCATCTCAGTTCTCTCCCCGAACCTGACCGGCCGCCAGGGCCTTCAGAACTTTTTCTTTTGGTCCATCGGCAACGATACGGCCACCGTCCATCACGATGAGCCTCTCCACGAGAACGAGCAGAGAGGCTCGATGCGTGACCAACAGTAAAGTCCGCCCGACCAACTCCCCGGCAATTCTTTGTATGAATCTGCCTTCTGCGCCATTGTCCATCGCGCTTGTCGGCTCGTCGAGGACGAGAACCGGTGGATCGAGCAGTAATGCACGGGCCAGGGCCACAGCCTGGCGCTGCCCGCCAGAAAGCATTTCGCCTCTCTCTCCGACGTTGAGGTTGTAGCCGGAAGGATGTCGACTCACGAAATCCTCGACGCCTGAGACGGCAGCCGCTCGCAGGACGGCAGCGTCGTCGACGAACGGTGCACCCAACGTAATATTCTCCCGAATGGAACCTTGAAAGAGGACGATATCCTGTGGCACACACCCGATATTGCGACGCAAGTCGGCTGGATCCAACTGGCGGACGTCGATGCCGTCGATCAGAACCGACCCCGTATCCGGCTCGTAAAGGCCCAAAACGAGTTTTTCTATCGTTGACTTGCCGGATCCGATGCGTCCGATCAAGCCCACGCGCTCGCCGGCGGCCACTCGGAAAGACACATCGGCAAGGGCCGGCAGTTTTTGCCCCGGATAGGAAAAGGAGACATTTTTGAACTCGATTGCCCCCTTGAGGGTGGGTCGACTCACGAAAATTCTGCCCGGCGGCCGTTCCGCCGGTAACTGCATGATATTGTTTAACGTGTCGAGGGCCGTTCGTGCCTGGTGGTATCGAGTAAGAACGGACGCAACCTGTCCGAGCGGCGCCATTGCGCGGCCCGCGAGGATGCTGCACGCGATCAGGCCACCCGTGGTAAGCCTACCGGCAGCGATTTCGTAAACCCCGGCTACAATGACGCCGACATACACAGCATTGCCCACGAGGTTGGCGAAATTGACCGTGATGGCCGAGAGTAGGCGACTCTGATTGGCCGATTCGGCGGTGGCAGCGACGAATCCTTCCCATGCCCGCTGCATCCGCCCCTCGGCACCGATGCTCTTGATTGTTTCGAGCCCGTTAATCGCCTCGACCAGAACGCCGTGCTTCTGCGATGCCTCGCGGAATGTTTGACGTACGATGCGGTTCAACGGAAACTGGAGGAGAAGGCCGACGCAAATGACGAGTGGGATACCCACCATCGGGACTATCGCGACGACACCGCCTATGGTCCAGATAATGAAAACGAAAAGCACCACAAATGGAAGATCCACCAAGGTCGTCAACGTCGCTGATGTGAAGAAGTCACGCAGGGTTTCAAATTCCCGGAGATTACTGGCGAAGCCGCCCGCAGACCGGGGCCGCGCCTTCATCCGTATCCCCAGGACGTGATGAAATATCGTGCTAGCCAGACGAATGTCTGCAATCTTGCCGGCGACGTCCACGAAATAACCCCGCAAAATCTTTAACAAAAAGTCGAACAACAAAACGAGACCCATGCCAAACGTCAAAACCCAGAGCGTCTCCAAAGCGTTGTTCGGCACCACGCGGTCGTATACATTCATTGCGAAGAGCGACGTAGCGACCGCGAAGCAATTGATGAGCGCTGCAGCTAGCAAGACCTCCCCGTATACCGGCCATTGCCGGAAGATGGTCGACCAGAACCAATGCCTGCCTCGCTCGTTCGAGAGTTCTCGATCCCACTGAGGGAGCCCCACCTTGGGCTTGGCGAAGAACGCATAACCTGTATATCGGGCCTGAAGGTCCTCGGGGCGTATCGAAATCCCGGCGCCGCCCGCTTCTGGAAGGAGGATCTCGTACCGACCATCGGCTTCGCGGCGAACGAGCACAGCTGCCCGACGATCTCGGAGTAGAAGGACGCAAGGTAGGAGGACATCATCGATTCCTTCCAGCGCTCGACGAACGAGTTTCGCGCTGAGGCCCGCCCGCTCGGCGGCGCGAGGGAAGAGGTCCGGCGTGAGTAGCCCGTTCGCGAGCGGCAAACCCGCGATCAACGCTTGTGGCGATGCCGGCCGCTCCAGAAGATGGGTCAGAGTGACGAGGCAACCCAGAAGGGGATCGTCCATCGCCGATTCTGGGCGACGGATTACCCAATCGCCGTCGGTGTTCCCGACCTTCGGTGCGGTCGCCCGGGAGGCCTCGGAGCGGGTGCCAGCGTCTTGTTCGGTTCGAAGCCGCGAGGACGGTACGTTGCTGGGGACGGAGTCCGTCATCGAGCACCTTTCTGCCGCATTCGCACGATTTCTTCGACACGCACCCCGGGCCTGTCATGTGGTTTCATGGGCACAGACCGTACTCGCGAGGGTGCCGGCTCTTTGGTCGGACCCCGAGTGAGCACGTTCGTCGCCCGAGGTCCGCCGACAGAACAAGGACTTGCGCGGCCACCGACCGAGCGCCGCCGAGAACCAGAGCATCGACCACTCCGTTGACGGGTCCACGGGCCCGCACTATCAGGGCCAAAGGTTAAGGTAGTTTCTACAAAGGCTTCTGCGCGACCTCAAGCATCCGGGCTGAAGAACGATGAGGCTGCTGCCACACGCTACGCGACCGGGTCGCTCCATGCTCGCCACGCTGCTGGCCTCGGCCGCGCTGGTTGTGGCACACGGTGCCTCTTTGGGAGGTTCGATCACCGATACGGTGCGAGCGGCGTTGTCATCGAACCCCGAGATCGGCGTCGTCAAAGCCGATCGTCGAGCCGTGGATCAGGAACTGCGTCAAGCCCGTGCCGGCTACCTACCGTCGCTCGACTTGCGGGGAAGCATCGGTGGAGAGCTCGCGAGCACTCCTGCCACCCGACGACGGGGACCCGGTACCACGAATACGACACAACAGACGCGGTCCGAGGTCCAACTCAAGCTGTCGCAGATGCTGTTCGATGGCTTCGCAACTCAATCAGAGGTAGAGCGTCAAATCTCAAGAGTAGACAGCGCATCTTACCGTGTTCAAGAAGCCGCGGAATTCGTTGCCGTCGACGCAATCGAGGCGCATCTGGACGTGCTTCGAAATCAACAGATCGTAGCGCTCAATCGCGAAAACTTGGCCGCCCACGAACGCATCCTTCGCCAAGTCCGAGCGCTTGAGCGGGCCGGACGCGCGGACGTCGCCGATGTGCAGCAGACGGAAGCGCGGCTCGCCAACGCCCAGGCGTCTCTCGCCCAGGCCAACGGTACGCTCGCCGATGCCATAGCGTTCTATCAGCGTGTCGTGGGGCGTGAGCCCGATTCGCTCTCCCTCGACGCACCCCCGGTCGCCGCCCTGCCCAAAGATCGTGAGAGCGCCGCTTCCGTGGCGTCCGTGCAGAGTCCGACTGTCCTCATCGCCGCGGCAGACGTCGACGTAGCAGCAGCAGAGCTTCGCGGCTCGAGAGCCGGATACTATCCTCGGCTCGATGCTGAACTTACTGCACAGACATTCCGGAACGTCGACGGTGCGGAAGGTCCGGACAGCTCCGCATCGGCAATGCTGGTGCTCCGTTACAATCTCTTCCGCGGGGGCGCGGATGTCGCACGGGAGCGTGAGGCCTTCCACCGCTTGAACGAAGCCCGAGCGAGCCTCGTCAAACAGCGTCTCAAGGCTGAGGAGCAGGCCCGGCAAGCCGTTAATGCGTACGAAACGGCAAAGGCCCGGGTCGCAGCCCAACGCGCTCGGGTCGAAGCCCAGCGGCGAACGCGTGACGCCTATGCGTCACAATTCGAGCTCGGGCAGCGCGACCTCCTCGACGTCCTCGACGCAGAGAATGAATTGTTTTTGGCTCGGGTACAGCTCGTGACTGCGGAGTTCACCGAACGTTTCGCGGTGTACAAGGTCTTGGGGGTAACGGGAACACTGCTCGACACACTCGAGGTGGCCAAGCCGCGCGAACACATTAACGTGTATCGATCGTCTAATCGACAGCAAACCCCCGTGGTTATCAAAGAGAAGTCGCAGCAGTTGGTCGAGCCGCGAGCCGAGCCTCGGCCTGTTCGAGGCGCCGAAGCCGGTGAGCCGCCGCTTTCAGCCATGGATGCGGCTCAAGCGGTCAATCGCCAACCGGCGTCGGGCCGGTAAGCGTCTCCGGGGCCGAGCGGTAGCCACGGCAACCCCGCGGCCCGCAGCCGAGAAACAATTCGTGTGTTCGGGTTGTGTCTTCTTGCGCATTTGGACATTTCGAGACGAAGGCGTGCAACAGGAACCGCATGGCTTCGCCATAAGGACTGAAGCGGCGTCGGACGGCAGGTCGGATCCCGACTCGTAAGACCGGGGCCGGAAGCGTCGCACGGCCCAAGGGCCTTGGAGCGGTCGGCAAGGGGCGACGGCGTCTCGGGCGCGATGCGCGACGATCCATGGAACCGGTCCGGTTCGCACTACGCGGAAGGTGCCGCTGTCCTTCGGGCTGGACATCTTGGTCGCAAATGATGCGGGAAGCGTCCAGTTACGTGCCGAAGCCGGCCTGCGAACGTTCGTCCTCCAGACGGGTGCGCAGCTCGTCAGGTCGAGAACCGTCACTTCGACAGATTTTGAGCTGGCGAGAGCCCCTCTCGGTTCGCCTATCTGACCTCCGAAACACGCATTACATGGTACGTCTCCGCTGATCTCGAGCTCGTTCCCGTCACGCCTGGCGAGCAACTTCGAGTCGCGTTGTCCCTGCCCAGAGCCACCGCTTCTCGCTCGGATCGGCGAGGTGGTGCACGACAGGGCTCCTGGCCCGTCGGCGGAGGTGCAAAGATGCGGGACAACCTTGCGAGGGAGAACGCAACCGCTTAAGGAACTTTTCATCATTCCGGATCACCTTTTGGTCGTGGGACTGGGCCGCGCCCTTTAGCCAGGGCCCCTGGGGAGTTTCGGACCTTGACCAGCGAAGAATGCGCCCGTCGACCCGTCGTCCTTGTCGTACTGGACGGCTTCGGGTGGCGCGAGGACCGCGAGGACAACGCCGTTGCCTTGGCGAGTAAGCCCGTCTTCGACCAACTCTGGATGAACTGCCCGCGCTGCCTCCTTCGAACGGATGGACCCGACGTCGGCCTTCCCGAGGGCCAATTCGGAAATTCGGAGGTTGGACATCTGAACTTGGGCGCCGGTCGTATCGTGATGCAGGACCTGCCCCGGATCGACAAGGCGATAAGCGAAGGTGTGTTGGCACGCCATCCTGTCCTGCTCGATGCTGCTCATGTCGCCCGCGAGCCTGGTCGGACGGTCCACATTCTGGGACTCGTCTCGACGGGTGGTGTCCACTCCCATCAATCTCACATCGCGGCACTCGCAGCCTTTTTCGCTACTCGAAATTGCAAGGTTGCGATCCACGCTTTTCTCGATGGTCGGGACACCCCACCTCGCTCTTCCGGCGGCTTCTTGGCGCTACTCGAGAAGAACCTTCACGGCCTGGACAACATCGCGATCACCTCGTTATCGGGTCGATATTGGGCGATGGATCGAGATTTCCGCTGGGACCGGACGGCACGGGCAGTGGCAGCGATCGTCGATGCGTCGGCGCCCAGATGGGGCACCTGGCGTGAAGCTCTGGCCAATGCCTACAGCAAAGGCCAGACGGACGAGTTCGTCGAACCCAGCGTGATCGGAACTTATACTGGAATGAATGATGGCGACGTTGTCATTTGCGCGAACTTCCGAGCCGATCGCGTTCGGCAGCTCCTCTCGGCCATTCTGGAGCAGGACAACCCGCATCGCGGCGCAACCGTTTCCTTCGTCCGGCGACCAATTAGGTTTGCGGCCGTGATCGGGTTGACCAAGTACTCGGATGCGTTGGATACTAAAATCCACGCACTTTTTCCACCGCAGCCTCTCGACAATATATTGGGCGAGGTCCTTGCTGCGAATGACGTGAGGCAGTTACGAATGGCCGAAACTGAAAAATACCCACACGTGACCTATTTCTTCAACGGCGGACGAGAACCTCCATTTCCTGGGGAGGAACGCATCCTCGTTCCCTCACCGAAGGTCGCGACGTACGATTTGCAGCCGGAGATGTCGGCAGGGCCTCTCACGCGGTGCTTCGAGGAGGTGATCCGGACGCAGACGTTCTCCTTCGTTCTTATCAATTTCGCCAATCCCGATATGGTCGGTCACACTGGGAATCTCGAGGCTGCGATCCGATGCGTCGAATTCGTAGATCGTTGTCTGGGCTCTGTTGTGAGGGCCGTGCGAGATTTGAAAGGTATTCTCTTGATCACAGCCGATCACGGCAATTGTGAAACCATGCGGGATCCCGAGACGGGCCAACCTCACACAGCACACACGGCGAACCCGGTCCCCTGCATCCTGGTGGACGGGCCCCGCGGTGCGACTCTTCGAGACGGACGCTTGGCCGACGTGGCACCGACGATCTTGGAGCTCCTGGGGATTGGTCGGCCGGGAGAGATGACCGGGGTCTCGCTTTTGCGATGAGGTACAAAACGGCACTCGTTCTCTCCACGTTCATGATTGCGAGCATGGGCGGGCTCCAGCCAGGTCGGGCGAGGGAAGGCTCGGATCCGCCAAAGGCACTTCTTCTCCGGTTTGAACGCGCGTTCATCGGCACGACTGCCCTTGATGCTCGTTCCGTTTGCGCCTGTCTGTCGGGAGCCCTGCTCGAGCACGACGTCCGGGAGGTTGCGCTGCGGCCGGCATCCAACTGTTCTCCCCAGGCGGCAGCGAACGTCGAGGGGATACGCCACCCGGCGAGCGAAGCTGTCGTGGGATATCGAGAGATCGTAGCCGCCGCCATTCTCGCGGGACTGCGTCTGTGGCGCGAAGTCAGCTGTCGGCGCAGCCCGAATCGGGTTCCTGCTGTGATGGCGGTTTCGGCTTCCGAACAGTCGCGCCTCGCGGCAGTGTCCTCGAATGCGTTCGACGCCGGCTTCTCCGAAGTGGGGCGCCACCCGGCGGACATTTCGGCCGTGGTCGAACCGATGAGTTCACAGGTCAACAGTATCGAAACTCCACCGGAGGGGGTCGAGGACGCCCAAGGAGAAGTCGCCCCGGAGCCGGGACCTCGTTCCGAAGCCCTCCCGAACGCTCGGGGCGTTCGCGAGCCCGGCCGGAGCGCTGACCCTGGTACCGAGAGCGCCAGCTTCGATGCGTTTTGCCCACATCGGCGAGAGCCGGCCAATCGCTGTGGGAAGGAAGCCCGAGTGGCGGACGCGAGCGGCTTCCTTCCCCCGCTCCACGGCTCGATCGTGCGTCGGTTCGGCGAGCGAGAGGGTGGTCGACGGTTGCGAGGGCTCATTCTTTCATCGAATCATCCCCAACAAATCGTTGCGCCGGCCGATGGCGTGGTCGCCTACGCTGGCCCCTTCCGGGGTATGGGCTCGCTCTTGATCATCGAGCATCGGGATGCCTATCATTCCCTGGTGATCGGGGCTTCCAGGCTCGAGGTTCGGGCAGGCGACGTGGTGACGAAAGGCCAAGTGATCGGCTGGGTGGCTCAAGCCCCGTCGGGCAGCGCCGACGTCTATGTCGAACTGCGGCGCGCGGGCGAGCCCATCGATCCGATGTCCCTTCTGTCCGCGCTAGAGGGCGAGGTTCGAGGCTGATGCGGTATGCCATCGTCAAGTTGGGTGCTGCGGCACTGCTCGGGACTGCAGTCGGCTTCGTCCTGGCGCCCGCAGCATTGATCGGAGCGCCGACCTCGTCGAGCGAGACGTTTCGCGCACTCAAGCTCTTCGGAGACATCTTCGAGCGGGTGCGTGCCGAATATGTCGAAGAGGTGAGCGATCAGGCTCTGATCGAGTCCGCGATCAATGGCATGCTGGCGGCACTCGACCCTCATTCGGGCTACCTCGATGCCAACCGTTATCGCGACATGCAGGTTCAGACCCGCGGCGAGTTCGGTGGACTCGGTATCGAGGTCACTATGGAAAACGGCCTCGTCAAAGTGGTCTCGCCCATCGACGATACACCTGCTCACAAGGCAGGCGTTCAGGCCGGTGATCTGATCAGTCACATCGATGGGGAGCCCGTCAGCGGCCTAAGTCTCGGCGAAGCCGTCGAGCGGATGCGGGGACCGGTCGACACGAAAATCCAGCTTCGTCTGATTCGACGAGGGCGGGACGAACCGATCGACGTCACCCTCACCCGCGCTGTCATAAAGATCTCGCCCGTCCGAGCGCGGCTCGAAGGGGACATCGGGTACGTTCGGCTGACCACGTTCAACGAGCATACCGCTACCGCAATGCGGGAGAAGATCGAGGAACTCAAGCGCCAAGCGCCGGGCAAGCTCCGGGGCTACGTCCTCGATCTCCGGAACAATCCAGGGGGCCTACTGGACCAAGCCGTGGCCGTGGCGGATGCCTTTTTGGATCGTGGCGAGATCGTCTCGACCCGGGGTCGTCGTCCCGACAGCATCCAGCGATTCAACGCTCGTCCGGGCGATCTCGCCGACGGTCTTCCGATCGTCGTCTTGATCAACGGAGGGTCGGCATCGGCCTCGGAAATCGTAGCCGGCGCACTTCAAGACCAGCGTCGGGCAATCGTGATGGGTACGGCTTCGTTCGGCAAAGGCTCGGTTCAAACGATTATGCCCATCGCGGGCCAAGGCGCGATCCGGCTAACAACGGCACGGTATTACACGCCGTCCGGAGCGTCGATCCAGGCGAAAGGGATCGTACCGGACATCGAAGTGCACGAGGCCAATGTCGAGCTGATCGACGATACTTCCGGCCGCCGCGAGGCGGATCTTCGGGGCCGACTGAGCAACGACAAGGAGCCGTCGTCCAAGGGGAGCGCTGACCAGGGGAAGTCGTCTGGCACACTGGACGCAAGAGACTACCAACTGGCCCGAGCGATCGACCTGCTCCGTGGGATCGCCCTCTACGAGGGCAGGAACACGGCGCAGCGTTGACGTTGCAAATCGGTTACGGGTGTCCCGGAGCACGATCTCCTACAATGACTCGTTTTAAAGTCGGGCGTGTAGTTTGACCCCCGCACCGTGACTAGGTGACATCGGCAAATCTTTTGTATAGTCCGTCGCTGCCGATTTTTGCGATTATCGAAGCAACCGAGCTGCCATCGTACTCGGCTGTCATCGCACTCGGCAGCGTCGGCGGCCTCGCAAAGCTTGCTCGCTCACCGCTTCGGCGGTGGCGGTGAGGTAAAGCTTGCATCTCTATCCTTAATCTCGGGCTCGGCTCACGACGCCGCGGGTCACGCTCAGAATTGTTAGTGCATCAATCGACAGTTTTGCAGTCTCTTTTCAAGCCAATCGTCGACAAATCGCGCAGCTTGTCAGGGTTTCGACATGCTGCGAGTTAAAGCTCGGACTCCGGTTCGCACCGAGAGGGCGACGTCAGCTGAATCCCGGCATTGAATAGC
>FWPU01013135.1_pt1 | contig 10626 bp, 6 predicted proteins | sample 2228361 | NCBI WGS metagenome assembly FWPU01 (sample SAMEA103939777, study PRJEB20133) | metagenome | reverse complement strand
CGGGACCCTCGAGGCCACGGGCGCGCGCGTGGACGGCCGGGTCTCCCTGCGGCGCGTCGCGTTGACCACCGAGGCCCGCCTGAAGGCCTCGGCACCCCAGGCGCGCCTGTCTTTCACCGTCGCGGGCCGTCGAGGCCCGGTGCTCGACGCGACCGCCGAGGCCGGCGTCGCGGGACGGGAACGCGCGGTGTCGTGGTCCGGGGCCGTCGAGGTCCACGCTTTGTCCGACCTGGCCCCGCTGCTGCCGCTCGACCTGCGTTCGAAGGTGGACCTCGCGTCGTTGCAGGCGAAATTCGAGACATCGGGCCGCGTGACCGGGGTCCTGGGACGGGGCCGGGGTCTTGCGTCGAGTCTGCTGGACTCGGCCCGCGGCCGGGCGTCGTTCCGCGCGCGCGTGCGCGGACTCGCCTACCGCAGCGAGCGGATCGAGGTCGAGTCCCCGGACCTCGACGCCTCGGTCGAGGTCGAACGGACCGGGTCGCGCGGCAGGACCCGGACGACCCTCGCGTACTCGTCGCTGCGAGTGGACCAGCGAGTCCGGCGTTTCGAGGTCACGGGCGGTTCCCACGCGCTGACCATCGAGGGGGATGGAGACCCCCGGACGGGCGAGGTGACGCTCGCGCTGGAGGGGACAATCGCGCGGCTGGCCCACGACGCGTCGGCGAGATACCCGGTGGAACGGGCCTCCCTGAAGGCCCGAGCACGCGTCACGCGCCTGGACGCCGTCCGCGTGGACGAGTTCCTCCTCGACAATCCGGCCGGAGGCACCCGCATCGAGGCGACCGCGGCCCTGGACGACCTCGGAGGTCGGCTCCCGGCCAGCGCGGCGGCCGCATGGGACCTGGTGGTCGGCCGCCGCTCCCTCGCGATCACCGGCACGCTCGAGCAGCGCCTCGACCCCCTCTCGCGCGAGTCGTTCGCGGCGTCGGGGATCGTCAAGGTCCCGTTCCGCATCCAGTCCGGGGACCGCTCGCTGTTCCGCGTCGCGGCCTCCATCGAGGCCCGCGACGTGCGCGCGGAGGTCCCGGGGGCGCGGATCGCGGTGCGGGGCCTGAACGGGACGATCCCCATCGAGGAGGAGGTCTCGGTCGGTCCGGACAGCCGGCCCTCGCTGGTCCTCGAGACGGACCACAACCTCTTCTCGCGCGTCCGCTTTGTGGACCAGCATCCCTTCCTGCGGGGTGGAGGGTTCGTGGCCGCGGACCGCGTCGTCCTCGGACCCCTGGAGGTCGGGCCCGTCGCGGGCAACCTGCGCGTCCTGCGGAATCTCGTGAGCCTGGACCAGATCGAGGCGACGTGGCGGGACGGGCAGGTGTCGGGCCAGGTGATCGTGGAGTGGCATCCCGGGGACCCCCGCGTGTCGTTCCGGGGCAAGGTGACCGGGGTCCGGCCGTCCGGGAGCGACGAACGCCTCGACGCGAACGCGGCGATCGATGTCAGCCTGGGACGCCGGGAGGTGGCGGGCCGGGTCCACTTCGTCCGGATCGGGCGCGGGCACCTCCTGGACCTGATGGACGCGTGGGACCCGTACCACGAGAACGTCTCCGCGAACCGGATCCGCAAGGCCCTGAAGTTCGGCTATCCGAAGTACGCGCGGGTCCGCGTGAACGGGGGATTCTTGAGCGCGAAGGTCGAACTGGGGGGGCTCGGGTCCCTCGTGCGGATTGACGAGGTCCGGGGCATCCCGACGGGGCCGCTGCTGAACCGGGCCCTGGGCCCGGCGGCCGACGGATGACGCTCCTCCCACGTGGGCGTGGGCGTAGACGTGGGCGAGAATCGAGGAGTCGGGCCATGAGACGTGCGGTTTGGGGATTGGCGGTGTCGGCGGCGGTGGCCTGCGTGCGTCCGCCGACGGTCGTCCTGGTGGACCGAAAGACAGCGCTCGAGGAGCAGGCCGCCGGCGAGTACCCCGACCGGGAACGGGCCCTGGCGCAGTCCGGCCTGTCGCCGAGACCCCTCCTGATGACCCGGGGACAGATCGAGGCGGCCGGATCGTCGTCGTCGTTCGAGACCGTGGTCCGCGCCTACCAGTCCCTGCGGTCGGACCAGCCCCTGGTGGACGCCCTGCTCGTCCGTCGGTGCCTCGGCGAGGGCCTCGACGGGTTGCTCGTCCAGACGCGTAAGACGTGCGGGGGCGAGGTGGACCCGTCCGTGATCGGTCCCCTGGTCCAGCGGGTCAACCGGGAGCGGCGGCAGTTGTGGGCCTACATGCTGTCCCGGTCCCAGGGGGCGACCGAGGAGGACGTCCGCCGATCCTGGCGGGAGAAGCACCTCCTGCTGGTCGTGTGCGGAGGACAGGTCCAGCACGCCGACGGGACCTGGGGGGTGAAACGATGCGCCGAGGATTGAGGATGTTGTATCGTGGAATGCTGCTGGTTGCGGTGGGGATCGGGGTCCTGGGGGAGACGGACATGGCCGCGGCGTCGGACCACGACGAGGTCCGTCGGCCCGTGCGCCTGACCGCCGGGGAGTCCAACCAGTTCATGGGGGTGCTGGGGTCGGATGGCAGGACCCTTCTCTTCGCGAGCGACCAGGCGGGGACGACCCAGGTCTTCGCACAGGATGTCCGCGGCGGAGGGCCGAGGCTCATCCATGACTTCGACGCGGACGTGACCTGGCCGAGGCCGTCGCCCGACGGAAGGCACTTCCTGTTCCTCTACTACCGGGACGACGCCGCCGGGGATGTGTGCGTGTCGGACCTCGACGGGGAGGAGACGCGGTGCCTGACCGGACCCGGGACCGCGGACCTCCAGGCCTTCTGGTTCCCGGACGGGCAATCAGTCGGGGTCGTGCAGCGGGAGGGGATCCACGGGGACCTGGTTTTGCGGCGCATCCCCCTGTCCGGAGGCCCCGGAGACGTCGTGGTCACCCGCAGCCTCTCCTCGCCCGCGATCTCGCCGGACGGACGATTCATCGCGTACATCCCCGTGGACCGGCTGACCGAGGAGGTTGGGGTGACCTTCGCCATGCGGGTGGGGTCCGGGATCGAGATCCGCCGCCTGACCGATCCGGACGCGAAGGGTACGCTCCCCGCCCCGGTCACGTACAAACCCGACCTGCCGGGCGTCAGTGCGTTTCCCGCCTTCTCGGCCGACGGCAAATGGTTATATTTCACACAATACCTGAACGATACGAATGGGGACGGGGCCATTGACGGCAACGACCACGGCATCCTGTTCCGCGTGGCCTTCGATGCCTCGGCCGCGGACAGGGTCGCGGGAGCGGTCCCCGAGCAACTGACGAGCGCCCGCTGGAACTGCCAGTACCCGGCACCCGCCGCGGACCGGCTCGTGATGACCTGCTCGTACGAAGGGTCTCTGGACATCTATTCGCTGCCCCTCGAGGGCGCCCTGCCCCGGGGTTGGGGGGTGGACCGGATCGAGGCCGAGGTCCGGGCGAGCCGGGACCACTGGGAGCGGTTGCTGCTCCTCGGTCGGGCCGCGGCCCTCGACACGGACGGCGCGCGCCGCGTCGAGTGGCTGCGCCGGATGGTGCATCTCCACCTGGAAGTCCGGGAGTTCGCGTCCGCAACCTTCTATGCCCGGGCCGTGGCGAGGCTCGCGGGCGAGGGCACCGCGGCGGCGGAGTGGGCGAACGTCCTCCTCGAGGTCATCCGGCACCGCGAGGCCGAGGGGAGGCTGGTCCAGGGGCAGTTGAGCGAGCGCTTCATCGAGGGGGAACGAAAACGCCTGGAACGCCTGGCCGCGGTCCGCCCGGCCTCGGGCGCGGTCCGGGCCCTGGTGGCCGTGGCTCGAAGCGAGGTCCTGGACGTGCTCGGGGACGAGGCCGGGGCCGAGCAGGCCGTGACCGAGGTGGACCTCCAGCGTGTGGACGACTGGCAGGTGGTCCTGATGGCGGCGCGCCGGGTCCTCGACCGCGCGTTCCTGGCCGGCGACCGCGACCGGGTCCTCAAGACCTGCGCGACCCTGAGCGCGCACCCGGCCCTCGACCTCACGGACCGCCTGTTCTTCGCGAACGCTTACGCCGAGGCGCTGCTGCGCGGGGTCGCGGACCAGGACCGACCGGGGCTCGTCGAGGCCCACCTGGCCCGCACCGGGCCCGAGACGGAGGTCCACCTGCGCCTCGAACTGGAGCGCTGGCTCCTCGGGATGGGCCGGCGTGACCCGGAGGAGGTCCGCAAGGGCATCTTCGAATTGTACCGGAGCGCAAAGGCCGTCGAGAGGCGCAAGGCCCTGGTTCTGACCACGGCCGAGCGCGCGGCGAGCGCCGACGAGGAATATATTTTGTATGAATTTGCCAACTCATTTGTATCCTGGCTGAAGCGCGCCGAGCCGGAGCGGCGCCGCGCGGAAGACCTCTACCGCCTGGTGGTCCTCGAGCGGGCGTATGCGAAGTGGGCGAAGGGAGAGGTCCCCGATGCCCGCGGGCTCTTCGTCGGAGCCACGCTCCAGAGCGACTGCCTGGAGGCGCACATCGGGGCCATCGAGACCCGGCTCGCCGAGGGCGGCCGGGACGTGGTCGAGCACTACCGCGAACGATACAGGGACCATCCGGACTCCCCGGTCCTGGCGTTCGTCCTGGCGTACCTGGCCGCGCGGGACCTCCCCGGCACCGAGGACGCCGTGTTCGAGGCCAAGGCAGGCGAGGCCATGCGGCCCCTGCGCGTCGCGGCGGACGCGTTCCCCAACGCCTTCGAGGTCCATCATTTGTGGGGTTTCATCGCCCACCAGCGCTTCTTGCGAAACGGCGATACGCAGGCGGCGATGGAGGCCCACACGCACTACCTCCTGGCGCTCGACCTCGCGAGGGACAACCCGCGGGCCCTCGCGGCCCTGCACGAGGCGGAAGCCCTCTTGCAGGCGGAACTTGGCAACCACCCGGGGGCCCTGCACCACTTCGAGCAGCGGGCGGTCTGGCCGTTCCCGGACCCGGAGGGCGAGGCGGCGTTCCTTCTGGCGCGTGCCCGGAGCCTGTTCCACGTGGACCGGGACGAGGAGGCGGCCGCGACCGCGGACCGGGCGCTCGAACTCGTCTCGGCCCATCCCGACCTCGCGCGGTACCGGGCGCTCTGCCTGGACCGGGCAGCCCTGTATCACGTAAGCGCCGGGCACTTCGAGCGCGCGGCGGACCTGTACGAGGCGCTCATCCGGGAGGCCGAAGAGGGTGAGCCCCCGTGGAACCAGGTCAAGGCATCCTTGGGGCTCGGGGCCGCCGCGCTCGGGGCCGGCGAGTTCGAGCGGGCGCTCGGGGCCCTGGCCGGCGCGCGCGAGGCCCTCGCGAAGGCCCCGCCGATGTCCTCGTCCCCGGGCACGGGCCGCAGGCCCCGCACGTTCGACGCCGCAGACTTCGCGAGCCTCCTCGCGGCGTTGCGGGCCCAGGCCCTTGCCGGGCTCGGGCGGTGGGCGGAGGCCATCGAGGCGATGGAGGCGAGGCGGGCGGCCGTGGACGAGAGGTTGCGGCGGTTGAACGTGGACGAGGACCTCCTGGCTCTCGCGACCGCGGAGTACCACCTGGCGAGATTCGCCTGGCAATCAGGGGATCCGGCGGGTGCGGCCGCGCACGTGGTCGAGGGCCTGCGGGCGGTCCGGGAGTTCGAGGAGCGGACCGGGACGGTGGTCACGCCCATCGGAAACCGGCTGTTCGTGTCGTACGGCGAGTTGAGGACCGCGGGAGGCCAGGTCGCCTCCGACCTGCCCGCCGACCTGGAAGCGGAGATGCGGCGGGTATATGAATTCATGGCCGCGCACCCGAACCCGGCCTGGGAAGAGGATCGCTTCCTCGTCGGGCTGATGCTCGGGATCGTGGACGCGCGGGCGGCATCGCCAAGGAGGGCACCATGACGGCACGATGGTTTGTGGGGGTCGGAGTCGCGCTCGCGATGGGGGGCTGCGGCTCCGAACAGGGCGGGGGCACGGATTTCGGGGGCGGGGGCACGGACCATGGCGGCGGGGCGGACACCGGTGGGACCGGCGGGGCCTTCGACCCCCTGTATTCCGGCTATTTCCAGACGTGCCGGTCGTGTCACACGCCGGGGGCCTGGGGCGCCTACACGGGGATCGAGAGGACCCTCGATTTCTCGACGGTGGAGACGGCCTACACAAGCATCACGACGGGGACCGCGAGCGGGCTCGACGGCAACGACGCGGCGTGCAACGGGGTGAGGTTCATCGGCCCGTCCTACGAGGAAAGCCTCTTGGCCGCGGTCCTGGACGAGAACGTGCGCGCGGCCTTTTCCGATGCGGCGCATCCGGGGTGCGACGGGGATTCCATCCCGGACATGACGATGAAGGTCGGTTCCGCGCCGTCGGGCGCGTTTCTCCAGGCCCTGCGCGACTGGATCGACGCCGGGACCCCGAGATGAACGGCGACGGGGCGCGGGATGGGGTCCGGGGGGCGCATGAGGGGTAGCCACGTCCGTCCTCTGGCCTCGCGCGGCTTCTGGGATCAGGCTCGGGCCTGGTTGTGGGACCCATCAAGAGGGTCCAGGCGATGGCGGGACCTTGGGGTCCGGGCCCTTCGCGTCGCCTGGCTGTCCATCGAGAACGCCCTGGACAACCGCCTGCCCTTCCAGGCCTCGGCCCTGACCTTCGTGACCCTGCTCGGGATGGTCCCGGCCCTGGCGCTCGTGTTCGCGCTCGCCAAGGGGTTCGGGTTCGCCGAGACCCTGCGCGGCCTCCTGGTCGAGAACCTCTCGGACTACCAGCGGGAGATCCTCGAACGCGTCCTGCAATACGTGGAGAACACGCGCGTCGGGACGCTCGGCGCCGTGGGTCTCGTCCTCCTGCTCGGGACCACCGTGAGCACCGTTGCGAGCGTCGAGGACACCTTCAACCAGATCTGGCACGTGCGGGAGCAACGCCCGTGGGGCCGGAGGGTCACGAACTACGTCTCGATTCTCGTCGTGGTGCCCCTGCTGGTCGTGGCCGCGGCCGCCACGTGGGCGGGACTGTCGTCGAACGCGCTGGTGACCTGGCTCCGGGAGACCGCGGTGGTAGGGGACCTGGCCCGGGTCGGCATGAGGCTGGTCCCGGTCCTGGCGCTGTGCGCGGCGTTCTCGTTCCTGGTCACCTACCTGCCGAACACGCGGGTGCCGGTGCGCTCGGCCCTGGTCGCGGGGCTGGTCGCCGCGGTCCTGTGGTGGGCAATGCAGACGATCTACATCCGGTTCCAGGTCGGGGTCGCGAAGTACAACGCAATCTATGGTGGGTTCGCCTCGCTGCCCCTGTTCATGGCGTGGCTGCAGGTTTCCTGGACCATCGTCCTGTACGGGGCCGAGGTCGCGCACGCGCACCACCTGTGCGGCACGGGTTACCGCCCAGCGATCCTCGCCAGGGCCCCGACCCCCCACGAGACCGAGGGGCTGACGGTCCGCCTGATGGAGTCCGTGGCGAGCCGTTTCGACCGGGGGGAGCCCGCGCCCGTGGCCGCAGACCTCGCCCCGGACCTGGGGCTCGACCCGGGCGAGGTCGAGGTCCTCGCCGTGCCGCTGATCGCGCGGGGGCTCCTGGCAAGGGACGGGGAAGGCGGGGGTCTGAGGCCGGGACGCTCCCTGGACCGCATCACCCTCGCGGACGTCGTGACTGCCGTGCACGGAGGGTCGCCCGGGGACAACCGCGAGGGTCGGGCCGCGGCCCTGCTGGACGCCGCCAACGAGGAACGAACTCGCCGCCTGGGTCGCGTCACCCTCCAGGACCTGGTCCGGGGTCAGGATGCCTGACCTTTCGTGGGCGTGGGCGTGGGCGAACTCCAGGAATCCCCTCTCGACCGACCAGGGACCACATCGACCCCTTCCCTCGACCTCTGGGTGCTCTTCGCGTCCGCCCTGATCGCGGCGTCTACCCTGGTCCCCTACGCGGCCCAGGACCTGCGCTCCCGCCCGGGCGAGACCTTCACGTGGCTCCTGACCGCCATCCCGGACCTGTCCAGTTACCTGATGTGGATGGGCCAGCACCGCGCGGGGGCGTTCCTCGTCGAGAACCGCATGGCCGTGGACGCCGCAGGCCTGGTCCTGCCCAACCCGGTGTGGCTCGCGCTCGGGACGCTGTCACGGGTCACCGGGATGGACCTCGCGGCCGCGTTCCACGCCGGCCGCGTCGCGCTGGCCTTCGCGTACCTGTGGACCCTGTGGGCCCTGTGCAAGGCCGTGTTGCAGCACGCCAGGCCCGCGGTCCTGGCCTTCGGGATCGCGGCGCTCGGGAGCGGACTCGGGTGGCTTCGCGACGTCGGGGTACCGGTCGAGACCGCGGACTGGGTCACCGAGTTGTGGTCCTATCCGTCCATCCTGTACTTCCCGCACTTTGCCGCGGGCCTCGCGCTCGCGTGCGGCGGGGTCCTGTGCCTGGTCCGGGCGCACGAGGGACGGTCGGTTGCGCGGGCCGCGTGCGCGGGGCTCGCCTTCCTGCTCCTGGTCTTCGTCCATCCTTACACGGCCGTGACCCTGGCCGCGGCCCTCGTCCTGCACCTGGTCGTGTGCATCCGGGCCGGGCCCTGCGCCGGGGTCCGGGTGGACCTCGTCGCCCTGTCCGGTCTGCTCCTGGGACTCGCGGCCTTCGGCGCCTGGACCGCGATGAGCCCCTCGTCCGCGTCGTGGGCCGCGCGCAACGAGATGCCCTCCCCGCCTCCGTGGCAGTACCTCCTGGGTCTCGGGGTGCCGGGGCTGGTGGGCCTGGCCGGCGTCGTCGCGACCGCGCGCCGTCGCGAGTGGACCCCGGCCACGACCCTGTGCGCGGCGTGGGTCGTCGCGGCCGCGGTCCTGGCCTACGGCGCTCCCCTGGTCCCCTGGGAACGCCGATCCATCGAGGGGATGCACGTGGCCGTGGTCCTCCTGGGCGCGGTCGGGCTCGGCCCGTGGCTGCGGCGGCGGACGATGCGGACCGCCGCGGTCGTGGTCGCGGTCCTGGTCGCGGCGAGCCTCCCCACCAACGTGTCCCTCGTGGTCCGCGAATCCTCGACCTGGAACCCCGGCCAGGTCCCCTCCGACTGGGACTCGCTCGTGGACACGGTCTCCCGGCTGCCGGAACCCCGCACCGTCTTCACGGACGCCCGCCGGGCCATGCACCTCGCGGCGTTCGCGGGCGCCCGGGTCTTCGCGGGACACCCCGAACTGACCCCGCGCTTTGGCCGGAAGATGAAGGCGATCGAGGACTTCTACGACCCGGACCGGACCTGGGAGGACCGGGCCCGGATTCTGCGCGATTCCGGGTGCCGCTGGCTCGTCCTGGACCTCGCGGACGCGCGGGCCATGGGCGATCACGGCCCACCTACGGACACGTTCCTCGCGAGCGGGACCACCTGGGCGCTGTACCGCATCCCGTGAGTGCGCCCGCGGAGGCGAGACCGCCGGTGAAGTTCCTCGTGACCGTCGGCGTGCGGGCGGCAAGACTGGTGAACTCGAACGAAAGTCGTGCCGGCGACCTGCGCGCACCGAAGGGGTCAGCCCGCGTGAGGGGCACCGTACAGGGGACCCTCGCGGACCTTCCCCTTGAACACGCGGTAGATGAAGGTGGTGTAGGCGATGACGATCGGCATCCCGATCAGGGCGATCACGAGCATGGTGGACAGGGTGCGGGCCGTCGAGGAGGCGTTGAATGCGGTCAGGCTGCGTTCCGGATGACCCAGCGCGGGCACGAGTCTCGGGAACAGGCCCACCGCGGCCAGGCCGATCTGAGTGGCAATCGCGACGCACGACGCGAGGAACGCGCCCCGGTGCCGGCCGCCCTTCAGGGCGACGGGGATCGAGATCAGCGCGGCCAGCAAGGCCAGGAACAGGACCCAGAACAGGGGGCTCGACAGAACTCCCTCGAAGAGGAAGGGCGACACGAACAGCGAAGCCACGGTCGCGACGACGTACAGGGCCACCCATGCAACCCACAGCGCTGGCGCGAGGCGCTCCATGCGCGCCCGCAGGTCGCCGTCCGTCTTCAGGGCCAGGTACAGAGCCCCGTGGGTCAGGAACATGGCGAGGCTCAGGAGGCCCACAAGCAGGGCGTAGGGGTTCAGCAACCCCCAGAACGTCCCCGCGAACTCGCCGTTCGGGGCCAGCGGCACGCCCCGCAAGATGTTTCCCACGGCCACGCCGAACAGGATGGCCGGCAGCAGGCTTCCGAGTCCGAAGGCCCAGTCCCACGCGCGGATCCAGCCCGCAGACTCCAGCCGGTTGCGGAACTCGAACGAGACCGCCCGGAAGATCAGGGCGAGCAGGACCAGGACCAGCGCCAGGTAGAACCCGCTGAACACGGTCGCATACACGGGCGGGAACGCCGCGAACAGGGCCCCGCCGCCCGTCAGGAGCCACACCTCGTTCCCGTCCCACACCGGCGCGATCGCGTCCATGTACATCCCGCGCTCGCGCGAATCCCGGGCGAACAGAGACAGGGCGCCCACACCCAGGTCGAACCCGTCCAGGATCGCGTACCCCGCGATCAGCACTCCGAACAGGACGAACCACGTCACCTGGAGGAATTGCAGGTCCATCACGCCACCTCCCGGGCCGGCTCCGGCCCATGATTGACCTCGCGAACCAGCAGGAAGAGGTACAACCCGCCCAGCAGCAGATAGGTCACGCCGAGCAGGAACAGGCTGAACCACAGTTCGCCCGTGCCCACGGTCACCGACACGGAATCCGCGGTGCGCAGGAGGCGATAGACCGACCACGGCTGGCGGCCG
>FWPU01011426.1_pt1 | contig 10626 bp, 12 predicted proteins | sample 2228361 | NCBI WGS metagenome assembly FWPU01 (sample SAMEA103939777, study PRJEB20133) | metagenome | reverse complement strand
GGGGTGGGGCGGCTTCGAGCAGCGGCTGGCGCGCGCCAAGGAGCGCGGGCTGCTGCGCGGCATCGGGCTTGCCACCTATGTGGAGGCCTGCGGCAACAATGGGCCGGACACCGCCACGCTGCGACTCGAGAAGGACGGCAGCCTTACCGCGCTGATGGGCTCGCAGTCGAGCGGCCAGGGCCACGCGACCGCCTATGCGCAGATCGTTGCGGAGCACCTTGGCGTGCGGCCGGAGCGCATCCGAGTCGTGCAGGGAGACACCGACATGATCGCGAGCGGGACGGGAACCGGCGGATCCAGCTCGATTCCCTGCGGCGGCGCCTCGCTCGCGGGCGCGAGCCGAAAACTCGCCGCGAAGCTGAAACGGCTCGCGGCCGACGCGCTGGAAGCATCTGCCGGCGACCTTGAATTCTTCGACGACGGCATTCGCGTGAGCGGCACCGACCGGGCGATCAGCCTTGCCGAATTGGCGCAGCATCCGAAGGCCGCCGCCGAGAGGTTGCAGGCAACGGATGCGTTCTCGCCGGCGGCCGCAACCTTTCCCAACGGTACGCATGTCGCCGAAGTCGAGATCGATCCGGAGACCGGTGCGATCGAGATCGTGAATTATGTCGTGGTCGATGATTTCGGCGTGACGCTCAATCCCCTCCTGCTGGCCGGCCAAGTGCACGGCGGGACGGCGCAGGGAATCGGCCAGGCGCTGATGGAGCAGGTAGCCTATGATGCCGCGACCGGCCAAATAGTCACGGCATCGCTGCTCGATTACGTGATGCCCCGCGCCGAACAGATTCCGACCATTGTGTTCGAGACGCGCAACGTACCCTGCCGCAGCAATCCGCTCGGCGTGAAAGGGGCCGGCGAGGCGGGCGCGATCGGATCGTGCCCGGCGGTCATCAATGCAGTTCTCGATGCGCTCTGGCGCGCCTATCGCATCCGTCACATCGACATGCCGGCGACCGCCGAACGGGTGTGGGCAGCAATCCACGAGGGTCGGCGCCGGCACACGCTTTGAGCCCCCGTTGGTTAATCACGAACTCGTGAACTTTTGTTGCCCACCGACGGTTCCGGCCGCCGCGTATCGGAATAATGCCGCCATGCCGGTGTTTTCCAGACACTTGTCACAGTCAGGGGGACTCGACGATGAAACGCAGCCTGCTCGCAATTGCCGCGCTTGGTCTCGGTATTACAACCGTGGCAGCGCAGGACCCGATCGCCGAACGCAAGGCGCTGATGAAATCAGTGGCCGCACAGTCCGCGCAAGGTGCCAAATTTATGAAGGGTGAGGAGAAGTTCGACCTCGCCAAGGCGAAAAACATTTTCGCAGTCTGGGCCAATGCTGCAACCAAGGCGGTAACGCTATTCCCTGACAACTCGAAGACCGGCGATACGCGAGCACTCCCGGCCATCTGGGAGAAAATGGACGACTTCAAAGCCAAAATGGCAAAGTTTGGCGCGGATGCAAAGGCGGCCCAGGATAAGGTGACCGACGAGGCGAGTTTCAAAGCAACGTTCCCCGAGGTGACAAAAAACTGCGGCGGCTGCCATCAGCCGTATCGCAAGCCGCAATAGCGCGTTCCGGCAGGAGCCGGTCGGCGGACTGAACGGGGGCGGTCCTTCCACGGAAGGATCGCCCTCCGGCTTTTGGTTATTAAGAGGGTGGCCACGGACGTCGTACGGAGGCGGCGGTGCTGCGCAGGCTCGGCATTTGGGTGCTGATCATCGTTGTGATCGGGGCGGCAGTATTCTGGCTGCTCACCATGCCTTCGACGGTGCCGGCCACAGCGCTCACGGCCCACCGCGCCAACCTGGCAAACGGGGAGACCATGTTCTTTGCCGGCGGATGCGCCGGCTGTCACGCCACGCCCGGGCAGGATGATCCGACGCTGCTCGGCGGCGGGCGGGCGCTGAAATCGCCGTTCGGCACATTCTACGCGCCCAATATCTCGCCGGATCGCGGCGACGGCATCGGTGCGTGGAGCGAGGCGGATTTCGTTACCGCGATGGTCAAAGGCACGGCGCCGGACGGTCGCCATTACTACCCGGCGTTCCCTTATCCGTCGTATCAGCGGATGAATCACACGGATGTGCGCGACCTGTTCGCTTACCTGAAGACACTGCCGCCCATAAAAAGCAACACGCGGGATCACGATCTTCCGTTCCCGTTCAATATTCGCCGCACGGTCGGCGGCTGGAAGTTGCTCTTTGTCGATGGCAAGCCGTTCCGGCCGGATGAAAGTAAGTCGGCGCAGTGGAATCGCGGGGCGTATCTGGTGAATGGCCCCGGCCACTGCGCGGAATGCCACAGCCCGCGCAACACTCTCGGCGCGATCGTTGAAAGCCAGCGGTTCGCCGGCGGCCCCAATCTCGAAGGCGAAGGCTGGGTGCCCAACATCACGGCCAAGCGTTTGAGCGGGTGGTCGGAAGGCGATATCGCCCATTTCCTGAAGACCGGGATGACGCCCGACGGAGATTCCGCAGGCTCGACCATGATGCTGGTCGTGCGCAACACGAGCCGGCTGAGCGATGCGGACCGCGCCGCCATGGCGGCCTACCTCAAGTCGCTGCCCCCGATCGAAGGTCCGCAACCGCCGCAACAAAAGTGACGCCCACGATCTGTCAATGCGACGCTGCATAACCCTCCCGAAAGAGTTCGCTTTTACCGCGACTGCCGGTAAACAGCGCGGATGAATCTGGCCAAAGCCCTCGGGCTCAAGATCGCCTCCGCACTCCTGTTCGCGATCATGCAGGCCCTCGTGCGCTGGATGGGCGAGGCGGTGCCGCTCGGCCAAGTGGTGTTCTTCCGCAGCGCGTTTGCGATCCTGCCGGTGGTGATCATTTTCGCCTGGCGGGGCGAGCTTGCAACGGCGGTGCGCACCGGCCGGCCGTTCGGACAGTTGTGGCGCGGGCTGATCAGCGTCGCCGGCATGTTTCTCAATTTTGCGGCCTTGGCACGACTGCCGCTGGTGGACGCCACGGCGATCTCCTTCGCGGCGCCCTTGATTACGGTGGCGTTCGCGGCGCTGTTCCTCGGCGAGCGGGTGCGGATTTATCGCTGGTCTGCGGTGGCGGTCGGATTCGCCGGCGTGCTGGTGATGCTGTGGCCGCATTTCGACCTCGAGCATTTGATGATGGCCGGTTCGGCCACGACGGCGATCGGGGCCATCTGCGCGCTGGGCTCGGCGTTCACCAACGCCGGTTCCGTGATCCAGACGCGCTTGCTGACGAATACCGAAAGCACCTCATCGATCGTGTTCTACTTCTCGCTGATCTGCGCCGTCAGCGGGCTCGCCACGCTGCCGTTCGGGTGGATCGCGCCGGACGGGCCGCAGCTCGCCGCGCTGATCGCACTCGGCGTGCTCGGAGGACTCGCGCACATCATGCTGACGGAAAGTTACCGCTATGCCTCGGCGTCGGTGGTGGCGCCGTTCGACTACACGACAATGCTGTGGGCGTTCCTGCTGGGTTATGCGCTGTTCGGGGAGGTGCCGACCAAATACGTGCTCGTGGGCGCAACGATCGTGGCCGGGGCGGGGCTGTTCGTGATCTGGCGCGAGCGGCAGCTCGGCCTGCGGCGCGTGCGGGAAGCGGAAGGGCCGCCGACGGGCGCGTGAGCGTTTAAGGCTTCGAGCGCACCAACGGCCCGAGATGCGCGAGGTCCTGGTCGGTCTTGAAGCCGGCGGCCCGAATGCCGTAGGCGACGAGTTCCTCATCCTCCGCTTCGGTTGCGCCGGTGACGCCCACCGCCCCGAGGATGTTTCCGGCATCGTCGCGGATCAATTCGCCGCCGCCGACCGCGAACATCTTCTGCTCGCCGACAAACTGCTGCACCTGCGCGACGAACTCCGGACCCTGCTTCTGCCGCTCGCGCACGAAGGCGGAGGAGCGCCCGAGCGCCAACGAGGCCACCGCCTTGCCAAGTGCCATCTCGATGCGCGCTTGCGAGCAGCCGTCCTCGCGCTGGGCAGCCTTGATCTTGGCACCGATGTCGGTGACCACAACGCACAGAGGGCGCAGGTTCATCTCCCGGCCCTTCTTCAGGATGGCGTCGATGATGGCGTTCGCCTTTTGCAACGTCAGCATGCTCGCTTCTCTGGCTGTCAAAATGCCTTGAAGGTGATGATGGTGCGGGTGTCCTGGACGCCGGGAATGGTCTGCACCTTTTCGGTCACGAAGTGGCCGATGTCGGTCTTTTCGTCCACGTAGAACTTGGCGAGCAGGTCGAACTCCCCGGCAGTGGAATAGATCTCGGAGGCGATCTCCGCGTCGGCGAGACGATTGGCGACCTCATACGACTTTCCAAGCTGGCATTTGATCTGGATGAAGAAGGGAACCATGGGGACCTCCAGCCGCACGCAAGGCCCCGGCAATCCAGCAAAATCGACACAACCTGACAAGGCGGCCTTGCTTTGGGCGCGGCGCCGGATTAGGTAATTCCCAGCAATCTCAAGGGGTGTCCGGCGCGAATGCCGGGCTGAGAGGCGAAAGCCAACCCTTCGAACCTGATCCGGATCATGCCGGCGGAGGGAGAGATGCGTGCGCCAGCCAGCGAACTTCCCGTCATTGCGGCTGATTTATTGGGGCGCCTGCGCATACAGGCGCCGCGGGTGCATTGCATTACCAACTCGGTGGCGCAGGCGATCACCGCCAATACGTTGCTCGCGGTGGGCGCCGTGCCGTCGATGACGATCGCGCGGGACGAGGTGGGTGCGTTCGTCGAGCGGGCCGGGGCTTTGCTGGTCAACCTGGGCACCCTCGACGCGGAGCGGCGCGCCACAAGCGAGGCAGCGATCGAGACTGCGCAGCGCACGAAAATTCCGTGGGTGCTCGACCCGGTGTTCATCGACCGCTCACCGCCCCGCGCAGCTTACGCAAAGGCGCTGCTCGCGCGGAAGCCGGCTGCGATACGGCTCAATCGCAGCGAATTCCTCGCCTTGTCGGGCACCGGAGGCGAACCGGAGGCGGTCGCCAATTTCGCGCGCACCCACGGCGCAGCGGTCGGGCTCACCGGCGCGACCGATGTGATCTCCGACGGCGAGCGGCTGGTCGCGATCGGCAACGGCGATCCGCTGATGCAGAAGGTCACCGCGCTCGGCTGCGCGGAGTCGGCGCTGGTGGCGGCGTGCCTTGCAGTGGAGCGCGATGCCTGGCGGGCATGCGCGGCCGCGCTGTTGATTTTCGGAATTGCGGGCGAGTTGGCGGGACGACGCGCGCGCGGGCCGGGCAGCTTTGCAGTGGAGATATTGGACGCGCTGCACGGGCTCGACGGCGACGCGCTCATGGCGCAGGCAAGGGTGAGCTGATGGCTGTCGATCTCAGGCTTTATGCCATCGTCGATCCGGAGACCTCCGGCGGGCACGATTTGGTGGAACTGGCGCGCCGCGTGGTGGCGGGCGGCGCGACGCTCGTACAGTTGCGCGACAAGAGGAGCGACACGCGCAGCATGGTCGAGCGTGCGCGGGCGATCAAGGCGGTGCTCGGGCCGGTGCCGTTGCTCATCAACGACCGCCTCGACGTGGCCCTCGCGGCGGGCTCGGCAGGCGTGCATGTGGGACAGGAGGATATGGCGGTGGAGGACGCACGGCGGCTGCTCGGGCGCGATGCGATCATCGGGCTGTCGATCAAGACTTTGGCGCAGGCGGCCTCCGCGCCGCTCGACCTGATCGACTATGCCGGCATCGGCGGCGTGTATGGCACGACCTCCAAGCGGACTGAGGCGAAGCCGATCGGACCTGAGGGCTTACGCCAGATCGTCGAGGCGCTGCACCGGCGGCGTCCCGGATTCCCCACTTGCGGGATCGCCGGCATCAACGAGAGCAACGCGGCCGACGTCATTGCGGCGGGGGCGGACGGCGTGTCGGTGATCTCGGCACTGTCGCTTGCGGCAGACCCAGAGGCGGCGGCGCGGCGACTGCGCGCCGTTGTCGATGCGGCGCTTGAGCAGCGGAGGGCGGCATGAGTGCGCCAATCGCCGTTACCATTGCCGGGTCGGACTCCGGCGGCGGCGCCGGAATCCAGGCCGACTTGAAGACGTTTTCGGCGCTCGGCGTCTACGGCGCTTCCGTCATCACCGCGCTGACCGCACAAAATACGCTTGGCGTGCGCGCCATCCATGATGCGCCGCCGGAATTCATCGCCGCGCAGATCGATGCGGTGTTCTCCGATCTCGACGTCAAGGCGGTGAAGATCGGCATGCTGTCGCGCGCGGCGACCATCGAAGCGGTCGCGAGCGGGATCGACCGGCACCGCATGCGCAATGTGGTGCTCGACCCGGTCATGGTGGCGGCGTCGGGCGACCGGCTGCTGGCGCAGGACGCGGTGGCGGCGCTGCGCCTGCTGCTGATTCCGCGGGCGTTGGTGATCACGCCGAATCTCGCCGAAGCCGCGGCGCTGCTCGATGCGCCGATCGCCGGGGGCGAAGACGAAATGCGCGCGCAGGCGCAAAGTCTTCTCAAGCTCGGGACAAAGGCAGTGCTGATCAAGGGCGGTCACGGACAGGGCGCGGAGAGCGTGGACCTCTTGGTGGACGCGCGCGGCGTCGTGCGGCTTGCGGCACCGCGCGTGTCCACGCGCCACACGCACGGCACCGGCTGCACGCTGTCGTCGGCGATCGCCGCCGAGCTGGCCAAGGGCCGCGCGCTCGCGGACGCGGTGCGCGCCGCCAAAAACTACATCACGGCCGCGATCAAGGCCGCTGACCGGCTGAAGATCGGCCAGGGAAACGGCCCGGTACATCATTTTCATCAGTGGTGGTGAGACATGAGGTCCGTTCATTCCTGCGGCTGCGGGAATCCAGAAGTCGCAGCCGGAAAGCCCGTGACGCTGGGTTCCCGCTTGCGCGGAGACGGGCGGATGTCTGCTGCCATCGCGCGGAGTCCGACTCCAGGAGACAAACATGCCTAGGATCACACGACGGAAGATATTGGCAGCGGGTGCAATGGCGGCGCTGGCGGCGCCCTCGGTCGCGAGGGCGCAGATACGAAAGTGGCGCATGGTCACCTCGTGGCCGAAGCGCCTGCCGGGACCGGGCATGTCGGCGGAGCGCATCGCCGAGCGCATCGGCGCGCTGTCCGGCGGACGGCTCGAGGTCAGCGTACATGCGGCGGGCGAGCTTGCGCCGGCCTTCGAGGTGCTGGACGCGGTCGGCCGCAACGTGGCGGAGATGGGCCACACCGCGTCGTTCTACTGGCAGGGCAAGGAGCCCGCGGCGGCGTTCTACACCACGGTGCCGTTCGGCTTGACGCCGGTTGAGCACGTCGCGTGGGTCGAAGTCGGCGGCGGCCAGCCCCTGTGGGATGAGATCTACAGGCCGTTCGGGGTAAAGCCGTTCATGGGCGGCAACACCGGCGTGAACATGGGCGGCTGGTTCCGCCGCGAAATCGCGAGTCTTGCCGACATTCGCGGCCTGAAAATTCGCGCGCTCGGCCTCGGCGGCGAAATCTACCGCCGGCTTGGCGCCACTCCGCAGACCACCCCGCCGGCGGAGATGCTCACGAGCCTGCAGTCGGGCGTGCTCGACGCGGTGGAATTCGTCGGCCCGGGCACCGACATCGCGCTCGCCCTCTATCGCGTGGCGCCGTTCTACTATGGCCCGGGGTTCAACAAGCCGAACGGCACGGGCGAGTGCCTTGTTTCGCTGCGCGCCTGGGAATCGCTCGACTCCTCGCTGAAAGCCATCGTGGCGCACGCCTGCGCCGCGGAGGCCACCTATGCGCTGGCCGAAATGGAGCGGCTGAACGTGGAGGCCCTCGCCGCGCTCACCACGCGGCACAATGTGAAGCTGCGCACGTTCCCCGCGGATCTTGTGGCGGCCGCGCGCAAGCTCTCGGTCGAGGTGCTGGCGGAGCTTGCGGCGCGCGGTCCCGCCGCGCGCAAGCTCTCGGTCGAGGTGCTGGCGGAGCTTGCGGCGCGCGGTCCCGCCGCGCGCAAGGTGCACGATTCGTACATGGCGTTTCGCGAGCGCGCGGCGGCCTGGTCGCGCGTCTCGCTGAAAGCGGTGCTGGAGTCGCGGGAGGGATAGCGGCGCGCGCAACGCACAACCCCTCTGCGCGCCGCCACCCTTCGCGGCTCGCCGCTCCGCGGCTCCCACCTCAGGGCGCGGGGCAACCGATCCCGGATTTCGCTGCGCGAAATCCGGGCTGCGCTCGCCACGCAGGCGGAAGAGGCGAGGGAGGCGGGACTGCGCGGGGCGTCGGCGCGCGCGTCAGTATTTGCCGCGCACGACTTTCTGCTGCTGCTCGCCAAGGCCGTCGATGCCGAGGCGCACCACGTCGCCCTCCTTCAGGAATTTCGGCGTGGGCTTCATGCCCAGCCCCACGCCGGGCGGCGTGCCGGTGATGATCACGTCGCCAGGCTCGAGAATGAAATATTGCGAGCAGGCCCACACCAGATGCGCCACATCGAACACCATGGTGCGGGTATTGCCCTTCTGGCGCAGCTCGCCGTTCACGGTGAGCCACATGTTGAGATTTTGCGGATCCTTGATCTCATCCTTGGTCACGAGCCAGGGGCCGAGCGGGCCGAACGTCTCGCAGCTCTTGCCCTTGGTCCATTGGCCGCCGCGCTCGATCTGGAACACGCGCTCGGACACGTCGTTGGCCACGCAGTAGCCGGCGATCACCCGCATCGCCGCTTCCTTGTTCGGCAGATAGCGCGCGCGGCTGCCGATGACCACGCCAAGCTCCACCTCCCAGTCGAGCTTGGTGGAGCCCTTCGGAATAATGGTGTTGTCGTTCGGGCCGCAGATGCAGCTCGGCGCCTTGTTGAAGATCACCGGCTCGGGCGGCACCGGCAAACCGGCCTCCGCAGCGTGGTCGGCGTAGTTGAGCCCGATGGCGATGAAGTTCGAGGGACGCGCCACGCACGGGCCGAGCCGCGGCTTGCCCTTCACCAGCGGCAGCTTGTCGATCTTGGCCTTGCGGATCTTGGCCAGCCCCGCGGGGGACAGCGCCTCCGCGTCGATGTCCTTGACCACCTTGGACAGGTCGCGGATTTTTCCATTGGCGTCGATGATGCCGGGCTTCTCCTTGCCGGCCGGTCCATAGCGGACGAGCTTCATGGCTGCTCCTCTTGGGAAAGATCAGGCGGGACGGCGGATCATGCGCGGAACGCGCGGGGAGCACAAGATGCGCGCGGCGCTACCGTTTCGGGCGGGCGCGGATTGGGAAGTCGAAGCTCGTGTTCGGGAACGGCTCGTCGATCAGCTCGAAGTGCCACCACTCGCGGCGGTAGGGGCGGAAGCCCGCCGCCACCATCAGGTCGCGCAGCATCAGGCGGTTGTTGCGCGCCTCGCCGCGGATTTGCGGGTGCAATGTGGCCGAGAGCTCGTCCATGCAGTCGTAGCCGGTACCGAAGTCGAGCGCGCCATCGGGAAATCGCTGCAGCGGGCCGGCCGTGCAGGGCACGAGCGGCGCGGCGGGATCATAGGACGGCACCGCGCCGCCGAGCGGCATGATGCCGAGATCGACGGTGGAGCCGCGCGAGTGCGCGGAGCGCGTGGACAGGTAGCCGAGCTCGAAGATCCGGCTCTTGTCGATGCGCGGATAGAATTCCGCCTTGGTCTTGGTGTCGCCCGGCTGCTTCGACCAGCGGATGAAATCGGCGGTGGCGCGCATGGGGCGGTAGCAGTCCCAGACGATCAGCGACAGTTTTTTCGGCACAAGCTGCGCCTGCACCCTGGCGAGCGCGCGCGCGGCCTTTTCGGTGAGGATGCACTCCGGCGCTTCGTAGCCGGCAACCGGACGGCCGACGAAATTGTGTGCGCCGGCGTAGCGGATATCCTGCACGATGGTCGGGTCGATGTCGGCAAGATAGACGAAGCCGGCGGGAAGCTTGCCGGTTGTGGACTCGGCCGGCGAAAGCCCGGCGAGCGCCAGCAGGCTGGAAAAGACTCCGCGCAAGAAGAAGCTCCGCGTCGTTGTCCGCGTCATTGTCGGGATCGGAGTGTATCGCGTTCGGCGCCTTCGGTTGAGAAGAACTGACAGCATAGCTTAATTTGCATCCGGGGCCGGCGTCCGAAGGCGGCGACGTGGGGCGGGGCGGCAGGGGCGCAACGGTTTGCACGGAGTCGAATTTGTCGAGTCGGGGAACCTCGAGCGCGCCACGGCGTTAGAATCGGGCACATTTGTCGAGGGTTGGCCGTGGACTCGAAATCCAGGGAGCATTTTTGTAAAAGATCACAGGGCCGGCGACACAATCGGCGCGCCGAGGTGAGAGTTCGGCCGGAAAAAGGAGAAGTCGAATGCGCAAGGCAATGATCGTAGCTGCAATGGCCCTGACGCTCGCGGGGTGTCAAACCGCACGAGAAGAGCGCATGCTCGGCGGGGCGTTGATCGGCGGAGCCGCCGGCGCGACGATCGGCGGAATTGCCGGCCGGTCTGCCGGCAGCGCGGTGGCAGGCGGGCTGATCGGCGCCGCGGCCGGCGCCATCATCGCGGATGCGACGCGGCCCGGGTATTGCTATCGCGTCACAAAATCCGGTCGGAAGCGTTACTTCCGCTGCTGACGACCGTCTTCCCCTTCGCATGAATGACCGAGGCCGCCCCTGGAGGGCGGCCTCGCCACGACTCGCAGCATGAAGCCCGGATGGAGCGCAGCGACATCCGGGATTGCGTGCGGCAACCGATCCCG
>FWPU01000721.1_pt1 | contig 10626 bp, 9 predicted proteins | sample 2228361 | NCBI WGS metagenome assembly FWPU01 (sample SAMEA103939777, study PRJEB20133) | metagenome | reverse complement strand
GGGCGGGCTCAGAAGGTCAGAAGCGAGGATCTCTTCAATCGTCAGAGGCTTACGGAACTGGGCATAAGGATTCTGTAAGGCATGTCTCCTCAACACGACTGCGACCCGCGCAACATCTTCAGCAGATATACCATATTCGAACATGTATCGCTGTGTGCTCATGGCGTAATAGGGGATAGGAGCGCCAATGCCGTAAAGGGCATCGAAGGGGCCATATAGGGCTGTTTGCGTGAAGACAGCTTGGGTGAGAAAGGTAGTGAGGTCATCCCCAAATTCTTCTGGTCGCAGATCTACAGCAGCAACCAGACTGTATTGATTGCGGCCCAAAAGTATTTCATCCACCGCGAAATGTAGGGCAATGAGTGAAGATATTCCTCCACATTCCTGGAGAGCAAGGGTTCTGTTGGGTATGCGAAGATATTCTCCTATGGTTGCAGCAAACATTGGATAAGGTGGGGAAGCAAATCCTGGAGGTGTGAGGTAGATCCCGTCAATTTGGTCCTTTTCAAGGTGAGCGTCATGTAAAGCCATTCGGACAACCTCAAGCAACAAATCCTTTATAGGCCTTCTTGACCTCTTGGTAACTGGGGACATTCCAATACCAAGAACAGGGATGGATAACATGTCCCGCATTGCATACTCCTTTGACGCGAGAAGCTATTTTTCTACTTTCTAGGGTATCCCTTCATCGCACCCTCCGCAGCGACTGTACCCTATCGGGTAGTCCTCACGCTTCCGCATAACTCGCTGAGCTTATAGGAAGTGGAACTCGCTGCTGCTTGCCACTGTGCGCTGGTAAACGAATCCATCGCTTTCCTCCCCTCGGCCGCTTGTCTAAAAAATGGCTTGATACATCCACGACGGCTTCATTCCACCTGAGACTGAACGAATATCTTCTAGGGCACTTTCTTCTTGCATCCTTAGTGATAATACACTAGGATTGAATTCTGGTTCAAGATCTGAATCTAGCGAACCCTATATGAACATGCTTTCATAATTGAAACTCTACATCATAACGAGGGCACCCATGAATTCAAGGAGATGTCTCTCAGGAATATTTTTCTTGCTCTCCTTGCCATCGTCCTCTCTAGCGACTACGGCAGATTTTTTTGGGATCGGCTCGCGCCCTATTGCCGTGGGAAATGCGTACACGGCCGTTTCGAACGATCCATCTTCCCTCTATTATAATCCTGCTGGTCTGGTTATGATCGGTGGACACTATGTCGGCACAGGATACTTCCATGGAGAGTCGTTTCTGAACCATGGTGGTAAGAAGATTGATATGTATAAGGAACAAATGGTCTTGATTCATGCGGCATGGGGATTTGGTGGAACACAAAAGGACAAGGTAAGTATAGGACTATCCCTTTTTATGCCTCTGGGCTCGATTTACAAACTCCGCGTTCGCAATCCCGAGGAACCATTCTTCGTAATGTATGAAAATAATGTCCAGACCTTTCAGCTTCGACTTGGTGCAGCAGGAAGACCGTTGCCCTGGGTTGCTGTGGGGGGCTCTGTGATGCTCCTGGCTTCGCTTGATGGTACGCTTAACCTATTCACGCCCTTTCAACCTGTCTATCTTCTCTCTGCAAACGACAGGCTCATCATCACCATGGACCAAGACCTTCCCAACAAGGCCTATTACAGTGGGGGGCTGCTCGTGGACCTAGGCCGATTGGTGGATTGGGGGAAGGGGTGGACTCTCGGCTTTGCTTATCGTGGAGAGAATTACGTACGGCTCCATCTGGGGGTAGATTTCCGGACCATTGTTGGAATATGGCGCAATAGCAAAGGGGAATTAATAGGTCTTGATCTCCCTGTCATCGGTGATACTGTCGTGGAGTCTAAGTATGCACCCCAGCGATTCTCTTTAGGGATTGCTCATCAGGGCAAACGGCTGCTCTTGAGTGCAGACGTGGACTATATACTCTATGAAAAATACAAATTGCCCAGTGCCAGCCTTACACTCAACCTCGAACAACTAGTCCCATTTCTGACCCTCCTTCAGCCTCGCCTGCCAAGGGTACACCTGCGGAATGTCTTTTGCCCGAAGGCAGGAATGGAATACAAGATCACAGAGTGGTTATATGTACGCGCTGGTTATCGGTTTGAGCCTACACCAATCAAGGAAGTGGATCTTCCAGTAATTGATACGGATAAGCACGTGTTCTCTGCTGGGATCGGCTTATCCTTTAAGGACCTTTTGAAAGGAGCTATACCTGGCATCACTACTGTTAATATGACATTCTTAACCGTCATGTTTCAGGATCGCGAGATTATGGGTAGGAAGGCACATGGGAAAGTAGTTGGAGGGATGGTGGATGTCGGAATCCTGCTCAAGAAACTAAAAGAAATGCCACCACAAGGGAGCTCTCGAGATTGATGCGGAAGCATAAGGAAGAAAATCATGAGAGACAAGTGAGGTGACCACCAGTAGCAACCAGATAGGAGCAAGAAGTGTCCACATTGTCAGAAATGTCAGAAAGGATCCTAGAAGGAATTCGGGTTCTCGATGTGAGTCAATTCCTCTCAGGCCCTAGGGCTGGCCAACTCTTGGCGGAAATGGGGGCAGAGGTCATAAAGGTCGAACCTCCCGCCGGCGAGACACTACGAATGCTGACTATGCTTATGCCCGGGGCTGACCGTATTCTATCCATACTAAACCGAAACAAGAAAGGGATCACCTTGGATCTCGGTTCCGAAAAAGGAAAGGAAATCTTCCTGAATCTGATAAAGATCTCAGACGTGGTAATCGAAAATAATATTCCGGGCAAGATGGACACCATGGGCCTCGGGTACCAGGATCTCTCCAAGGTAAATCCAGTCCTGATCTACGGAGCCATATCTGGATTTGGTCAGACAGGACCTCGAGCGAAGCTCCCAGCATTTGATATTATTGCCCAGGCTACCGCTGGGATCATGGAGGCCTACCGTCAGCGAGACAAGCCGCCGGGGACTTTTATGGCGGATCTTGTCAGTGGAGCCTACCTCGCCCTAGGGGTCCTCGGAGCTCTGTTTCAAAGACAGCGAACCGGCAAAGGACAGATGGTTGATATCTCTATGCAGGATGTAATGTATGTACACAATTTCCCGGCCATGTCGCGAAGGGCACTCGAACCGATTCGGCAAGCTCTTCTTGAAAGTCTCGGGAAGACGCCAGAAGGACTTCTTACTGACATGGAAAAAGGGGTCCCTTTTTGGAATGCCTACCAAGCAAGAGATGGTTATGTGGTAGTTGTGGCCCTGACAGAAGGGCAATGGAGGCGGATGTGGAAAGCCCTTGGCAAGGAAGAAATGCTTCAGGACGACCGATTCTCCAATGTCCTTGCCCGTTTTCTCAATGCAGACGCATACCGGGAAACTCTGCAGGACTGGATCCGAGAACACACTGTTGACGAAGTAGTCTCGCGACTTATTGCGGCCAACGTACCTTGTGGTGAGGTAAAAGATTCAGAACAAGTTAACAAGGATCCTCAGCTTGATGCTCGAGGAATGTTTTGTAAGATTCCGCACCCACAGTATGGTCTTATAGACATCCCCGGACCGGCCATCAAACTTTCTCATAGCCCCTGTATCATAGAAAAGGCCGCCCCCGCGTTGGGTGAACATAATGAGGAGATATTTTGCCATCTCCTTGGGTATTCACCCGAGGAACTTGCTGCCTTCCGGAAAAAAGGAATCTGCTAGAGATAAAGATCGAAGCAAGTTCTGGCTCTCACTCCCGCGCTTTTACTGCGGTCTCAAGATAGCGCCAAGGCGCATTGCGAGACTCATGTCGCCAGCGAACCGAATTTTTCCTGACATAAATGCCACTTGGGGCTCTATCTCGCCACGATTCATGGCCTGCCAATCCTCGATCTTCATCGTGACCGTACAGTTAGGGTTTTCCTCCTTCTCAGGGGTTACGGAAAGGGAACCATCGGTGATCTTCAATGCCCAGTTCCCACCTCCTTCCCCTTCAATAACAAATTGAAAGACTGCATTGATGCCAGCAAGCTTTTCCTTGGCAGTTGCACTCTTGGAGAACATAAAAGGAATGACCACCTCAAATACTTGCTGGGGAGTGGCATCTCGAGTTAGTTCCCGGACCTTCTGACGGTCCTTTGGTTCAACGTCCTTTAGTATCTCCCTGATTTCCTCCGGCGTCGACTGAGGGGTGACGGGCATGATGTTTCCTCCTTCTGGCATGTGGGGTATTTTCTAAGAGCACTTGACATCGTATCGGCATAATCAAAAAATGAATATACGTTCGTTAGTTGAATTTGTCAACCATTTTTTGAACGGAGTGCCTCAATGACGAAACGCCTATCCCGGAAAGAACTAGAACGACGGACTCGGAGGGAGTACATCCTTGCCACAGCTACACGTCTTTTTGGAATGCAGGGGTACTCACAGACCACTATGGGTCAAATTGCCGAAGAAGCTGAATTCGGCATTGGCACCTTATACAACTTTTTCAGTAACAAGGAAGAACTTTACTATACGTTGCTTCTGGAAAAAATCGAGGCCCTTCTGCAGGCGGTTCACGAGGTTGCCGAGAAACGACTCCCGGTGCTGGAGAAAATCCAAGGTATCGTAGGAACACAGCTTCGTTTCTTCGAAGAAAACAAAGAGTTCTTCTGCTTGTTCATTAGCAATTTTTCGCGACTACAGAGGACATCAGAAAAGAAAAAGGCTTTCCTAAGATATTATCAACAGTACATAACCTATATCGGTATCATCACTCGAGTCCTACAGCAAGGGGTTAACGAGAAGATACTAAAAGACCATAATCCCAGGGAGATGGCCCAAACTCTCGTAGCACTTGTAAATGCCTTTGTGTACTACGAGATCAATTTCGAGAGGTCTCCTTCCCTCGCAGGGAAACTTCCGATTATCCTTGACCTTTTTTTTCACGGCGCCCTTCGTCAACATCCTGAGGATTACCAGCTTCCGACAGAGAAGTATTCGAAATAAGAAGCTTGGGCCAGAGCCTTTAGACTTCATTGTTTCGCAAACTAATCAGGGGAGAAATAGCCTCCTCCTTTTCAGGTAAGATTGTCATTTCTGACGCACCGGTAAATTAAGAATCTGACGCGCCTCTTCCGGTGTGGCAGGCTCGCGGTCCAGCATTCGAACGATCTGGACTGCTTTTTCCACCAGTTCCCAGTTCCCTCGTGCCAAGGTCTTCCCAGAAACATAAAGGTTGTCCTCAAGCCCCACACGCACATGCCCACCATTGGCCACCCCAAGAAAGACTGCCTTAAAGGAATTTGGCCCTACTCCGCAGGTACTCCAGGTGGCATCCGATGGAATCCTGTAGACGAAATCTGTAAGGCTCAACAAATCCAGCCGCACTCCACCGGCCACGCCAAACACAAACTGGAAATGAAGTGGCTCGTCAAAGATCTTTTGCTTTCTGATGAGCAGAATATTATCCACCATCGCGTTGTCATACACCTCGAGTTCAGGCTTGGTTCCTGTCTCGCGCATTTTCTGGGCGAACATGACCATTGTGTCAAATGTGTTGTCAAATATAATACTACCCACAGTGCCTGTTTCCCAGTTGGCAAGGCCAAAATCCATGGTACCGCAATTCAGGGACGCAAGGTCAGGCTTGCCGTTAAGAACGACCGAGATGCGTTCCTTAGGTGTCAACATCGGGCGAATAGCCGTGGAAAGGTTGATAAGAACAGGGCAGCGTTTGCGAATACCTTCGACCACTGGGATTACATACTTGGGATCTTCAGTGGGGATCCCATCCTCAGTTCGGACATGGATATGGACAACAGCCGCTCCTGCGTCATAGCAGCGGACTGCATCCTCAATGGTCTCCTCTATACCATAGGGAACAGATGGATTTTGCTGTTTGCGTGTAGCTGCACCAGACAACGCACATGTAATGATACATTTGTCCGAAAGGCTCATGTGGATCCTCCTTCTTGTATGAGTTACTTTACTGTAGATAAACTTCCCGGCTATCGTTATGATATTATAGTAAACGAAAACCATATCATAATATACATCATAATATACACCTTCTCTGAATAGGAAAAAAGTGTCTTGACTTTGCATCTGGAGTTAAAGCCCAGGCTTCGCTTTTATTCCACTCTCATCATACTTCTTGTTATTTGGGTACGAATAGGGATTCTGCGTTTCCTACGTCCGTTTATGCCGGCTTCCTCGTTCAAAAAGGTGGCGCACCGTGTCCATGAGCGCAATGCGCGGCATGTCTATCGCATGATCCTGAAACGGAAGGGACTGATGATCAAAGTTGGACAATTCATGAGTCTTCGGGTTGATCTCCTGCCGCGTACCTATACAGAGATCCTTTCAAAACTCCAGGATCAGGTTCCCCCTGCCCCTTTGCGCAGAATTCGGAGGGTCTTCCTCGAGGAGCTTGGTTCTCCACCCGAGGAAATTTTCCAGAGCTTCTCCCCTCATCCTATCGCTGCTGCCTCTCTTGGTCAGGTCCACGAGGCCTGTCTGTCAGGTGGTACAAAGGTTGCTGTCAAAGTCCAATATCCAGGGATCGACAAGATCGTGCAGATTGATCTCCGCATCTTGAAGCTCATCCTTCGCTTCTGGAAAAAGTTTCGAAAAGCATTTGACAGTGAACGGGTCCTGACAGAATTCCAGACCATGGTTACACAAGAACTCGACTATCTGCACGAAGGGGCAAATGCAGAACGTATGGCAAAGTTATTCAGCAATGATAGGAACATCCTGATCCCCCGAGTGATATGGCCTCACACCACTCGGAGGATCCTCGTCATGGAGTACTTGGAAGGCATAAAAGTTACGGATCTTGATTCACTTCGAACTGCAGGTATCGACATAAAGATGGTTTCTGAACGAGTGGTAGACTGTTACCTTCGTCAGGTTATACGGCACGGCTTTTTCCAGGCCGACGCCCACCCTGGCAACATTTTCGTTCAACCGGGGCCCAAAATTGTCCTCTTGGATTTTGGTCTCTGCAAGGAACTTTCACCTGAATTCTTGAAAGGGTTCGGTAAACTTGCCGTGGGGTTGATCCAGCGTGATCCTTCCACTATGCGTCAGGCCTTCCTTGAACTAGGCTTCAGGTCAGCAGCTGAAGACGAAAAGGCATTTGAACGATTCTCCGAGGTAGTTATTCTCCATACCCGTGAGGTCATGTACAAGCATCGAAAGAAAATCCCCTACTTAAAGATCTTTCAGGAAATCGCCGAAATTGTCCAGGCCCATCCAATTGTCAGCATTCCCAATGAGTTTATCCTCATCGGCCGGGTGCTGGCGCAGCTTATGGGATTGGGAAGACTACTAGGACAAAACATCGAGGTAGACCAGATCGCGATTCCTTACCTCATCCCATCTCCAGCAAGATCTGAGGAAAGTAAGGAGTGATGGACCAAACGAAATGGTTCAAGGGATCCATCGTTGTGATCGGTACCATTCAATGGTTTCTTGGATCCCCACAGGGAAATCTGGATAACGAGGTTGCCAGCCCAACCCTCGGATCCGAGATGTATCATAGTACTGATCCCTGAGTACAAAACTCAGCCATGGCTTGTCCACCTTAGGCCTGAGTGCAGGTACAAGGTTGTAAGCCTCGGTCAAGAGTTGCCACCTTCTAGCGATCCTGCGGTTCAGGCGTTTCAGCCCCTGAGGTAGTACCCACAACATGATATAGACCAAGCACTTCCACAGCCAGGGATAGTAAGTGACCCTTTTCTGTATACTCATACCAAGGGGCTCGATAATAGCTCGCATCATCTCTTCTACAGTGACTGGCCTATTATCAGCCACATTGAATGCCTTGCCAATTGCGAGATCCTCCATGAGCACAGTAGCAACGGCCTGGCATACATCTATCACATGGACATGATGGGTGAGTGGACCTCCTGCGACGGAACGAAGACCCACCCTACCTCTCCACCTCAAAAGGGCCGCCCCAGCGATGAAAAGAGCATGGCCGTATCGGCTCCTGGGACCATAAACGAGCGCTGGTCTGACTGCTGTAACAGGCAGGCCGTATTTTTCGTGATACATGAAGGCCCTCTTTTCACCCTCCCATTTAGTCCTTCCATAGTCCTCCTTCGGCCTCTTTGGGTCATCCTCTCTACATGGAAGCCTCTTGGGCCTCCCATAGACTGCAACTGTACTGAAATGAACAAACCTCTTAATATCCTCAGACAAGCAGACTTGGCACATATGTTCCACCCCTGTGACGTTAACCCTTTCCAGGAGAGCTCTGGGAGCACCGAGATCAAATACTGCGGCTGTATGGACAATACGACTGACCCCGCAGACGGCCTTTTTCAGGCCCTCAAGGTCAAGAAGATCAGTAGGTACGATTTCTGCCCCAACTTCCCTCGCGAGTTGAAAGTTAGCTCCTAGCTGATCGGTAGCACGGACAGCGAAGCCTCGTTGTACGAGGTACTGCACGAGGTGAGATCCAATGAACCCGCCTGCACCGGTTACAAGAATCTTTTCCATGGTTTAACCATCTAGTTTTCTTGGCAGCCGGCTGGAGATATTTTGCGCGCCATTTGGGCTCTATGATACATTTTTCTGTGTTCGATAAGGGTCGGATAGATGTGGCACGCAGAGTCCTGCATTTACTATAGTATAACCAATTATCTACTATTGGGAGCATTGTAGTCAACAACAATTTTTCAGAAGATTTGCTTTTTTGCTTGACAGCGGGAGCGCTTTGGGACACCATAGTATTTAGTATAGTGGCGATCAAAGCTTACTATAATAAATGTCACATGCTCTAGCGGATTCCGTAATCATGCCGAACTACCCTTCCTTTGAAGAACGACCTGCAAGAAAGGGGGAATCATGTTTGAACAGCATCATTATGTAACGCCGATTGTTCCCTTGACCTTCATGTACAATTACAGGGTTGGTGCCTATATGGAGCGGTATCTTAGGGGGTTGGCACAGAAGAAAATATTGGGGGTCCGATGCCGAATGTGCAAGCGAGTCCTCGTACCACCCCGGTCTACCTGCGGGCCCTGCCATACGGGCTTGGATGAGTGGGTAGAAGTAGGACCTACAGGCGTTCTTGAGAATTTCACCGTTGCCCATGTTTATATCGAGAAAGGACAGATCAAGGACCTTCCAATACCGGCTATTATCGGTATGATCCGTTTGGACGGCGCTGATTCACTTGTGACGGGAAAAGTACAAGGTGTTGCGCCAGACCATTGCTATAGAGGACTGCGGGTTCGGGCAGTCTGGAGGGAGGTACCTAAGGGCGAGATACGAGACCTTGATCATTATGAACCTGCAACCTGAATACGAATAGGAGATGGATAATGGTACGCAAGGTGGCAATTGTTGGATATAAGCAAACGCAGCACACTTCCGAAAGCCCGGCTTCGCGGGAGAGGATGGTCTATGAATTGATAAAGTCTTTTTTTGAGGAGATGGGGATTAACCGGGGTACGATCGACACTTTTGTCTTGTGCAGCAATGACTTTCAGGATGGTCGCACGATCTCTGAGGTGTTTATGGTTCCAAGGATAGGGGCGTACATGAAGGATGAGACCAAGGTGGACTCTGACGGGATCAACGCTTGCTATTACGCGCTGATGCGGATTCTATCAGGCAATTATGATACAGCGCTTATCGTGGGCTACGGCATGGGAGGGAGTGAATTTCTGGGTCCGATGATTATTAACCATATGCTTGATCCCATTTACGAGAGGCAGGTAGGGCTTATAAACGAGATCTCTGCCGCCGCATTGCAGGCCCAGGCTTATATGCATAAGTATGGCATGACCGAAGAACAGTTGGCCAAGATCGCAGCCAAGGATTTGAGGAATGCCGCCCGAAATCCTCACGCTGTAAGAAAGTTAGCTGGTATAACCGCTGAGGATGTTCTGAAATCCCGATTACTTTACTCACCGCTGCGCGAGCTGCACACCTATCCACCCACCGATGGTGCTTGCGTGGTAATGCTGGCATCAGAGGAGAAGGCAAAGGAGCTGACAAATAAGCCCGTCTGGATTCTTGGTGTGGGTAGTTGCCAGGAGACCTACTATCTAGGAGACAGAGACCTTACTAGATCGCACTCCTTGCAGCGTGCTGCACAGCAGGCTTATCAAATGGCCAAAATCCGGAGGCCCGCAAGAGAGGTAAGCTTTGCAGAGCTCCACACGAACTTCGCCTCCCAACAACCTATCTTTGCCGAGGCACTTGGTCTCTACCCAGAAGGGAGCGGAGGCAACATAATCGACAAGGGAGAGAGTGAGGTTACGGGCAGGATTCCCTTAAATCCCTCAGGCGGACCTCTAGGGGCAAATCCTTTCACTGCTTGTGGCCTTATCAGGATTACAGAGGCAGCGGCACAATTACGGGGCGAGGCCGGAGAGAACCAGGTTGATCAACCAAGAATCGCAGTTGCCCATGGTCAGGTAGGCATATGTGCCCAGCACAATACCGTCTTTGTGCTTGGTAGGGATGCCACAGGGTAGACAGAGATGAGAAGGGAGCTGGAGCCATGAGAAATGTTGGTATAATATCTGTTGGGTATAACGGTAGATTCGTAAGCAAGCGCAACGACGTGAATATCCCAGAGATGATCCAGCCAGCAGTTGATAATGCCCTAGCCAAGACCCGTCTCAGGATCGAAGATCTCGACGCGATTATCGAAGG
>FWPU01013085.1_pt1 | contig 10630 bp, 10 predicted proteins | sample 2228361 | NCBI WGS metagenome assembly FWPU01 (sample SAMEA103939777, study PRJEB20133) | metagenome | reverse complement strand
CGGAGGTGGGACGGGTGTCCCTCCACGGCCTCCACGCGTTCGGCACGCACCTCGACGTCGAGGCCGAGGGGACCTCGGGTCGGGTCTCACCGACGCGCTGACCGCCGGGGGCCGGGACGCACCGACCCCCGGCCGGGACGCGCGACCCGGCCCGGCCCGCCCCTTCCCCCGGCCACGACGCCCGACCCGGCCCGGCCGCCCCTACCCCGGCCGGGCGGCCCCGACGAAGGAGCCCCAGTCCACCTCCCTGATCGCCACCACCGCGCCCGTGTGGGGGGCGTCGATCATCCGGCCCCCGCCGATGTAGAGCCCGACGTGGTGGATGGGGCTGTAGAAGAACACGAGGTCGCCCGGCTGGAGCTGGTCCCGGGGGACGTGGGGGAGCGTCGCGTACTGGAGCTCCGAGGAGTGCGGGAGCGAGACGCCGGCGTGGGCCCAGGCCCACATCGTGAGCCCGGAGCAGTCGAAGCCGGTCTCCGGGCTCGCCCCGCCCCACGCGTACGGGGTCCCCAGGACCGAGGAGGCGGCCTCGATCGCGATCCGGGCCCCGGGGTTCGGTGCGGGGATCGGCCCGGGGGGCGGCGACACGGAGCCCGGGCTCTCGATCGCCGCCTCGACCGCCGCGACCTCCCGGGCCCGTCGCGCTGCCGCGCGGAGCTCGGCCACCACCCGTTCCTGCTCGGCGATGGCCCGGCGGATCTCGGCCTCGCTCCGGGCGATCTCGGCCACGACCCGGGCGCGCTCCCGGGCGAGCCCGCGGAGGCGCTCCGCCAGCCACGACGCACGCTGCCCCGCGGACTCGGCCTCCAGGGCGAGGTCGGCGTCGTCCTCGGCGATCCGCCCGATGAACTCGAGCCGGTCCGAGAACTCGGCGAGGGAGCCCGCGTCGAGGAGGACGAGGGCCTCGGTCCCCATCGTCATGTAGGCCCGCGCGGCGCGCTCGGAGAGCCTGGCCCTGGCTCGCTCCGCCGTGGCCCGCGCCCGGGCGGCCTCCCGGCGGGCCTCCTCCAGGCGGGCCTGCACCTCCTCGAGCCGGGCCCTCGCCTGGTCGTACCGCTCGACGAGGAGGGAGAGGCGCTCGTGGAGGGCCCGGAGCCTGGCCTCCGCGGCCCGGATCTCGGCCCGGGTGGGGGCGGCGCTGGACGGGGCGGGCGCGACGAGCAGGGAGAGCGCGAGGAGCGCGGCCGCCGCCGGCCGCACGCGGTGCCCGCGTCCCCGCTCGGTCCCCCGCATACGGTGCGAGCTGCCCGACGGCAGCCCGCGCAAGGCTAGCGAGGCGTCCCGCGGGCGTCAAGACCGGCCACGAACAGAGGTTCGATGGTCGGGACGGCGGGATTCGAACCCGCGACCTCAGCGTCCCGAACGCTGCGCGCTACCAAACTGCGCCACGTCCCGCGCCTGAGAGTGTAGCGGCCGGCCGCTCGGAGGGCCGGCCCGGCGTGGCCGACGTCGCGGTCGGGTAGGCTTCGGCCCGGCATGCCGGGGTGGCAGGGATGAGCGTGCTCGCGTACCTCCGGTCCTCGCTCGCGCCGGGGGCGGACCTCGACGCCTTCCACCGTGACCTCCGGGCCGTGCGGGAGCTCGCCGCGCGGCAGCCCGGGCACCGGTGGACGGAGGTCGGCCGGGACCCGGAGGGGCGGACGTGAGGATCTCCGAGGTGGCCCCGCCCTGGCTCGCGGTCCCCCCCAAGGGCTACGGGGGCATCGAATGGGTGGTGGCGCTCCTCGCCGACGGGCTCGCGGAGCGCGGCCACGACGTGACGCTGTTCGCCACCGGGGACTCCGAGACCCGGGCGCGCCTCGAGTACGCGTTCGAGCGGGCCCCGGGCCCCCGGTTCATCAACGACCCCTGGCACGACACGGTCCACACGCTCACCTCGTTCCGCGACCCCTCCCGGTTCGACGTGATCCACGTCCACTCGCCCTGGTCTGCGCTGGTCGCGGGGGTGCTCTCCGGGGTGCCCACGGTGCACACGCTCCACGGCTCGTTCACCCCCGAGATGCGCCGCCTCTACGGCGAGGTGGCCGACCGGGTGTGGTTCGTCGCGATCAGCGAGGCCCAGCGCCGGCAGATGGAGGAGCTCCGCTACGCGGGCGTCGTCTACAACGGCATCGACCTCGCGCGCTACCCCCTCCGGGAGGAGAAGGAGGACTTCCTCCTGTTCCTGGGGCGGGCGGCGCCGGAGAAGGGGCTCCTGCGGGCGGTGCTCGCGGCCCGGGAGGCGGGGGCGCGGCTGGTCTGCGCGCTCAAGATCGCCCACCCCACGGAGGAGGAGGAGTGGGAGCGGAACGTGGAACCCCTCCTCACCGACCGGATCGAGGTCCGGGGCGAGATCGCCCACGAGGAGAAGGTCGACCTGCTGGCCCGGGCCCGGGCCGTGCTGTTCCCCATCGACTGGGACGAGCCCTTCGGGCTCGTGATGACCGAGGCGATGGCCTGCGGGACGCCGGTGATCGCGACGCCCCGGGGCTCGGTCCCCGAGGTGGTCGCCGACGGGGAGACGGGCTTCATCGTGTCGGTCGAGCGGTACCCGGAGGAGGCGGCCCGTGCGCTCGAGCGGCTCGGGGAGATCGACCCGCGCGCGTGCCGGGAGCGCGTGCGCCGGCTGTTCTCGAAGGAGGCGATGGTCGAGGGCTACGAGCGGGTCTTCGCCACCGCCCTCGGCGCGCGCTGAGCCGCGCGGGGCCCGGCCCCGCGGGACGCCCACCGGGGAACCGGACGCCCCGGGGCCCCGTCTCAGGTGCTGACGGCGCGGATGCTCGCCGGGTTCGCCGTCGGGAAGGAGCGCACATGGAACGCCGGGCCGGCCGCGCCCTCGTCCTCGCCCTCGCCCTCGCGCCGCTCGTGGGGTCGTCCGTCGGGCTCCCCGCCGCCGGGGCCGTCGGCCCTCCCTCGCTCCGCCTGTACGCGGCGAAGGCGGAGGTGGAGGTGGTCCGGTGGGGGCGCCGGGGCTTCCCCCTCGACGTCGGGGTCTGGGTGGCCGCCGCGGGCGGGGCGTTCGAGCTGCGGGTCTCCCGCCCCGACTACGCGACCCCCGTCGGCGTCGTGCAGACCGACGCCGCGACCGGGGCCGTGCTTCGGACGCTGCCCGCGGACGTGCTCGACGGCTGGAACGGGCTCGCGGGGTTCCTGCACGTGAGCGTCCGGGACGCGGGCGGCAAGCTCCTCTTCCGCGGGCCGCTCACGTTCTGCCCGAACGCCTACGAGCGAGCCCGCCTGGACGACTCCGGTCCCCTCCGGCCGCGCTACCCGAGCTGGTGCGGCGGCAACCCGTTCACGCTCGGCACCGTCTGGGGGATCGACGCGGGCTGGGCGGTGAACCCGCTCGCGTACGTGACGGTGGGGGCCCGGGTCCCCGACGGCCGGTACTCGGTCCGGGTCTGGGTCGACCCCCGCTACCGCGAGCTCCTCGGGATCCCCGAGGAGGACGCCGAGGTCCGGGTCGACGCGGTGCTCACCTCGGCCCGACGGGACGAGCCGCCCCGGCCGGTGGCGCGGCCGGCGAGCCGGACGGCCCGGGTCCCGACCGTGGCCGAGCCCGCGCCGGCGACGGCCCCCGACCTCGTGGCGCTGCCCGCGTGGGGGATCTCCGCCTACAGCCGCGGGGGCCGCGACTACCTGGGCTTCGCGTCGACCGAGTGGAACCGCGGCCCGGCCCCGCTCCTCGTCGAGGGCTTCCGGGCCCAGGGCGAAGACGTGATGGAGGCCTACCAGTACTTCACCTCGGGCGGCGAGGTCGTCGGCAGGGCGCCGGTCGGGACGCTCGAGTTCCACCGGGGCGGCGGCCACGACCACTGGCACTTCGTCCAGTTCACGGAGTACTCGCTCCTCGACGCCGCGGAGATGGAGGTCCAGGTCTCCGGCAAGCAGTCCTGGTGCCTCGCGCCGACCGACGCGATCGACCTCACCGCCCCGAACGCGGAGTGGGCGGTGGAGAGCGGGCTGTGGACGGCGTGCGGCGGCCCGAGCGCGATCTGGATCCGGGAGGTCCTCCCGGTGGGGTGGGGCGACACCTACTACCAGGGGGTCCGCGGGCAGGCCTTCGACATCACCGACCTGCCCAACGGGCGGTACTTCATCCGCGTCGAGGTGAACCCGATGGGCGCGCTCCACGAGGTCACCGACGCGAACAACGTGGCGCTCCGCGAGGTCAGGCTGCGGGGGAGGCCGGGGAGCCGCCGGGTCGTCGTCCCGCCCTGGAACGGCATCGACACCGAGGGCGGCCCCGGCTACTGACCGGAGGGCGGCCCCGGCTACTGACCGGCCCGCGGGGCCAGCTCGAGGAGGGTCGCCTCGGGGCGGCAGAGGAACCGGAACGGCGCGTACTTGCTGGTGCCGAGGCCGGGCGAGACGTGCACCACCGCCGGCCCCAGGCGGAACAGCCCCGAGGCGAGCCGCCTCGGGAGGTGGGAGTTCGTGACCAGCGCCCCCACGAGCGGGAGCCGCACCTGCCCGCCGTGCGTGTGGCCGGCCACGATCAGGTCCCAGCCGAGGGCGGCGAGCTCCGGCGCCACGTCCGGGGAGTGGGTCACGGCGATCCCCAGCCGGTCCGCGCCGCCCCGGCCCGCGGCCCGCAGGTCGTGGCGGCCGATGTGGGCGTCGTCCAGGCCGAGGACCTCGACCGGGAGGCCGTCGAGCTCGACGTCCAGGCGTTCGTTCCCCAGGTGGCGCCAACCCTCGGCCTCGAGCCGCGCGACGAGCTCGGGGGCGCGGCCCCGGACCCCCCGGCGAACCCTCCGCCGCCGTCGGAAGTAGGCGAGGTAGTTCAGGGGCCGCGGGGCGAAGTAGTCGTTCGAGCCGAGCACGAACCACGATCCGAGGCGGCCGCGGACGGGCCGGAGCGCGCGGGCGACCTCCTCGACGGCGTCCGGCTCCCCGAGGAGGTCGCCGGTCACCACCGTGACGTCGGGCCGGGGGAGCCGGGCGAGGAACCGGAGCTTCCCCCGGTCGCCGCGGACCAGGTGGAGGTCCGAGAGGTGGAGCACGGTGATCCGCCGGGGACCCCCCGCCGGTAGGATGTCGAGCCGGCGCCGGACCAGGCGGAACCAGCGGCGCTCCACGAGGACGCCGTAGGCGACGCAGGCGAGCCCCGCCGCGGGGATCGCGAGGACGGCCGGCACCGGCACGGGGAGGAGTCTACGGATGGGTGGGACCGGCACGCTCAAGGAGCGCCTGGCCGGGGAGATCAAGGACGCGATGCGGGCCCGGGACGAGGTCCGCCTGTCCGCGCTCCGGCTGCTCTCGGCGGCGATCCGCAACCGCGAGGTCGAGGTCCGCCACGAGCTCTCCGACGACGAGGTGCGGGAGGTGGCGCTCCGCGAGGCCAGGAGGCGGGACGAGGCGAGGGAGGCCTACGAGCGGGCCGGGCGGGAGGACCTGGCGGCGCGGGAGCGGGCCCAGGCCGCGGCGCTCGCCCCCTACCTCCCGGAGCTGCTCTCCCCGGCCGAGGTGGACGCGCTGATCGAGGAGGCGATCGCGGCCACCGGGGCCTCCTCGCCCAGGGACCTCGGGAAGGTCATGGGGTTCGTGATGGGGCGGGCGAAGGGGAAGGTCGACGGCGCCGTGGTCCGGGAGCGGGCCGCGGCGCGCCTGGGCGCCTGACGCTCCGGCCCGAGCGGCGGCCCGGGCGCGCGGACCCCGGGGCCTGCCCCACGGTGATCGTCACCTCGGAGCCGGCCGGGACCCGCTCGCCGGCCGCCGGGGCCTGGGCCAGCACGACGCCGTGCTCGGCGGGGTCCTCCACCGGCGTCCGCTCCACCCGGGCGACGAGCCCCGCCTCCTCCAGGGCGAGCGCCGCCCGCCAGCCCCGGAGCCCGACCACGTCGGGGACCTCGACCGCGGGGGGCCGCCCCGTGCTCACCAGGATCCGGACCAGGCCGCCCAGGGCGACGCGGCTCCCCGCGGCGGGTTCCTGGCCCACCACGGTGCCCTCGGGCTCCAGCGCGTCGACCTCCTCGAGGAGCGGGGTGAACCCGGCGGCCAGGACCGCCTCCTCGGCCCGGGCGCCGCGGAGGCCCACCAGGTCGGGGACGGGGGCCCGCTCCGGCGGGGGCGGCGGGGGGAACCCCTCCACCGCCATCCCCGCCACCGCCCGGGCCATGAAGTCGTGCCAGATCGGGGCGGCGACGGTCCCCCCGAACACGGGCCCGCCGAAGTAGTCGTCCATGGGCCGCTGGCCCTCGGGGAACCCGACCCAGACCGCCGCCGCCACCTGGCGCGTGTACCCCACGAACCAGGCGTTCGTGTAGTCCTGGGTCGTGCCGGTCTTGCCGGCCACGGGCCGGCCGGGGAGCGCCGCCGCCCGGCCCGTGCCCGTGGCCACCGCCCGCTGGAGCATCGCCGTCACCAGGTTCGCCACGTCGGCCTCGAGCACCCGGCGGCACTCCGGCCGGTGCCGGTAGAGGACCCGGCCCCGCGGGTCCTCGATCCTCGCGACGGCGAACGGCTCGCAGCGAACGCCGCCGTTGGCGAGCGTGGCGTAGGCGGCGGCCATCTCGAGGGGGGAGACCTCCTCGGCCCCGAGCGTGATCGAGGGGACGGCGTCGAGCGGGCCCGTCACGCCGAGGTCGTGGGCGGCCTCGACCACGGCCTCGGGCCCGAGGTCCAGCACGAGCTGGGCGAACACCACGTTCACGGACCCCTCGGTCGCTGCCCACAGGTCGAGGTACCCGCGGTCGCCCCGGCCCTCGGCGTTCTCCACGCAGTGGCAGTCGTTGTCCCAGCGGGGGTCCCGGTACGGCGACCTCGAGGGGTAGACCTTCCCCGGGGGGATGCCGGCCCGGAACGCGGCGACCAGGGTGAACGGCTTGAACGACGACCCGGGCTGGCGGGCCGCCGTGACCAGGTCGAGCGGCTCGGGGTCCCGGAGGTACCCACGGCCGGAGAACATCGTCCGGATCGCCCCGGTGGCCGCCTCCACCGTCACGACCGCCGCATCGGGCCCCTCCGGGTCGGGGAGCCGGGCCGCGACCGCCGCCCCCGCGGCCTCCTCCCACCCCGGCAGGAACGTGGTGTGGATCCTGAGGCCCCCCTCGAACAGCGCCCGGGCCCGCTGCCTCCTGGTGGCGCCCAGCGCGTCGAACTCGCCCCCCGGGGAGTCCAGGATCAGCCGACGGACGTACTCCACCGCGAACGGCCACCGCCCGGGCTGGCCCGCCGCGGCGTCCCGGTCCAGCCCGAGCGGGCGGCGCTTCGCCCGCTCCACCTTCGCCTCCGGCACCCAGCCCAGGGCGGCCAGCCGGTCCAGCACCTCGTTCCGCCGCCGGAGCGCGGCCCGGGGCCGCTCCAGCGGGTCGTAGGTCTCGGGCGAGGCGATCATCCCGGCGAGGAGCGCCGCCTGCGGCAGCCGGAGCTCCGAGGCGGGCACCCCGAAGTAGAACTCGGCCGCGGTCCCTATCCCGTAGACCCCGTTCCCCAGGTACACCCGGTTCAGGTACATCTCGAGGATCCGGTCCTTCGAGTACCGCTGCTCCAGGCGGATCGCGAGGGCCGCCTCCCGCAGCTTGCGGTCCAGGGTCTGGGACGGGTCCTCGATGAACACGTTCTTCACGAGCTGCTGCGTGATCGTCGAACCCCCCTGGACGACCTCCCCGGCCACGAGGTTGGCGACGAGGGCCCGGAGCACGGAGGTCGCGTCGACCGCCCCGTGCTCGTAGAAGCCGTCGTCCTCGATCGCGAGCACGGCCTTGCGGGCCACCGGCGACACGTCCTCGAGGGCGACCTCCGCCCGGTTCTCCTGGTAGAGGGCGGCCAGCACCTCCCCGTCCGCGGCGAGGACCAGCGAGCGCTCGGCGAACGGCCGGACCCGCCGGAAGTCCTCTCCGAGCACGGCGAGCTGCTCGTTCACCCGGCGCACCCCGACCGCGAGCGTCCCGGCGAGCGGGAGGAGCGTGAGCGCCACCACCGCGGCGGCGAGCGCGATCACGGCGGCGAGGACCGCCGGGAACACGGGGTCGGGCGGCACCCGCGGCCCCGGGGACGGGCCGGTCGCGGATCGGCGGACCGGTGTGGTGGGCATGGGGCTCGCAGCAGGATACCGGCCGGCCCGGGGCGAGGGCGGTGGCCCCCGGTAGCATGGGGCGCGGATGCGTCGCGCCCTCCTCCTCCCGCTCGTCGCGCTCGCGCTCGCGCCCGGCTCGCCGGCGCTGGCCACGGGATCCGTCACGCCCATCGAGGTCGTGAAGGTCGAGGGGGCCCTGGACCGGATCGTCGCGGGCTACCTCGAGGACGTCCTCCGTGAGGCGGAGGCGACGGGGGCGGTGGTCGTGCTCCAGCTCGACTCCCCGGGCGCCCTCGACGGAGCGGGCGTGGCGCTCGCCGAGCGGGTGGCGAGGGCGAGGGTCCCGGTCGTCGCGTGGGTGGGGCCCGCGCCGGCCCGGGCGAGCGGCGCGGCGCTGCTGCTCATGTCGGCGGCGAGCCTGGCGGCGGTCTCGCCGGGCTCGCAGACCGGCCCCCTCCACCCGGTGGACGTGGCCCGCCCCGGGGACCGGTTCCCCGGGCTCCTGGCCCGGGTCGAGGCCGCGCTCCGGGCCCGCGGCGATCCGGGGATCGACCGCGTCGAGCGACCGCTCACGGCCCAGGAGGCGCTCGACCTCGGGGTGGCCGACGTGGCCGCGGCCTCCGTCCCCGAGCTGCTCGAGCGGATCGACGGGCGGACGGCGCCGACGGCCGCGGGGACCGTCGTCCTGGCGACCCGCGTGGCCACCTCGCCCGAGGAGGGGCCGGGCGTCGAGGTGCGGTTCCGGGACCTGGGGCCCGTGCGGCGGGTCCTCCACGGCGTGGCGACCCCGTCGGCGATCTACCTCCTGCTGGTGCTCGGGCTGGCGGCCCTGGCGTTCGAGCTCACCCAGCCGGGCTTCGGGTTCGCCGGGGTGAGCGGGGTGGCGCTGCTCGCCCTCGGTGCCTACGGGCTCACGGTGGTGCCGACCTCGTGGGCGGGGCTCGCGCTGCTCGGCCTCGGCGTCGGGGCGATGGTGCTCGACGTCCACCTCCGGCGGCTCGGCCCGCTCACGTACGGGGGGCTCGCGGCGTTCGGGCTCGGGTCGTGGCTCGCGTGGCGCGGGGTGGGCGAGGCGATCGACCTCTCGGGCTGGGTCGTGGCCCTCGCCGTCGTGGGGAGCTTCCTCTACTACGGCTTCGCGCTCACGGTGGCGGTCCGGTCCCGGGAGCGGATCGTCTCCACCCAGCACGGGTTGATCGGCCTGGTCGGGGAGGCGCGGGGGGACCTCGACCCCGAGGGCCCGGTCGCCGTGAAGGGGGCGCTCTGGCGCGGGCGGAGCGCGGACGGGCCGATCCCCAAGGGGACCCGGATCCGCGTGCGCGGGGTCGACGGCCTGATCCTGCGGGTGGAACCGGAGCCCGACGACGGCTGACGTGGTCGCCCGCGGGTCGTGGGGATCCCGCGGATCCGCCCCTCCCTGCCGTCCCGGCCGAATCCGCTCGGCCGCCGCTCGCGGATAACTCTACGAGGGGGACGCCGCGGCGCGTCCCGACGGAGGGCCCCGGGTGGTCGAGCGGGTGACGGCGGGGTCGTACGGTTCGTTCGGCGAGGCGTACGGCTGGAGGTTCCGCGCGGCGTGCCGCGGCGAGGACGCCGCGCTCTTCTTCGCGCCCAACTACTTCGAGCGCAAGGAGGAGAAGGAGGCCCGGGAGGCGCGGGCGAAGGCGATCTGCCGCCGCTGCGAGGTCCGGGGCGAGTGCCTCGCTTACGCGCTCCGGACGCGCGAACCGCACGGGATCTGGGGTGGGCTGAACGAGCTCGAGCGGCGGATCCTCCTGCGAGAGCGCGACCGTCGCGCCGGCTGATGGCGGGAGGGGGCCGTCCGGGCGGACCCCGGCGCGGTCCCGGCGGCGGGCCCGGCGCGGTCCCGGCCGGGCGGGGACGCTATCCTTCCTCGGACGTGGACGACCGGACCGTGCTGGAACGGCTGCGGGGGCTCGGGCTCGAGCTCCCGGAGGCGCCCCGCCCGGTGGCGAACTACGTGCCCGTGGTCGTGGCCGGCGGGCTCGCCTTCGTGGCCGGCCAGGTCGCGACCGAGGGCGGCGTCCCGCTCCACCGCGGCCGCCTCGGTGTCGAGGTGAGCGTGGAGCAGGGCCGGGAGGCCGCGCGGCGGTGCGCGCTCCAGGCCCTCGCCGCGCTCCGGGCCGAGCTGGACGGGTTCGATCGGCTCGAGCGGATCGTCCAGGTCACGGTCTTCGTGTCCTCCGCCCCGGGGTTCACCGACCAGCCCCAGGTGGCGAACGGGGCCAGCGACCTCCTCGTCGAGGCGCTCGGGGACGCCGGCCGCCACGCCCGGGCCGCGGTGGGCGTGGCCGAGCTCCCGCTCGGGGCCCCGGTCGAGGTGGCCCTGGTGGCGGCCGTCCGCTGAGCGCGCCGCCCTGCTGGCCGCGGCCGTCGGGCCGCCGCAGGCGCCGGGCCGTCGGGCCGCGGTGGGGTCGCGGCCGCGCTCCTCAGCGGGTCGGCGCGTCGGCGCGGACGAACCGCAGGTCGCCCTGGCGACGCGTGAGCCCCTGTCGGTCGAAGTGCTCGAGCAGCGGCAGCGCGTACTTCCTGGAGGTGCCGAGCCGCTCCCGGAACGCGCTCACGGTCATGCCGGTCGCGCCCAGCTCCCGGGCGACCTCGGTGGCGCGC
>FWPU01013129.1_pt1 | contig 10632 bp, 9 predicted proteins | sample 2228361 | NCBI WGS metagenome assembly FWPU01 (sample SAMEA103939777, study PRJEB20133) | metagenome | reverse complement strand
CCCGCCCGGCCTGCGCGCCCCAGCGCTCTCCACGCCCTCCGCACTTCACTGGCGGAGCGCCAGGGCGCGGCTACGTCGAGCCCTCCGGCACGGGGGCGGCCTCCGGCGCGACCTCCTCGCCGTACTTCCGCCCGAGCGCCCAGAGGTAAGCGTCCAGAGTCGCCGTATGGCCGAACACGAAACGCGAAAGAACCGAGACTTCGTGCACATCCGGCAGTTGCACTTGAAGGTCCCCGGGCCGAGATCGAACGTCGCCTCGAATTGAACGCGGCCGCACTCGCAGCTTCCGCGATAGGTCTTCATGCGACACCTCCCGGTCTCCCGGGCGCCGATCGCTCGCGACGCAAGCCTTCGGGCGCCCCGACCGGCGCCAATGGGCGGATCGCCGGCGCGCCCTCCGCCTCCCCAGCGCGGCCGTGCTCGACCTCGAAGAAAAGCGGGGCGGGCTCGCGGAGCGCGCGCGGAGACAGGAGCTCGATCTCGGTCTCCTGCGAGGTGACCACGGGAAACCCGTGCACCGCGTTCCAATGCCGGGGCGGGCGGCCCGCCGCGCCGCGCGCCGCGACGAACGCCCGGTGCGCCGCGAGCCTCGCGCGGGCGCGCTCGCTTCCCCGGGCGACGCTCCTCCGCGCGCTCGCCCGGATCGTCTCGCAAAGCGCGGCGTCGATCTCCACGCCCGTGCTGTTCCGGCCCGACGCGGCGGCGGCGGCCATCGTGGTCCCCGTTCCAAGGAACGGATCGAGGACCATGTCGCCGTAGACGGAGTACATGTTCACGAGCCGGCAGGCGAGCTCGAAGGGGAAGGCGGCGCTCCGCGCCCGCGCGGCGGGATCGAGGAGATCCTGGCTCGTCCCCTTGAGGTCCGTCCAGACGTCCGAGAACCACGCGTTTCGCTCCTCCCAGAAGAACGCGCTCCGCCGCCGGTTCCTCTTCTCGGCCGCGCGAGCGAACGAGCGGTTGCGCCCCTTGCGGAAGATCAGGATGTACTCGTGCTCGTAGGTCACGTACGCCCCGCCCGGGAGCATGCCCGAGCCCAGGAACTTGTTCGGCGCGTTCGTCGGCTTGCGCCAGAGAATGTCCGGAAGCGGCGCAAACCCGATTCGCGCCATCGACTGAAGGACCCGGGCGTGATTGGGGAAGAGCTGAAACGACCCGCCGATCGTGCGCGCCGCGTCGCCGACGTTGACGCACGCGATCCCGCCCGGTTTCAGCGCGCGGAAGCACTCCGCCCAGACTTTGTCCAGCTCGCAGTGGAAGAGCTCGAACGCCCTCGCGGCATCGCCGCGGCGGAGCGCCTCCGCGCCCTCGGGGCTCAGGGTCGAAAAGACCCCGTCCCACATCTCGATCATGGGATAGGGAGGCGACGTGACGACGAGATCGACCGAGGCATCCGGAACCGCCCCGAGATCGCGGGCGTCCGCAATCCACACCCGATGAACGGTCTTCAACCCGAGCCCCCCGCGCGCTCGCGCGCCCGACTCCCGACCTGAGTCTACACGGGGGGTCCGACGCTTCTTTCCGCCAGCCGCCACGAAGCCGCCCGCGAGCGCCCCGTGCCGGCCGCGGGGGCCTCGTATCGGCTGCCGGGGTGGCGCGCCGAGCGCCGGAGGCGGCTACCTCTTCTCGCGCACTCTCTCCTCGCGAGGACGCGGACCCTCGCCCGCTTTCTGGGCGACCTCCTCTTTCCCCTCCCCCTTCACCTCGATCTTCTTCGCCTTCACGGCCTCGCTCTTCGGGGCCACGATCTCAAGGACGCCCCTCTCGAGCTTCGCCGCGATCCGGTCCGCGTCGACGGAGGTGGGGAGCGGGATCCGCCGTAGGAAGGAGCCATAGCTCCGCTCGCAGAAGTAGTACTTGTCCTTCTTCTCCTCCTTCTCCGTCTTCTTCTCCCCCTTGATCTGGAGGGTATCGCCGACCATGGCGACCTCGATGTCTTCGAGGGCGACGCCAGGGAGCTCCGCCCGGATCAAGTACTCGTTGTCCCGCTCGATGACGTCCACGTCCGGCAAGAAGGCGATCTCGGTCTCGGCCTTGGGGAGCGCGAGGCCGCGGCGCGCGAAGAGCTCGTCGAAGAACCGCTCGAAGAACCGCTCGAAGTCGTCGCCGAGCCAGCGCTGAAAGAGGGGCTCGCCCCGCAACAAACTTGGAAGTCGCATGGGTTCTCCTCCTTGTTGCTTGAAGATCTGAAAACAAGGAACGTCCCGGCCGGATGCCACGGCGCAAACCGCATTCCCACTTCGAGGTCGTTCCGACGTCGCGAGGGCGGCGGCTCTCGCCGAGAGCAATGTAACCCGGCTGCGCGCGACTCCGCGGGGTCCTGCGGAGCTTTCCGAATTGGAACGATCGCTCAGGTTTCGGCCGGCCGGACGGTGAGGACCGGACAGGGAGCGAGGCGGAGCGCCCGTTCGGCGACGCTGCCGAGGACCGCCCGCTTGAGGCCGCTCTTTCCGTGGGTCGCGAGGACGAGGAGGTCCGCTCCCACGTCGTGGCAATACGCGGCGATCTCGTCGGCGGGGCGACCCGCGCGGACGACCTCCCGGATCTCGATCGGACGCGGGGCGCCGAGCCGCTCGAGAAGGAAGCGGCCGAGCTCGTCCCGCTGCCATCCCAGCTCTTTTTCGTAGAAGCGGTCGATCTCCTCGACCAGCGGGAACGGCATGCGCTCCCATGACTTGACGGCGCGCCGGTCGGGGGCGACGTGGAGCGCCGTCATTCGCGCGCCATAGGCAAAGGCCAGGGCCATGGCGTAGGAGAGGGCCTGGGCGGAGAAGGGCGTGAAGTCCGTGGCGAAGACGACCTCCCGCATGACGAGGGCGCCGCCCGCCCCGAGCGCGTCGAGCGTCGCGAGCCACTTGGTCGTGAGGACCGGCGCGCTCGAGCGCCGGACCACCGCCTCGGCGACGCCGCCTGGAACCAGCTCGCTCGCGCTGAGGCGTCCCGCGGCCCCGATCACGACGAGGTCGAAGTTCCGCGCCCGCGCCGGGATCGCCGAGCGCGGCTCCCCGTCGAGAACTTCGGTCTCGACGTCCGGCTCGCCGTGGCCGAGAACGTCGGCCACGAACGTGCGGAGTCGCTCGCGCTCGTGTTCCCTGAGGAGCGTCACCGCGCGAGGCGCCTCCTCGCCGACCAGGCCCGCTTCCTTGAAGTCGACGACGTGAACGACCTCGATCCTGGCGCCTCGAGCAGGCGCGCGCTCCCCGCGCCGCAGGGCGGCCGCGTACCGAAGAGCTTCGGCGGAGCCCGTCGAAAGATCCACCGGCACAAGTAGCGAGCGAAGGGCGAGCATGTTCGGCTCCTGTTCCGTGCTGTTCTCCGCTCCGGAAGCCAGCAAGGACCGGGCCACAAGACGCGTCCGGACGACCGGTCCGGGCTTTGCGCCCCCGAAGGCGCCCCCCTGGAGAAAAAGGCGAGATCCCACGACGCGCGCCGAATCCCGCGACTTCGGTGCGCGCCTGCTCACAGCGGTGTGTGCAAGGCTCCGCACGGCGGACGGAGGTTCAGTCATGGTCGCAAGCATTCGATCTGGCGCAACGACCCGTGTGCGCGGCGAGATCGGCGTCGCGACGTTCATCCTCGCGGGCGGCGAGGGGCGGCGCCTCTTTCCGCTCACGGCCGAGATCCCGAAGCCCGCGATTCCGTTCGGGCCCGAGGGGCGGATCATCGATTTCGCGCTCGAGAACTGCCTCGCCTCGGGGCTGACGAGCGTTGCCGTTCTCACGCAGTACCGGCCCATCCCGCTCGAGTGCCACGTCGCCCGCCGCTTCGTCCCCCGGTTCCGTGAGGCGGGCGGCTCCCTCGCGCTCGTGCGCGCGGGGGTTGGCCCCACGCCCGCCTATCCCGGAACCGCCGACGCGATCCTCGCGAACCTCGGAGGGCTCCGGCGCGACCTCCAGACCGTTCTCGTCCTCGCCGCAGATCACGTCTATCGAATGGACTACCGGGCCTTCCTCGAGGCGCACGCCGAGGCGAACGCGGACCTCACGATCGGCGCCGTCCCCGTCCCGGTCGGCGAGGCGCCCCGCTTCGGGGTGATCGAGGCGGACGAACGGGGTCGCGTGACCCGCTTCGTCGAAAAACCAGCCGTTCCGGCGCCGCTTCCCGCCGATCCGACGAAGGCGCTCGTTTCGATGGGGATCTATGTCTTTCGGCGGGAGGCGCTCGCCGCGGCGCGTGCGGCCGTCGGGGCGCCCTCGGGCGTCGACTTCGGCCGGGACGTGATCCCCGCGATTCTGCGGGCGGGCGGCCGCGTGCATGTTTTCCCTTATTGCAACGGAGCCTGGTTCGACGTAGGTACCCCAGAGGCGCTCCTCGCCGCGACCCTCGCACTCTACCCGTCGGGGGCGATCGCGGCATCCGCGACGGTCGCGCCCGGGGCGAGCGTTCGCCGCTCCGTGCTTCGCGCGGGGAGCCACGTCGGACCGGGCGCCCTCGTCGAGGAGGCGTTCCTTCTCGACGGGGCGTACGTGGGGCCGAGCGCACGGGTGGAGCGCGCCGTGATCGGGGCGGGCGCGCGCGTCGAAGAGGGGGCGGTCGTCGCCCCCGCCGGCGGGGTGCCGTTCGGCCGCGTGGTGGTCTACACGCAGGGTGCTCCGGTCGCGCTCGAGGGATAGCCGGTGTTCAAGCACATTCTCGTTCCGCTCGACTTCACCAGAAAAAATGCGCGAGCGCTGAAGATCGCTTCCGATCTCGCTTCGAGCGGGCGCGCGAAGTTGACGCTCATCCACGTGATCGAGGTCGTTCCCGGTCTCCCGGTGGAAGAGCTTCGGGGTCTCTACCGGAAGCTCGAAGAGAGCGCTCGGACCAAGCTCCGCTCGCGCGCGGCGGCGCTGGCGAGGAGGGGGATCGCGGTCCGCGAGAAGGTGGTCCTCGGCCAGCGGGTTCGGGAGATCTTAAACCACGCGATCGCCGAGAAGGTCGACCTCATCGTGTTGAGCTCGCACCGCGTGAACGTCGAGCGCCGCGGCGAGGGCTGGGGGACGATCAGCTACAAGGTGGGGATTCTCGCTCCGTGTCCCGTCCTGCTCGTGAAGTAGGGCAGAGAGCGGGTCAGCGCGGCTTCCGCCCGAGGCCCGGCCTACCGGTCCGGCGCGGCGCTGGCGGCCGGCGGCGGGGGCGGCGCCGGGGAACCCCGCCTCTCGCGGTCGTGCTCGCCGTAGATCTCGCCCACGAGCTCCTCCACGAGGTCCTCGACCGTGACGATGCCGGCGAGCCGGCCGGCCGCGTCGGCGACGAGCGCGAGGTGCTGCCGCCGGCGCTGGAGCTCCTGGAGGACGTCGGCCGCACGCTGATCCGGGTGGGCGACGTAGGCCTCCTGGACGAGGTCGCGCAGGACGATCGGCCGGTCCGTCCAGAGGCGGGCGAGGAAATCGCGGAGCGTCACGTAGCCGAGGGGGCGGTCGAGGGTGCCCTCGTAGACGGGAAACCGCATATGCAGGGTCGCGAGGACGACGCGGCGGATCTCTTCGAGAGGCCAGGACACGTCGAGCGCGACAAGCTCGTGGCGGGGGACCCAGACCTCTCGGAGCTTCGCGTCCCCGAAGTGGAAGACCCGTTCGAGGAGGTGGCGCTCGCGGCGTTCGATGGCGCCCTGCTCCTCCCCCTCGCGCAGGAGGAGGCGGATTTCCTCCTCCGAGACCCGCGACTCGGCGAAGCTCGTCCGGTCGCCGAAAGGCCTGAGGAAGAGGTTCGAGATCCCCGTGAGCAGCCGGACGAGCGGCGCGAGCGCCCGCGACGCGAAGAGAACGGGCCGGGCGGCGCGGAGGGCGAAGGGCTCGGCGTACCGGAGCCCGAGCGACTTCGGGACGAGCTCGCCGACGACGAGCGTCGCGAAGGAGATCGCGCCCACGATGAGCGCGAGCGCGAGCGGCTCGGCTGCCGCGGCGAGCGCTGGGACCGGGAGCGCGCGAAGCCCGGGCTCGATCCACCGGACGGCCGTCGCCCCGCCCACCGCCGAGGCAAGAGAGCCGGCGATCGTCGCGCCGATCTGAATGGTCGCGAAAAAGCGATCGGGCTCGTTGCGAAGCTGCCGCAGGGCGACCCCGCGCGGGTCGCCCGATTCGGCGCACTTGCGAACGCGGGTGCGCCGCACCGAAATCACCGCGATCTCCGTCGCCGAAAGCAGCGCGTTGAGGTGAACGAGCAGCGCGATCAGGACGACCTCGAAGAGCAAGGGGGCAGCGCTCATGCGTGGGCTCCTCCTGCGGGAGGCGTCGCAAATCCCGGACGCCTGGTGTTCGCCTTCGGCGGATGGGGCATAATTCTTGCGTCCCGCCGGGCAGACGTATGATATCGATTGCGGGCCGCCACGAGACAGCGCCAGCGCGAGAGCGGGGCGAAGAAGGGCCGCCCTGGCACGCGCTCGATCCCGAGGAGGCGCTCGCCCGCCTCGGGAGCGACCCCGCGCGCGGCCTCGCGCCCGCGGAGGCCGGGCGGCGGCTCGCGATCCACGGCCCGAACGCGCTCCCCGAGCAGGCGCGGCGCTCGCCCGTTCGCCTCTTCCTCCGCCAGTTCCAGAGCCCCCTCATCTACCTGCTCTTTATCGCTGCGGCGATCGCGTTCTTTCTTGGAAAACGCGGCGATTCCGCGGTGATTCTCGCCGTCGTCTTTATCAACGCCGCGATCGGCGCATTTCAGGAGGGACGCGCCGAGCGGTCCATGGAGGCGCTCCGGAGACTCGCCGCTTTGCGCGTGAGGGTCGTCCGCGGCGGGCGCGAGGAGACCATCGAGGCGCGCGACCTCGTCCCGGGCGACGTGCTCCTCCTCGCGGCCGGCGACGCCGTCGGTGCGGACGCCCGCGTGATCGAGGCGGCCGCGCTCGAGACGCAGGAAGCCGCGCTCACCGGGGAATCGCTCCCGGTCGCAAAGCGCACGGCGAAGCTCGCTCCGGAGACGCTCGTCGCGGACCGCTGGAACATGGTGTTCGCAGGGACGCACGTCGCGGCGGGCCGGGGCAAGGCGGTCGTCGTGGCGACCGGTCCCCGCACGGAGGTCGGCGGGATCGCGGCGCTCGCCGAGGCGGCCGAGGAGCCGAAGACGCCGCTCGAGCGGCGGATTGCGCAGTTCGGCCGCTTCCTGATTGGGGGCGCCCTCGTCCTCTTCGCCGCGGTCGTGGGGCTCGGGTTCGGCCGCGGCTTCGATCTCTCCGAGATCCTCATGGTGGCGGTGAGCCAGGTCGTCTCGATGATCCCCGAGGGGCTCCCCGTCGCCATGACGATCGCGCTCGCGGTCGGCATGCAACGCATGGCGGCGCGCGGGGCGATCGTCCGGCGCCTCGCGGCGGTCGAGACGCTCGGATCGACCAACGTCATCTGTAGCGACAAGACGGGGACCCTCACGCGGAACGAGATGACCGTGACGGCGCTCTACTTGCCCGGGGGCCGCGAGCTCACCGTGGCGGGGACGGGATACGCGCCCGAGGGAGAGATCGTAGAGGACGGCCGCGCGCTGCGGGCGGAGGACGACGAGGGGCTCCGCGCGCTTCTCGAAGCCGCGGTCCTCTGTAACGACGCGGCGCTCGTCCCGCCCGACCGGGACGATCCGCGCTGGCGCCCCATCGGCGACCCGACCGAGGCGGCGCTGCTCGCGCTCGCGCGCAAGGGCGGCATCGACCCGGACGCGCTGCGGCGGCGGCTCGCGCGCCGCGCCGAGATCCCCTTCGATGCGGCGGCGAAGATGATGGCGACCGCGCACCGCGATGGCGACCGCTCCCGCGTCCTGCTCAAGGGCGCCCCCGAGGTGGTGCTCGATCTGTGCGGGGCCGTCCGGCGCGGCGCGCGCAGCGAGCCGCTCGATTCGAGCGCGCGCGACTCGCTCCGGGCCGCGGCGGAGCGCATGGCCGGCCGCGCGCTGCGCGTCCTCGCCTTTGCCGAGGCGGACGGGGTGGAGCTCGATCCCGCCGCGGGACTCGCGCCGCTGCGCGGGCGCGCGAGCTTCCTCGGGTTCGCGGGCCAGATGGACCCGCCGCGCGCCGAGGCGGCGGAGGCCGTCCGCGACTGCCGGGCGGCCGGGATCCGCGTGGTCCTGGTGACCGGAGACCACAAGGCGACGGGGGTCGCGATCGCGCGCGCGCTCGGGATCGCGGAGGAGGGGGACCTCGCCGCCGACGGGCGCGAGCTCGCCGCGATGCCCGAGCGCGAGCTGCGCCAGTCGATCGACCGGATCTCCGTCTTCGCGCGCGTCCACCCCGCCCAGAAGCTCCGGATCGTCGAGGCCTTCCAGGCCCGCGGCCGAGTGGTGGCCATGACCGGCGACGGCGTCAACGACGCCCCGGCGCTCGCGCGGGCGGACGTCGGCGTCGCCATGGGGATCGCGGGGACCGAGGTCGCGAAGCAGGCCGCGAAGATCGTCGTGACCGATGACAACTTCGCGACGATCGTCCGCGCCGTCGAGGAGGGGCGCCTCGTCTACCGCAATCTGAAGAAGGTGATCCTCTACCTCTTCTCGACCTCCATGGCCGAGATCGTCGTTCTCATGGCGGCGCTCCTCCTCGGCTACCCGCTGCCGCTCGCCGCGGTCCAGATCCTCTGGATCAACGTCGTGACCGAGGGCACGGTCACGGTGAACCTGATTATGGAGCCGCCGGAGGGCGACGAGATGCGGCGCCCGCCGATCCCGCCCGGAGAGCCGCTGCTCACGCGGGCGTTGCTCGCGCGGATGGCGGTCATGACGCCGACGATCGCGCTCGCGACCTTCGGCTACTTCGCCTGGCACCTCGCGGCGGGCGTTCCCTTCGCGCAGGCGCAGACGGGCACCTTCACGGTCCTCGCGGTCTGCCAGTGGTTCAATGTCCTCAACTGTCGCTCCGAGCGCCGGTCAGCGCTCACGCTCGACGTGCTGAAGAATCCATGGCTGCTCGGCGGGCTCCTCGTGGGGAACGTGCTCCATGCGGCCGTCGTCTTCCTCCCGCCGCTCAACGCGGTGTTCCACACGGCGCCGCTTCCCCCGAGCGAGGTGTTCGCGATCGGGGCGGCAGGCAGCCTCGTCCTCTGGGTCGAGGAGGCGCGGAAGTGGTTCCTCAGGCGGCGCGAGCGGCGGGAAGACGGCCGCGGCGGGCCCCTTCAACCTTCGCGCTCGACGTCGACCCGGGCGATAAAGACTTAGAGACCGGCAAAGGCCGCGAACAGGATCCCCGACAAGACCGCGCCGGGCACGGCCGCTTCTTCGCGCCCCGCCGCGGGCCGAGCGCCTCGGCACAGGCTTCGCGGTGCGGCCAACCGGCGCGCGCCGCGGTGGCGAGGTGGGCGCGCAGCTGTTCGCGCCCGTCGCCGCGATCGACGAGCGAACGGTCCCTTCGCGTCCGCGTGAGGGTGCGCGCCGGGCCGAAAGCGCCGCGTTCATGCAGGTGGCGGCAGGACTTCCTCGGCCCGGACCTCGTTCTCGAGTGGGCGCCCCTCCTCGAACGCGGTGACGTTGCCGAGCGTCACCTCGGCGATCTTGGCCAGCGCCTCGCGCGTCAGGAATGCCTGGTGCGCGGTGACGATTACGTTCGGGAAGGTCAGCAGTCGGGCCAGGACATCGTCCTGGAGCACCTTCCCCGAGAGGTCCTGAAAGAAGACGCCTTCCTCCTCTTCGTACACGTCGAGGCCCGCGCCGGCGATGCGGCCGGTCTTGAGGGCGTCGATGAGGGCGCGGCTGTCGATGAGCGCCCCCCGCCCGGTGTTGATGATCAGCACGCCGGGCTTCATCTGCGCGAGCGCCGCAGCGTCGATCATGTGGTGGGTCGCCGGCGTCAGCGGCACGTGCAGGGAGACGATGTCCGCCTCCCGCAGCAGGTCGGGCAGCTCGACATACCGGACGCCGAGTTCCGCGACCAGGCGATCGTCGGGCGCCAGATCGTGCGCGAGGACGCGGCAGCCGAAACCGTGGAAGATGCGGGCGGCGGCATGGCCGATGCGGCCGGTGCCGACGATGCCCACGGTCTTGCCGTGCAGATCGAAGCCGACGAGGCTGTCGAGGGAGAAGTTCCACTCCCGCACGCAAGCGTAGGCGCGGTGGATCTTCCGGTTGAGCGCGAGCACCAGACCGACGGCGTGCTCGGCCACGGCATAGGGCGAGTACTCGGGGACGCGCACCACCGGCAAGCCGAGGCGCGCTGCCGCGTGCAGATCGACGTGGTTGTATCCGGCCGAGCGCAACGCGACGAGCCGGGTGCCGACCTTGCGAAGCACTCCCAGGGCGCGCTCGTCGAGCCGGTCGTTCACGAACGAGCACACGGCCTCGTGGCCGGCAGCCAGCGCAGCCGTCTCGCTGGTCAGCCGGGGCTCGAAAAACGTGATCTCATGGTGGAACCGGGCGTTGGCACGCTGGAACGACTCGCGGTCGTAGCTGCGCGTGTCGAACATGGCGATTTTCATTTCCCCCTCCCTGCCTGGGCGCCATCGGGCTCCGGCCGTGCACGGGACGGCTTGCGGCGAGCCCACACCGGGTAGTCGAGCCCGGCCAAAACTTCGTCCGCACTCCATCGGACCCGGTCGACCCGCTCAGCATGAAATGCCCCGCGGACGTTTCTTGGATTCAGCTTTTCCCCAGCAACCGCGGCGCCTGGCGCTCATGAGGCGCTCCAAGATCCTTGACACCGGAGAGGGCTCCGGAGGCCTCCCCTCGAAAAGCGGGCCGATCCCGTAGTCGAAGTAG
>FWPU01013127.1_pt1 | contig 10634 bp, 5 predicted proteins | sample 2228361 | NCBI WGS metagenome assembly FWPU01 (sample SAMEA103939777, study PRJEB20133) | metagenome | reverse complement strand
TTGGCACAATTCTTTTTTAAATTTCATTATTACTTTTAAATTTTTATTTGGAAGTATTTTAAACTTTAATAAGGAAGCAATGTTTTTCACGATGAAAAGACCCCTCCCATGGTTTTTGTATATATTTCCTTTTTTTTCTGGTTTTAAGATCTTTGGTAGCTTTTTACAAATTCCCTCATCTATTACTTCAACTTTTATATAACCTCCCTTGTCTTTTATCAGTACCTCAACCCATTTATTTCCATCTCCTTTATTTCCATGGATTATAGCATTTGAAACAATTTCATGGATTGAAAGGGAAATCCAATAAATTGATTCCTTATCTAATTTATTTTCCCTTAGAAATTTTTGCCAAATTTCTTCTGCAAACTCTAGGTTCTCTAAGACAGAAGGGAACTTTAAATAAAATTCTTTCATTATTGATATATATTAACAAATATGTTAAATTAAAATCAATGATAATTTTTTGGATGTTTTTAACTTTTTCCTTAGAAGACCTCTTTTTGAAACTTGAAAAAGTAAGAGGTGAGAAACCCTCTCAAAAGATAGAAATTGAAACAATAACAACAAAACAATTGGAGGCATACATTGACGAAGCATTGAAGGAAACCTATGGAAGTAATTTAAAATATTTTGAAGAAATCTTAAAATTTTTTAATTTATTAGAAGAAGGAAAAGGTTATTTAGAGGAAGCAAAAAATCTTTATAAAACCCAAGCTGCTGCCTTTTATAACCCAAAGGATCATACCTTAAAAGTTATGGAAGGAATAAAAAGTGAAAATATGCTTTATCAAACTGCCCTCATACATGAACTAATGCATGCTTTGCAAGATGAAAAGTTAAAGATATATGAAGTTATGGAAAAGAGGAAAGCAAATTATGATTCCCTTTTGGCTTTCCAATCCTTTTTAGAAGGGGAAGCCCTTTTAGTAACCTTCCTTTCAATGGCAGATATAAAAATAGATGAAGGAGAAGAATTTTCAAACTTAGCTGAAAACTTTATGGTAATCTTAGAAAATTTGGAAAATTTTATTCCTCAAGAGCTGGATTTTTTATCTTACGAAATGCTAATTCCCTATAAACGGGGAAGCAATTTTGTTTTAAATAACTTAGAGGCAGGAAAATGGGATAAGATAAACCATTTTTATAAAAATCTTCCTTGTACAATGGAAGAAATTTTGCACTTTGATAAAAATCCAAAAAAGCCAAAGGATTTTAATAAAATTTCAAAAAAAGTAAAAATAAAGGGATACAAAAATGTTTTTTCAACGACTTTTGGAGAAAGTTTCATCTACCATCTTTTCTTAAAAAACTTTGAAAAAGATGATGCATTCATTAAAGCAGAAGGGTGGGATGGAGATAAGTTAATCTTATTTAAAGGAGAAAATTCTTTTATATTATCTTGGATTTTGAATTGGGATGAAGAAGAGGACTTAAAAGAAGCCCTTGAGGGTTTTAAAATAGTTTCCTTTAAAAATAATTTGAAAATGGTTCCTTTAGTTTATAAGAAAAGCACCATATTATTTTTTTCAAAGGGAGAAAAATTTGAAATTAAAGGAAATATCTTTGAAATTCTAAAAAAAATGGAGGTTCAAAATGTCTATGAATGTAATCCAAAGTGAAACAGAAAAACTTTTAGCATTTAAGGATAAATTAACAAAAATTATTAATTTAATCCATTCAGCCAAAAATTTAAATGAAATTCTTTTAAAATCTAAGGAAGAACTTTTATCCCTTTTTAATGCTGAAAGAATTACAATTTATGCCATTGATGTAAAAAATCAACAACTTTATTCTATTTATAAGGTTGGAAATGAAGTAAAAGAAATAAGAATAGCAAAGGGTTTTAATTCCATTGCTGGTTTTGTTGCCTTATCAAAGCAACCAGTTTTAATAAGGGATGTTTATAACCAAAAAGAACTGGAAGCAATCCACCCTCGTTTAAGGTTTGATTTAAGCTGGGATCAAAATACGGGTTTTAGAACAAAGCAAGTCCTTGCAACGCCCATTATTTATGATAAATATTTAATGGGTGTTTTGCAAATTATAAACAAAAAGGATGGAACAATCTTTACGAAAAATGATTTGATAGCAGCAAATGAAATTTCAAAGACCTTAGGAATTGCTTTTTATAATCAAAGGAGGATAACCCGTTCTGCCCAGCCAAGTAAATATGGTTATTTGATTGATAGGGGAATTTTAATTGAAAGGGACTTGGAAAAAGCAGTTTCCCTTGCAAGGATGAATAATGAAGAAATTGAAAAGGTCTTAGAAGAAAAGTTTAATATTCAAAAGGAAGAGATTTTAAAGTCTTTAAGCCAATTTTATGGAACTGATTATTTTTTATATGATGGAACCCAAAAAATTCAAAAGGACTTAAAGGAAAGATTGAACTATGATTTTTTAAAAAAATTGGAAGTAGCCCCAATTTCTAAAGAAGGGGGGGTTTTAAAGATAGCTATGTCAGACCCTACAAATTTAAGTATATTTGATGCCATAAAAGTTATGGGATTGGCTCCAAGATATGAAACCCTTGTTGCTTTAAGAAAGGATATCCTCGATTATTTAAAAGATAATTATGGAATTGAAGAAAAGGAAGAAAAAAAATCTGACCTTGAAGATATTTTGGGAGAATTGACTTTGCCCCCTGAAGAAACCGAGGAGGGGGTAGAAGAAGAGGTAGAAGAAGAAGAATATGATGAAAAGGACTCAGCTATTGTAAGATTGGCAAATGAAGTAATTAAAGAAGCGTATTTAAAGGGGGCATCAGATATACATATAGAACCCAATGGACCAAAGAAACCCACTTTAATTCGTTTTAGAATAGATGGAGTTTGTAGAAAATTTCAAGAGATACCAGCACCATATAGAAATGCCCTTGTTTCAAGAATAAAGATTATGGCAAAACTTGATATCTCAGAAAAAAGAAAACCCCAAGATGGAAAGATTAGATTTAAAGGACCAAGGGGGATAATTGAACTTAGAGTTGCAACAGTTCCCACCCAGGGAGCCAATGAAGATGTGGTTATGAGAATTCTTTCATCTTCAAAGCCAATTCCCATTGAAAAGATGTATTTTTCCCAAAGAAATTTAGAAGAATTTATAAAAACAGTTACAAAGCCCTATGGTTTAATTTTATGTGTGGGACCCACGGGTTCTGGAAAAACCACAACGCTCCATTCGGCCTTAGGTTATATAAACACCCCAGAAAGAAAGATTTGGACAGCAGAAGATCCCGTTGAAATTACACAAGAGGGTTTAAGACAAGTTCAAATGAATCCAAAAGCTGGTTTAACCTTTGCAATTGCTATGAGATCTTTTTTAAGGGCTGATCCCGATGTAATAATGGTAGGAGAAATGAGGGATAATGAAACTGCTTCCATTGGGATAGAGGCATCTTTGACAGGTCATTTAGTTTTTTCAACCCTCCATACAAATTCAGCTCCAGAGACAGTTGTCCGTCTCCTTGATATGGGAATTGACCCATTTAATTTTGCAGATTCCCTTTTGGCTATCCTTGCCCAGCGTTTAACAAGAACCCTCTGTTCAAACTGCAAAGAACCATATAATCCAACAAAGGAAGAATTTGAAGAACTTGTGGAATTATATGGAAGGAGTTATTTTCATAAACTAAACAAGACATATTCCTCTGATCTTGTTTTATATAGACCAAAGGGGTGTCCAAAATGTGAAAATAGTGGCTATAAAGGAAGGTTAGCTGTCCATGAACTCTTAGTTGGGACAGATCCCATAAAAAAATTAATTCAAAGAAGAGCACCTGTGGATGAAATAAGAGAACAGGCAATTTCAGATGGGATGACAACTCTTCTGCAAGATGGAATCTGGAAGGTATTTGAGGGTTTGACTGATTTAAAACAGGTTAGATCTGTTTGCATCAGATAAATTGATAATTTTTTTAAATTACTTTAAAAAAACTTGTGAATTTTTTCATAACTTCAAGATAATTCTGAATTTTTAAAGAATATTACAAGAATAAGTTAGTAAAAAATAGGGGATTTTCAAAAAGAATAAATTTTTAAAAATTTTTGTTTATCAAACTATGAATAATTTAAAAAATTCTTTAAGCCCTTATCTTTTAGAGCACAAAGATAATCCCATTGATTGGAATGAGTGGAATGAGGAAATTATAGAAGTTGCAAAAAAAGAAAATAAACCAATTTTTTTATCCATTGGTTATTCTACTTGTCACTGGTGTTATGTTATGAAAAAAGAGTGTTTTGAAGATGGGGAAATTGCAAAAATTTTAAATGAAAATTATATCTCAATTAAAGTTGATAGAGAAGAAAGGCCCGATATTGACCAAATTTATATGTCCTTTTTATTTTTACTTAAAGGGTATGGGGGTTGGCCTTTAAATGTTTTTTTAACGCCTCACTTAAAGCCCTTTTATGGTGGAAGTTATTTCAAAAGGGAAGAATTTAAATATTTGATTTTGAAGTTAGCAGAACTCTGGAAAGAAAAGGGATTGGAAATTGAAAAAGATTCTGAAAGGATTTTTACTGAAATGAAAAGATATTTTGAAAAAAAAGATAAAAAAAATGAAATTTCAAAGGAAAAAATTTTAGATGAAGCATTTTTAAGTTTTAAAAATAGTTTTGATTATATCTATGGTGGTTTTAATAAGGCACCAAAGTTTCCAATGGCACCAGCTTTAAAATTTCTCTTAAATTATTATATAAATAAAAAGGAAGAAGAAGCATTAAATATGGTTTTATATACATTAAAAAAAATTTCAACTGGTGGGATTTATGATCAAATTGCAGGTGGCTTACATAGATACAGTGTAGATGAGAGATGGCAAATCCCCCATTTTGAAAAAATGTTATATGATCAGCTTGGGCTTTTGGAATTATTTTTGGAGGTTTATAAAATAAATAAAGAAAAATCTTTTAAAACTATTTCAGAAAATTTGCTTAAATTTATTTTAAAAGAAATGAAATCAGAAGAAGGGGGTTTGGTTTCTGCAATTGATGCAGATAGTTTAAATGAAAAAAATGAAATGGGAGAGGGTTTATTTTACAGATGGAAAGAAAAGGAGATCTTTGAAATATTGGGAAAAGAAAAGAGTGAAGTATTTTTTGAAAATTTTGGTTTAGTTGAAGGGGTTGTTTACAAAAAAAATGGGAAGGAATTAGAAGAAATTTTAAAAATTTTGTATGAACAAAGAGAAAAAAGGAAAAAGCCCAAAAAAGATGACAAGGAAATTGCCTTTCTTCAAGGGTTTGCTATCTCTTCCTTTTCAAAAGCTTCACTAATTTTAAAGGATAAAAAATATTTAAAGGAAGCAAAAGATTTGGAGAATTTTGTTTTAAAAAATTTATACAATTATAAAAATAAAAATTTATTTAGATATTTTAGAGATAAAAAAGCAATAGGAGATGGGTTTTTAGAAGACTATTCTTTTTTAATTAAAGGTTTAATTGATTTATATGAAATTTCTGGAGAATTTAAATATTTAAATAAAGCATTAGATTTTCAAGAAAAACAAATAGAACTTTTCTATGATGAAAATTTAAAGAGTTTTTATAATACAAATAAAAGAGATATTTTATTTAAAACAACAGATGATTATGAATCGTCCATCCCTTCTGGAACTTCCATTTCCCTTTTAAACCTTTTAAAAATTTCAAAATTAACTGAAAATACAAAATATTTAAACATAGCAAAAGAGGCAATTGAAAATTTATCAGAAAATATTGGAAATAATCCCACACTTATGCCTAATTTTTTAACTTCTCTTATGTTTTTTGAAAATCCCATAGAATTTATAATAGCTTGCAATAAAGAAGATTATTTTGAGTTTATTTGTGAGATCTTTGAAAATTTTTCAAAGGAAAAAGTCATAATTTTTGCAGATGGAGAAGAGGGACAGACCAGCCTTTCAAAATACCATCCCTTTTTAAAGAATATAAAAATGATAGATTTCAAACCAACCCTTTATATTTGCAAGGATTACCATTGCGAAAAACCCTTAAATAATTTAAGCCAAATCAAAGAAAAACTAAAAAATCTATAAAAAGTGATCCAGATCACACTAAATTAAAAAAGATATGTTATATTAAATATTGAAGAAAAAAAATCCCTTTTTTAAGGGGAGGAGGTTATGTGAAAAAATTAATATTATTTACTCTTTTATTTAGTTTGAATTTATTTCCTCAAAATTTATTTGAATATGGAGGATATTCTGCTGGTGATCAAACCTTTCCAACTGATTGCGGAACTTATGGATATTTGCTTCCTGGTCAAATTGTAAATTTGAAAGTCCAATTATCTAATGAGAGCGGAAATGCTCTTAGAGGAATTTCTGGAACTTTAACCCTTTTAAATTCTGAAACAATTGATGGAAATCCCTTAATTTTATTTTCTGACAATACAGATGAATGGGAAGATATAGCTCCAACTGATTTCAAATGTAATTCAAATGGATTTTTATTTCAAGTAAATAGAGATATTCCCTGCCATTATAGATTGAAATTTAAATTAGAAATGACAACAAATCAGGGAAATGACCTTTTATTATTTTCAATTCCCGTAGGAGAGATGGGCAATTTTCCATTGGCAGATCCAGAGGATCATCGGCTTACATGGGACCCTTAAGATAGCAGTAACCCTTCAATTGCCTAAGGACCAAATATTTATGGGGTTGTATGGAAGGATAGTTTTTCAGAGAAAGGGATTTATTTTTCTGCCTATGATAGATTTTTTGAACAAAAAGTAGGTCCAAGATTTATTGGTAATTACTCCTTGGGAGATCCTGATTTAATTTATAATTTTTGGACACATAAATTTGTAGCATCTTTTAGTGAAGCAAGATTATGATATTGATTATTACTATATTAACAATGTGTATTTTATAACATTTTCAAATTATGATAGTCAAAATGATAAATATGATATTTATTATACAACTTATTCTCCTACAAGCGGTTTTTCTTCAAATTGCCCTCCTCCAGATTTTTGCAAAATTGAAAATGCAAAATATCCAAAGGTTTCTATAAAAACCGATCCAGTACCAGTAGAATATGGAATTGTATGGGAAGATAGCGGGAATTCAAGTATTTGTTTGCCACAAATTCATGAAGTGTATTTGAGGATTTTAGACAATGAACTAAATCTTTTATCTCCTCTTTACGAAAAAATTGATATTTCAAATCCTTCTGATGAGCATGGAGCTCATTTTCCCAACATTTTTTGGTATGAAGCTGGAAAAAGATGGGTTATCTCTTGGCTTGAAGATACTTGCATAAGAAACCCTGATGGTTTGAATTTTGAAGCAATATGGCAAAGGAGTATGAATAGAAATGTTCCTATTGGAGTGATTGACCTTTCAGAACCATCTTCCCTTACAAGGGATATTTTGGGTGTTATTTCTAATATATGGGGAGTGGGATGGGGTTTTGATGGAGAAAGAAGTTTTTTTTCATGGGTAGACGGAAGAGTTGATCCTAGAACCTGGTCAAAAGAAATATTTGCAAACCATAGTTTTCTTGCCCATCCTTATTCTTTTGTGCCAGAAAGAGATGAAAAAGTGCTTTCAAATCCCCTTGTTGGATGTAATGATATTCAATCTACATCAGATGGAAATTATTTTATATCTTCTTATATTAATAATGATGGAAACAACGGTCACCTTGAATTTTCTTTATTAGATGAAAATTTATCAATTGTCAATGGCAAAGACAAAATTCAAGCTGACATTAATGGTGGGGTCAAATTCCACAAAATTTTGTGGAATAAAAATAATGATGAATATTTGACAGTATGGTATCAAAGCATCCCTCAAATTGAGAGACAAAGCGAAGGAACATTGCCTATACCTGACAATGATTTAAATGGTGTTTTATCTGAAATTTATGTTTCAGAGGACTTAATAATCTCTAAAATTGAAATCACTTTAAGCATCACACATCCAGAAGATGGAGATCTTACAATTTCTCTTATAGGTCCAAATAGTCAGGAGATAGTTTTAAGTCAAAAAAATGGAGCTGGTGGAGCTGACTATTTTTGGACTACATTTTCTGATGATGGATCCATGCCAATTTCCTCAGGTTCACCACCTTTTTCTGGAACATTTATACCAGAACAACCCCTTTCAACATTTAATGGTTTATCATCTCAAGGTTTTTGGGATTTAAAAGTTGTAGATGATACTGCTGGAAATGCTGGAGTCCTTCATCCTTGGCAAATAAAATTTTATTTTTCTTCAAGTGATGGTTTTTTTATAAGGAATATAAGTTCTGAGGGGGAAATATTTGAAGAACCAGTAAATATTCTAAATACAAAAGGTGAAAGTATTGAAAAATTTAAGAGTTCTTTGAATGACACTGGAGATATTTTGGGGTTATTTTATAAAAATAATTCAAATCAATTAAAATTTTTTTCCCACCCAAATGGGACCCCTTTTTTAATAGATTCAAATTCAGAAGGGTTTAAGGATTTAGATATTTCTTATAACAATTTGCAAGGCTATGAGGGATGGGGATTATTATGGAGTATAAACTTGGGAGAAGTTTATTTTGCTGTAGTAGATAGAACTGGAAATTTTATTGTAGAACCATTTCTAATAGGTTTTTCACAACAACCTTCTGAAGTTGCTCTTATATGGGATGGAACACATTATCAAGTTTATTATACTCTTGATTATTTAATATTTAGAGCATACATATTGGATCCTGATGGTACCATTGTGTCTGGACCTTTAGAATTTTCAAATTATGGAAATGTTCAATTGGATGCATTTTTTACGGGGACCGAAACAGTTGTGTATTGGGTAGCACAAAAAGATGATGAAGCCATATATAGTTTTAAAATTCTTGATTCAAAGGGTTATCCAAAGACAGACAATATAGATATTTACTCTAAAAATTTAAGTATGTCTCTTGGAAATTTATTTGCTATGTCAGCAAATCATAGTAAAATATTTTCTGCCTATGCAAAGGAAGGTAACTCAATGTCTTCAATTTTTTATGGAAGAGTAATGGATATTCATCCAGATATTTTAATTTGCAGTGAAATTAAAAATAGGCAACCTCTTGTTGAATTTAAAAGAAATTACGAAGTTCAATATAATTGTCCTGACATATGTTTAAGTTTGGATGCTTTTGATATTGATTATTTGGAAATTTTTACTGGGCAAAATAGTTTAATTGAAGGAGAAAATGATTTAGGTGATTCAATTGTATCTTATGAATGGTTTTTAGGAGCAATGCCCATTTCAAATGAACTAACAGTTCAATTGACTCAAGCAGAATTAGAAAGTTATGGAATTATTTTACCTGGTGAATATAGTTTAGGTTTAAAGGTAATGGATGAAGGTGGGCTTGAATATTATGGAGAAACTTCATTAATTATAACAGATGGCGAACCACCGATTTCTAATATAATAACTCCAAAGGGAGGTGAAGCTATCCCCTATTCCCCAGATACCTCAAATAGAAAAACACATTTAATTGTCTGGGAAGTAGAAGAAAACTTTCCACCCCTGTCCAGGATTTTATTATCTTATTCAACAGATGGAGGAATTAATTGGACATGCATTGCAGATACAAATAATGAGTTCTGCAATTCAAATGGTTTGGAAGTAGAAAATACAAACTATTTATGGTATTTGCCAACAAAAGAAGAAGCCCAAGCCCAAGGTCAAACATTTCCCACTGCAGAAGGGAGGATAAAGATAGAAGTTTGGGATGGAGGAGAAAACAAAGACGAAGACATCTCAGATGAAAATTTTTACATAATCCAACCCACAACAACTTCAATTCAAACATTAATAATTTGGAATTCAATAAGGATTGAAAATAGTTATCCAGGAAATTCAGAAACACTGGGAGAAAAACTTTCAGAACTCGCAAGACATACAAAGATAAATGGCTTTGTATTAAACTTAAACTTAGTAGAAGAAATAAGAAATGCTTACACAAACTGGGATGGAGAACCCACAAACCAAACAAAAGCAAACCTTTTAGCAGAAGAAATAAGAGATTACATATTAGATCAGATAAATAACATCTTTACAAATGCAAGATACATAATAATTGTAGGAGATGACAAACAAATACCCTTTTATAGAATTCAAGACAACACAAGCATTTATGCAGAATCCGAATACATTTCAGAAGTGGGCTTAAATACAGAAACTACTATTGGTTCTGCTTTAAATCAAGGATACTTTTTAACAGACAATTTTTATGGAGAATTGGAACCAGAGACAACAAATGAATTTACAATATACTTAAATGATTTTTCTGTAGGACGACTTGTGGAGACCCCAGAACAAATGACAGGAGTAATAAATTCATACCTTGCAGCAGATGGGCAGGTAAACTTAAAAAGCTCCACAGATGAGGTTCTTATAAAAGGGCTGCAAAATCTAGAGAAACCTTTTGGACTCTTTCAAGGTAAAAAACGATAATCAAAAACAGGAGTTATTTTATGCAGAAGATTTACATAAAAAGTTATTTTAAAAAGTATAATAAACTATTAGAGTTGTATTGGTTCAAGGGAAAAGGACAAATTGGACTTATAAATAAAGCTTTCAAAAATTTTAAACTACTAAGATGCATTTCCATCTTTTTTATTTTAATCTTTTTGACTTTAAGCCAAAAACTTCCTTA
>FWPU01013126.1_pt1 | contig 10635 bp, 9 predicted proteins | sample 2228361 | NCBI WGS metagenome assembly FWPU01 (sample SAMEA103939777, study PRJEB20133) | metagenome | reverse complement strand
GCACCACGACGAGCTCGGGCATGCCGATCCCGAACATCGCCTTCGACCCTATGGGAAACTCCGCGCGAGTGTCAATTCGCGCGCCCGCGTCGCTCTGCTATCGTGCTCTGCATGGCCGGCGGCACTGGCCTCGTCCTCGATACGCGGATGCTGGCCCACGACCCGGGCCGCGGGCATCCCGAGCGCCCCGACCGCCTGCGGGTGCTGCGCGATCGCTTCGAGGACGCGCCCGACCTGCGCCGGCTGGGGCCGCGGCCGGCGACCGAGGAGGAGCTGGCCGCCGTCCACGCACCCGCGCTCGTCGAGCGCGTCGCCGCCACCGCGGGCCGGCCGCGCACCGTGTTCGACCCCGACACGGCCGCGTCGGCGGGGTCCTGGGACGCGGCGCGGCTCGCCGCCGGCAGCGTCCTCACGCTGTGCGACGCCGTGCTCGCCGGCGAGGTCCGGAACGGCTTCGCCGCCGTGCGACCCCCGGGCCACCACGCCGAGCGCGACCGGGCGATGGGCTTCTGCTTCTTCAACAACGTCGCGGTGGCGGTGGCGGCGCTCCGCCGGCAGGGGATGCGGCGCGTGCTGATCGTCGACTGGGATCTGCACCACGGCAACGGCACGCAGCACCTCTTCGAGGCCGATCCCGACGTGCTCTACGTCTCGACGCATCAGTTCCCGTACTACCCGGGCACGGGCGCCGCCACCGAGGTCGGCGTCGGGCCGGGCGCGGGGCGGACGCTCAACCTCCCGTTTCCGGCCGGCTTCGGCGACGCCGAGTTCGTGCGCGCGTTCGACGAGGTGGTGGTGCCGATCACGCGCCAGTTCGCGCCCGAGTTCGTCCTCGTCTCCGCGGGCTTCGACGCCGACCACCGCGACCCGCTCGGCGGCCTCGCCGTCACGCCGGCCGGATTCGCCGCGATGGCGCACGCGTGCGTCGAGCTGGCGGAGTCCACCGCCGGGGGGCGGATCGTCGCGGTCCTCGAGGGGGGCTACGACCTCGCCGCGCTCGTCGAGGGCACGGAGGCCGTGCTCGCCGCGATGCGCGCCCCGCGCCCGCCCGGGCGTCCCGTGACCGGCGACCCGCGCCGCGCCGACGCCGTCCTCACCCGCGTCCGCGCCGCCCACCAGCCGTACTGGCGGCTCTGAGGTGACCACCGACGACCCCGCGGGGTCGACCTCGTCGCCTCGCAGGAGTCGGGAGCAGGTTTGGTAGAGGTCCGGGCTCCGGAGTTACTTGGGCAGCGGGCGCGCGCGCCGCGCCCGGCCGCGCCGGCTAGTCCCAGGTGCCGAGGTTCGAAAAGTCGAGCGGCCGGCGGCAGCGCGGGCAGCCGATCCGGTCGGCCGTTCCCTCGAGGAGCTTCAGCGGGCCGCTGCACGCCGTGCACCGCCGCTCCGAGCGCGTGATCCCCTTCTCGGCGAGGTTCACGACCGTGATGTTTTCGCACGCGGTGCAGAGGGCGAGTCCGCCCCAGAAGGCGGCGCGGCCGCTCTTGCCCCAGCCCACCGAGAGCCGGTCGGTCTTGTAGCTGCAGGCGGGACAGCGGTACATCACGATCGAGCCCACGAGGCTCTTCGTCCCTCGTCGGGCACGGGCTGTCAACTGCCCGGCCCCGGGGCGTTCACCGCGCCAGGCAGGCCATGAGCGCCCCGTCCGCCAGCACCTTGTCGAGGACGTCCGTCAGCGTCTGGTTGATCAGCTTCTCGTTCTTGGCGGCGCGCCGCCGGCGCCGCGCCGTCAAGAACGCGGCATCCGCCCCCCCTTCTCGTCGGGCAGGCGGTCAGTCCTCGACCGTCGGATCGCCCTCGACGGCCGCGGCGGGGTCGATGCCGGCGTCGTCCTCCACGGCCGGCGGCGGGGCGTGTTCGCTCGGCTCGGTGCCGCGCACGAAGACCTCCAGGCGCGCGTGGCCGCCCGCGACGGCGCGAAGCCCCGTCGCCGGATCGATCTGCGCGAACGTGACCCCGTCGGGGACCGGGAAGTCGACGACCGGCCGCCCCTCGAGCGCGCGCTTCATGAACTCCGTCCAGATGGGCGCCGCCGCGTGGCCGCCGGTCTCCGTGGCGCCGAGCGAGCGCTCGGCGTCGAAGCCGACCCAGACCCCGGCGAGGAGGTCGGGCGTGTAGCCGATGAACCACGCGTCGACGGTATCGTTGGTCGTGCCGGTCTTCCCGGCGGCGGGCCGGCCGAGCTCGGCCGCCCGGCGCCCGGTGCCGCGCTGGACGACGGACTGCAGCATGCTCGTCATGACGTACGCGACCGCCGGGTCCATGACCCGCTCGAACCGCGGCCGCGTGTGGCCGAACTCGAGCGGGTTGCCCGCGTTGTCGGTGACGGCGGTCACGAAGATCGGCTCGAAGCGCTTCCCGAGCGTGGCGAAGACGCCGTAGGCGCGCACGAGGTCGATCGGCGTCACCTCGGCGCTGCCGAGCGCCAGCGAGAGGTTGCGCGGCAGCGGGCCGCCGAAGCCGAAGCGCTCGAGCGAGGCGCGCACCTCGTCGAGGCCCATGGCGAGGACGAGCCGGACGGTGACCGTGTTCATCGACCGCGCGAGCGCCTCGCGGAGCGGGGTCGGGCCGTGGTACTGGTCCTTAAAGTTGCGCGGCGTCCACGCGCCCTGACGGCCGTTGTCGAGCGAGATGGGGGCGTCGAGCACGATCGACGCGGGCGTGTAGCCGCGCTCGAGGGCCGCCGCGTAGAGGAGCGGCTTGAAGGCCGATCCCGGCTGCCGCCGCGCCTGCACGGCACGGTTGAACTGACTGCGGCCGAAGTCGTAGCCGCCGACCATCGCCTTCACCTGGCCGGTGTACGGGTCGAAGGCGACGAGCGCCCCCTGGACCTGCGGCTCCTGGTCGAGCGCGAAGCGCGCGCTGCCGTCGGCCCCCTTGCCCATCACCTCGACCGCGATGACGTCGCCGGGACGGAATCGCGACGGGGAGAGGCGGCTGCGGCCCCACGTGAGCGCGTCGGCGGGCAGGAAGCCGTGTTCCCATGCGGTCCGGACCACGAGCCCGCCCGGCCGCACGTCGAGCACGACGCCGCGCGCGGTGCCCTCGGGGCGGCTCGTCTCCGCCTCCCGCGCGAGGAACGCGTCCACCTTGCGGCCCTCGATGTGGCGGATCGGGCCCCGGAACCCCTGCCGGCGGTCGAGGTCGCGCAGCCCCTGGCGGACGGCCTCCTCGGCGTGGCGCTGCATCGCGATGTCGCAGGCGGTGAACACCCGGAGCCCGAGCTGAGCCGAGGCGTTGCCGTAGCGGTCCTCGAGCAGACGGCGGACGTGCTCCACGTACCAGGGAGCGGCGAGGTACGTCGCGGGGCGCCGGCTGGCGAACCGGAGCGGCTCGGCCAGCGCCGCCTCGTACTCGGCCTCGGAGATGAAGCCCTCCTCGCGCATGCGGTCGAGGACGTAGCGCTGGCGCGCCTGGGCCTGCTTCGGGTGGCGGAGCGGATCGTAGCGGCTGGGCGCCTGCGGGAGGCCGGCCAGGAGGGCCGCCTGCGCGATCGTGAGGTCACTCACGTCGGTGTCGAAGATCGCGTGCGCGGCGGCGGCGATGCCGTACGCGCCGCTGCCGAAGTAGATCTGGTTCAGGTAGAGGTAGAGGATCTCGTCCTTGCTGAGCTTCGTCTCGAGGCGCGTCGCGAGGATCAGCTCCTTCGCCTTGCGCTCGTAGCTGCGCTCGGGGGACAGCAGGAGCTGCTTCACGACCTGCTGCGTGATGGTGCTGCCCCCCTGCACGACCTGGTGGTGGAGCACGTTGGTCCACAGCGCGCGCAGGATGCTCACCGGGTCGACGCCGTGGTGGCGGTAGAACTCCGCGTCCTCCGCGGCGAGGAAGGCGTTGCGCACGTGCACCGGCACGCGCGAGAGCGGCACCAGGTAGCGGCGCTCGACGAAGTACTCGCCGATGAGCGTGCCGTCGTCGGCGAAGATGCGGGTCGCGACCGGCGGGTGGTAGCGGAGCAGCTGGTCGATGGGCGGCAGATCCGCGGTCAGCTCCCGATAGAGGACGAAGCCGACGAGCCCGCCGGCGAGCACGGCCGCCACCGCCCCCCACCCGAGGAGGCGCCGGAGCACGCCGCCTCGCCGTCGTTCCGCTGCCATCCAGCCCTGCGGGGTGCACGTTAGCGGCTCGCGGTCGCACGGGCAAACCGCCCGCCGTCGACGCGCCCGCCCCGACTTTGTTACTCCTGGCGGCGATGCCCGTTCCCGCCGAGGCCGCCGCACCGCTCCGCTGCACGGCGTGCGGCGCCGCGGTCGGCGGCACCGAGCACCTCCGCGACCGGTGGATGGTCGGGTACTACTTGCTGCACGGGGGGCGAACCGAGGACGCGACGTTCCGGCGGCGCGAGGACGACGCTCCGATCCCGTACCGCCGGCTGGTCGCGCCCGAGCTGCGCATCTCCTGCCCCGGCTGCTTCGCGCGCCCGGAGATCCGGCGCCTGTGGGCGCGCTTCGGGGACGCCCCGTGAGGGTGCCCTTCCTCGACCTCGCCGCGCAGGACGCCGAGGTCGGCGCCGCCGTCCGCGCCGCCGTGGGCGAGGTCCTCGACGGCCGGCGGTACATCCTCGGTCCGCACGTCGAGCGCTTCGAGACGGCGATGGCGGCGTACTGCGGTGCCGCGCACGCCGTCGGGGTCGCGTCGGGGACGGACGCGCTCGCCCTGGCCCTCATGGCGCTCGACCTCCGGCCCGGGGACGTCGTCCTCACGACGCCGTTCAGCTTCTTCGCCACCGCGAGCGTCGTGGTCCGCCTGGGCGGCCGCCCGCTGTACGCGGACGTCGACCCGGTGACGCTGAACCTCGATCCCGCCGCCGCCCGGGACGCGATCGCCCGCGCGCCGGGGCGCGTCGTCGGCATGGTTCCGGTGCACCTGTTCGGTCGCCTGGCGCCGATGCCGGAGCTCGCGGCGCTGGCGGCGGCGCACGGCCTGTGGGTCGTCGAGGACGCCGCGCAGGCGGCCGGCGCCCGCGCGCACGGCCGCATGGCGGGGACGTTCGGACGGGTCGGCTGCCTGTCCTTCTATCCGACCAAGAACCTGGGCGGCATCGGCGACGGCGGCATGCTGATCACCGACGACGGGGCGCTGGCCGACCGCGTGCGCCGCCTCCGGCACCACGGCCAGGTCGCGCCGTACGTGCACGCCGAGGTCGGCCTCTGCTCGCGGCTCGACGCCGTGCAGGCGGCCGCGCTGGCGGCGAAGCTCCCCCGTCTCGACGCCTGGAACGCGCGCCGGCGGCAGGTCGCCGCCTGGTACACGGAGCGGTTCGTCGCGGCCGGCGTCGCCGGGCGGCGTGACGCGCCGCTCCGGCTCCCCGAGCCGGCGGGCGACGCCCACGTGTTCCACCAGTACGTGATCCGCACGCCGGGGCGCGACGGCCTCGCGCGCCACCTCGCGGCGGCCGGGATCGGCACGCAGGTCTACTATCCGCTGCCGCTCCACCGGCAGCCCGCGCTCGCCCCGCTGGCGGCCGAAACGTCGTGCCCCGAGGCCGAGCGCGCCGCGGCCGAGGTGCTGGCGCTGCCGATGTACCCGCAGCTCGACGAGCCGCAGGTCGCGGCGGTCGTGGACGCGGTGGTCCGGTACCTTCGTGCATTGTGACCCCGGGGGAGTCCCGATAAGATCGCCCGGCCGCTGGATGAAGGCCGAGACCCGCAAGCCCACGGAGGGGATCCGTCCCGCGACGCGCAAGCCCGCGCGGCGCAGCCACATCCGTGTCCTGGAGGACGTGAGCGCGATCACCGCGCGCTCCGAGGACCTGCAGGAGACGCTCCAGCGCATCGTCGAGGTCGTCGCCGAGCGGACGCGCACCGACGTGTGCTCGCTGTACATCCTCGACACGCGCGTGCAGCGGCTGACGCTGTGGGCGACGACCGGGCTCGACCGCAGCGCCATCGGCAAGGTGGCGATGAACGTCGGCGAGGGGCTCACCGGCATGGCGCTCGAGAAGCTCGAGCCGGTGATGGCCGTCGATGCGGCGACCCACCCGCGGTACAAGTACTTCCCGGAGACCGGCGAGGAGCGCTACCACTCGTTCCTCGGCCTGCCGGTGATCGAGCGCGGCACGCCGCTCGGCGTGCTGGTCGTGCAGACGCTCCGGCGCCGGCGCTTCTCGAGCCAGGAGATCCGGCTGCTGCGCGCGATCGCGGCCCAGGTCGCGGGCATCATCGCCCAGGCCCGGCTCATCGAGGACCTGCAGAGCAAGGAGAAGGAGCGGCGCGAGTATCGGCGGCGGATGATCGCGGCGATCAAGCGGCTCCAGGCCTACGAGAAGACGGCGCGCCAGGGGGAGGCGGCGCCGCGGACCGGCGCCCGGCGGACGCGGCTCCAGGGGCTGCCGGCGGCCCCGGGGTTCGGGCGCGGGCGCGTCCACCTGCTGCAGCCGCCGGTGAGCTTCGACGTCATCGACGACCGCCGTGCGGAGGACCGCGAGGCGGAGCGGGAGCGGTTCTGGGGCGCGGTGGCGGAGTCGGCGGTCGAGCTCGAGAGCCTGCGCGTCCGGCTCGCGAAGCGCTTCCCGGAGTTCGACGCCGGCATCATCGCCGCGCACCGCCTGATGCTGGAGGACCGCTCGTTCACCGGCAAGGTCGAGCAGCGCATCAAGGAGGGGCTGGTCGCCGAGGCGGCGCTCCGGCACGTCGTCGAGGAGTACGTCGCGCGCTTCGAGGGGATGGCGGAGCCGTACCTCCGCGAGCGCGCCGCCGACGTGCGCGACGTCGGCCTGCGCGTGCTGCGGAATCTGCTCGGCGTCGAGGAGCCCGAGCGCGCGCTCGAGCACGACAGCGTGCTGGTCGCGTCGGACATCACCCTCTCGGACCTGACCCTCATCGACCACGAGCACCTGAACGGCATCGCGATCGAGACCGGGGGCGTGACGTCGCACGCGTCGATCCTCGCCAAGTCGTTCGAGATCCCGACCGTCGTCGGCGTCGAGCACCTGCTCGAGACCGTGCACGAGGGGGACGACGTCATCATCGACGGGAACTCGGGCGCGATCTACGTCGACCCGCCGCCGGACGTCGCGCGCGAGTACGAGCGGCTCGAGCGCGAGTACCGCGCGTTCAACCGCGAGCTGGACGCCGCCAAGCACGAGCCCGCGGAGACCACCGACGGCCGCCGCGTGCACCTGTACGCGAACATCGGCCTCGTCGCCGACATGGTGCTCGCCCACCGGCACGGCGCGGAGGGGATCGGCCTCTACCGCACGGAGTTCCCGTTCCTCACCTATCGGGAGCTCCCCGACGAGGAGGAGCAGTACCAGCTCTACGCCCGGGTCGTGCGCGGCATGGACGGGCGCCCGGTGACGATCCGGACCCTCGATCTGGGCGCGGACAAGTACCCCGCCTACCTCCGCATGCCGCGCGAGGACAACCCGTTCCTCGGCTGGCGCTCGATCCGCATCTCGCTCGAGATGCCCGAGCTGTTCAAGACGCAGCTGCGCGCGATCCTCCGCGCCGCGGCGCTCGGGCGCGTGCGGCTCCTCCTGCCGATGATCTCGAGCCTCGAGGAAATCCGGCGCGCGAAGGAGCTGCTCGAGGAGGCGCGGGACGAGCTCACCCGCCAGGGGCGCGACTTCGAGCCCTCGATCCCCATCGGGATGATGGTCGAAGTGCCGTCGGCGGTCACGCTCGCGAGCCAGCTCATCCGCGAGGTCGACTTCTTCTCGATCGGCACGAACGACCTGATCCAGTACATGCTCGCGGTCGACCGGAACAACCGGAAGGTGGCGCAGCTCTACGAGCCGCTCCACCCCGCCGTGCTGTCCGCGATCCACGAGGCGGTGACCGCTGCCAAGGGCGCCGGCAAGTGGGTCGGCATGTGCGGTGAGATGGCCTCCGATCCGCTGTGCACGGTCGTGCTCCTCGGCATGGGGCTCGACGACCTCTCGATGGGCCCCTTCTTCATCCCGGTGATCCGCCGCGTGATCCGCTCGGTGCCCTTCAGCGCCGCCGCCGCGCTCGCCCGCGAGGTGCTCACCCTCACCACCGTGAAGGAGGTGAAGGGCTATCTCTTCGACGGGATGAAGAGCCTCGGCGTGATCGAGCTGATGGAGATGTATCACTGAGCCCGGGAAACCCGGGCGGTGCCTTCGCGGCGGCGTTAGACTCCCTCGCGGGCCGCGTGTAGAGAGGCCGCCATGGGCGGCCGGGCGGGGTGGCTCATGGCGGTGCTCCTGGCGCTCGCGGCGTGCGGGCGGCCGCCGAAGGAGCCGCCCTTCACCGGCGAGCCGTTCCTCCTCGTGTGGGCCGGGGACGACGACCGCACCCACACCGACTTCCTCGCCGTCATCGACGTCGATCCCCGGTCGACGGGGTACGGCAAGGTGGTGAGCACCGTCCCCGTGGGATCGCGCGGGAACGAGCCTCAGGCGCTCAACCCCGAGCAGCGCGCCGACCGCCGGGTGTTCGCGACCGCCGCGCTCAGCAGCCGGACGTTCGTCTTCGACGCGCGCGACCCGCGCGCGATCCGCCTCGTGCACGTCGACGAGCCGGGCGCGTCGCGCCAGCTGTGGGCGCCGCGCACGCCGGTGACGCTGCCGAACGGGCGCGTCACGGTGGCGGCGCCGGACCGCGCCCGCTACCGCGGCACGGCGGTCGAGGTGCTGGCGACGCCGGGCGGCCTCGTCGAGCTCGACGCCGGCGGCGGCTTCGTGCGCGAGGTGCCGGCGCTCGGTCCCGGCACGCGCGGGCTCATCGTCGCCCCGTACGGGGCCGCCCTGTGGCGCGACGTGCTGGTCACGACCAACCGCGGCCACGGCTTCGCCGCCACGACGCGCGGCGACGTCATGCCCGGCATCAGCGTGCAGGTGTGGCGCGCCCCGGAGCTGACGCTCCGCCAGACGGTGGTGCTCGAGGCCGGCCCGCGCGGCGAGGAGAACCTCGGCCCGAACGCGGTGCGCTTCGCGCCCGACACCGGCGTCGCGTTCGTCAACACGCACGACGGGGGGGCGCTCTACGCCTCGGACTCGACCGACGAGGAGCACCCGGCGTTCCGCCTCGTCTTCGACTTCGGTCCCGGCGCACGGTGCGGCGGTGCGGCCGTGACGCCGGACGGCCGCTGGTACGTGACCGCGCTCACGGGGCGGCACCGGCTGGCGTCGCTCGACGTGCGGGATCCCTGGCACCCGAAGCTCGCGTCGGCGATCCGCTTCGACCGCGACCCGGCCGACGAGGCCCGCACGCGCCGGGGCGGCCCGGGCGAGGTCGCGATGAGCGCCGACGGCACACGCGTCGCGGTCAGCGACTATACGATCGACGTGCCGGGGCTCCGGCTCGACGGCGACCGCCGCGTCCACCTCGTCCGCCTCGACACCGGGACCGGACAGCTCCGCTTCGACACCGCGTTCCGCGACGAGCACACCGGTGAGGTCGGCATCGACTTCAACCGCGCCCGCTGGCCGCACGGGGAGACCGGCCCGGCGCGGCCGCACGGCCTGCTGTTCGTCACCGCGGCGCCGCCGCCGGACCGCACGCAGCGGTGACGCCGCGGCATGGCGCTCGTCGTCCGGACCATCGAGGAGCGCGACGTCGAGGCGGCGGGGGACGTCAACTTCCTCGCCTTCTACGACGTCGCGCTCGCGCACGGCGTCGCCCCCGCGGTGACGGCGCCGGCCGACTGCCGCAGCTACGTGCGGTTCCTGATGACGATCGACCCCCTCGGCGGCGTCGTCGCCGAGGAGGACGGCGCCGTCGTCGGCATGGCGTGGGTGCATCCGCGCGGCCCGGTGGCGACCGTCGGGCCGGTCGCGGTCGCGCCGCACGCGCAGGGGCGGGGGATCGGGCGGCGGCTCCTCGAGGCGTGCGTCGAGCGCGCCGGGCCGGGCGTGCCGCAGGTGCGGCTGGTGCAGGAGGGCTTCAACCCCGTCTCGCTGGGCCTCTACCTCCGGGCGGGGTTCCGCGTGGTCGCCCCGCTCGTGGAGCTCGAGCGTCCCGGGGGGGCGCCGGTCGCGGCGGCGCCGCCGCCGGTCGGGCTCGTCCTGCGGCCGGCCGTGCCGGCGGACCGCAACCGCCTGATCGCCCGCGACGGGCGCGCCTTCGGCGCCCAGCGTCCCGGCAACATCGACGTGTACCTCCGGCGTGGCCGGGCGCTGGTCGCCGAGCGGGGCGGGACGCTCGCCGGCTACGCGCTCGGGATCGACCTCGGCCGCCAGGCGCATCTCGGCTCCGCCGCCGCCGACGACGCCGACGTGCTGCAGCTCCTCGTCGGCCACGTCGCCGCCGCCCTCTCCACCCACGGCGCCGCCGTGCGGACGCTCCTCCCCGCCAGCGACCGCCGCCTGGTGGACGCCCTCCTCGGCGTCGGCTTCCGGGTCTTCCGGGCCTGCTTCTACATGGTCCGCGGCGGCGGCACGGCGCCGCCGGCGAACTACGTGCCGATGAACGGCGACTTCATGTAGCCCGCCGTCGCCGGACGGCCCCCGGCGGGAACGCCGTCGCCACCGGGACGCCGAGCGCGCGCGCGACGGCGAGCGCGGTCGCGACCGTGGGCAGCGTCCGGCCGTTCTTCACCTGGTTCAGGTGCGAGCGGTCGAGCCCGCACCGCGCGGCCAGCTCGACGTCGGTCCAGCCGCGCCGGGCGAGGAGCCGGGCGAGCGCGGCGCCGCTCACCGGCCGGCGGTCCACACGTCCTCCACGCGGACCCCGAGCG
>FWPU01013125.1_pt1 | contig 10635 bp, 9 predicted proteins | sample 2228361 | NCBI WGS metagenome assembly FWPU01 (sample SAMEA103939777, study PRJEB20133) | metagenome | reverse complement strand
TAAGGAAAAAAGATGAAGAATTTGACAAATTAATTTCATCTTATATAAACTTTTTTAGATATGAATAAATTTTTCCACAGAGAATTAAAAGTTTTTTTAAATTTGCGAATACCAAAAGAATTTAGATATTTTAGAGTTTTCCACAATTTAAACATGATATATTTGTTATTGTTTAAGATAGTATAAATATAAATAACAAGAAGAGAGGTGAAAAATGAAATTTACAGTTAAAAGAGAGTTGATGGTTAAAGAGCTTTCATTACTTCAAGGCATTGTGGAAAAAAGAAATACTATGCCTATACTTTCTGCAATTTTATTTGACTGTCAAAAAGAGAGTCTCAGTATGTATGCTACTGATCTTGAGGTAAGTGTTAGAACCAAAATACCTGTTAATGTAATTTCTGCTGGAAAGGTAGCTCTTCCCGGAAAAAGGATTTTCGATATAGTAAAATCTTTCAATGAAGGATTGGAAATAGAAATTTTTGAAGAAGAAGCAAATAAAACAGTTATAAGAGGGAATTCCACATATTTTAATATATTCGGTTATTCTCCAGAAGATTTTCCCGAGATTCCCAAACCAGAAAGGGAGGATTTTATACCCCTCTCTTACTCCTCTCTATTGAATTTAATTGAGAAAGTGGATTATATTCTGACCCATGATTTAAGATATAGTTTTGGAGGCGCACTATTAAAAATTTCCCCTACTTCTGTTGAAATTGTTGCCACCGATGGTAATAGACTATCCTACTCAAAAGAAAATGTAAATATAGATACAAAAGAAGAGGTTGAGGTAATACTTCCCAAGAAATTATTGAGTGAACTTCGCAAAATTGAGGGCGAGGGAGTAAAGTTTACCCAGGATGTTAATAATTTATATTTTGAAATAGAAGACACTCTACTTCTATCAAGAAAATTAGATGTACAATTCCCAAATTGGAAAAGAGCTATTCCCACAGGAAATAAAAACATAGCAATTCTTAATAGAGAGAAGCTTAAGAACTCAATAAAAAGAGTTTCTCTTTTTGCCAGTGAAAAAGGAAGGGCAATAAAGTTTATTTTCAACGAGAATTCCCTCCAAATGAAAGCTTTTAATCCTGAGATAGGAGAGGCTTTCGATAAAATAAGCATTGAATACTATGGAGAACCTTTAGAGATAATTTTTAATTCTTCCTATATATTGGATTTTTTAGACTCTGTAGATTGTGAAAAAGTAAGGTTTGAGATGATGGATTTTGAGAAAGCTACTTTAATAAAGCCAGAAAGTGCTGAGATAGAATATGTTTATGTAGTTATGCCCATTAAAATTTGAACCCTTAAGGCTTTATTTTTCTGTTGGGGTTTGTTCCTCTTTTAGAGCCTTTTTAAGAAATGAAGTAAAGAATTTGGAGAGTTTTTCAATTCGATCTTTGTCTCTTGAAGAAAGGAACAAAAGTCCCAATCCATGACTGAACACCATAGGAATAGCAAGTAAGGATGTGTTCATTTTAAATCTTCCTTTACAAATTTCCTCTATTTCTTTTAGCCATTTAAGGTGGTGCTCATTGAATTCTCTAAGTATCTCCTTTAACCATGTGGTTCTTGCAGAGGAGTAAACCATGAAATAAAGCTGAGTGAAAAGAGGGTTCTTGTTGAAAAATTTTACAAAATGCTCAACTATTCTCTCGTGAAGAGAACTTTCTGACTTGATATTTTTAGCATAGGCTAAGAAGTCTTTGAAAAATGAGTCAAGAGTATTGATTAAGATCTCTCTAAGAATAACTTTTTTGGAGGGGAAATGATAGTAGACAGTAGCTCTTCCAAGACCAGCTTCTCTGGCAATTTCCTGCATGGTAGCTCCATCAATACCTTCCGCGCAGAAAACCTTAAGAGCTGCATTGTAAATAAGTTCTTCTTTATCGATTCTCATTCTTCCTTTTGTCCTTAACATTTTTCACCTCTCTAAAGAGAATATAAATTCGCTTATATATATTTGTCAAATCATTTATTGTTAAAATACATACTTTATTGTTTCAAATAATTTGCTCAATAAGCTTTTCCATTCTTTTTAAATGATTTTTATTAAAATGAAAAAGATGAGCAGGACATTTACAATCTGAGGAACCGAATTTTTTAAAGGGGATGCTCCCCTTAGAATAAAGTAGCATTTTGCTCATCCTGCATTCATTGGTTTTATCCCCGAAAACAATCCATATTTTTTTGATCTTTCCCTTTTTCAGAAGATAATCTATGTGCCATCTGAGATTTTTAGATTTTTTAATATGCCTAATAATTCTTTGAATCCCATTTCTCTTTCCACTGCCTGAATATACAAAATATCCTTTTTCCAATTTGAAATTACCCCCTTTCCCTATTTTGATAAATTCATTCTTATTGATTTCTATCAATAACAAATAAGTTATCAATTTTGTTATAGAATCAGCTTTTAGTTTCTCTTATCTAATACTTTTTGAGGAGATTCTTAATCTTTTCTACACTTTGTTCAGAAAAATAAGAACAACCGCATTTTACCTCATCAGGTTTTATATTTGATTCTTTTATGACTTTCTGAACCTCTGTCTTGGAAACTCCTAGGAGTTCTGCTATTTTTGAGGAAGTCAAAAGAGTCTTTTTTGAAACACATTTTTTAGCCATAGCTTACCTCCTATTAATTCAATAGAGATTAATATAACTCACATATTAGACAAAAGCAAATTTTGCACACATTGGTTGAACTTTCTCCTTTCTTGCAATATTATTTTCATCTATGTGGAAAATAGGTGTAGATACAGGCGGAACATTCACTGATTTTGTTATATCTGATGGGAACTCCTTGTGGATAATGAAAACACCATCTACTCCACATAATCCGGGAGTTGCAGTCCTAGAAGGGCTCAAAGATTATCTTGAATTTCATCCTACCATAATACATGGAACTACAGTGGCAACCAATGCATTTCTCGAAAACAAAACAGCAAAAACAGCCCTTATCGTTACAGAAGGATTTGAACATCTCCTTCATATTGGGAGACAGAACAGATTAAATCTTTTCTCCTTGAAACCTGAAAAACCCTCTTCTTTAATTCCCTTATCTCTTTCTTTTGGCTTGAGGGAGAGGACTCTTTTCGATGGAAGCATAGAAAAACCAATAGATAAAAATGCTTTGATCAAAATAGGAGATTTGCTAAAAAAGAAAAATGTGGCATGTGTGGCTGTTTTATTTCTCCATTCCTACGCCAACCCAACAAATGAAAAAATTGCAGGAAAAACTTTAAGAGAAATGGGTTTTTATGTGACCGCTTCTCATGAGATTCTTCCTGAATATAGAGAATATGAAAGAGGGGTTATAACCGCCTTGAACTCTTCTCTAATTCCCATAATAAAAAATTATCTTTCTCAATTAAGTAATACGATTGGAGAAGCCAAACTTTTCATAATGCAGTCTCAGGGCGGGTTTATATCTCCTGAAATAGCAATGAGCAAACCAGTTTATACATTATTATCAGGTCCAGCAGGAGGAGCCATCGCTTCTACTTATATGGGTAAGTTAATTGGATTAGAGAGACTCCTTGCTTTTGACATGGGAGGAACTTCCACAGACGTAAGTTTGATTGACAAGGCATTTAAAATTACAAAAGAGAGTTCTCTATCAGGTTTGCCTCTGAGAATCCCTATGATTGAAATCCAGACAGTGGGAGCAGGGGGTGGATCCATTGCAGTAATCGACAAGGGTGGTGCAATGAAAGTGGGACCGGAGAGTGCGGGTGCTCATCCAGGACCTGCATGTTATGGAATATCTGATTTTCCCACCGTTACAGATGCTTTTATGGTCTTAGGTTGGATGGTGCCAGAGCTCTTTCTCGGCGGGAAAATGAAAATTTTTCCTGAGAAGAGCTTCAAAGCCATAGAGCAGGTGGCAAAGGATAGTAACTTAACCCTTCACAGGGCTGCGGAAGGGATTATAAGAATTGCTTCTGCCACCATGGAGAAAGCTTTGAGAGTGGTTAGCATTGAAAGGGGTTATGATCCCAGAGATTTTTCTCTTATTGCATTCGGGGGGGCAGGCGGTCTTTGCGCAGTTATCCTTGCTGAGAGGTTAGGAATAAAAAAGATTATAGTTCCTAATTTCCAAGGTGTTTTCTCAGCGCTCGGAATGATTCTATCAGATTCTGTGAAGGAGTTCTCCTGGGGAGTAATGAAAAAAGTTAAAGAGGTTAAAAAGTTAGAGCTGGAGAAAAAATTTAAAGATATGGAAAGAGAAGCATTGGAGCTTTTCAAGAAAGAGGAAATAGAGGAAAGGAGAGTCGTTTTTTTAAGCTCTCTTGATATGAGATATGAAGGACAATCTTACGAGCTCAATATCCCATATAAGAAAGGATTTGTTGACGATTTTCATAGAGCGCATCATCTCCTTTATTCCCACTCTTACAAGGATAGAGATGTGGAAATTGTTAATTTAAGACTTAGAGGAGTGGGTGTAGTAGATAAAGTAGGACTTCCTTTCTTCAAACCTGAAAAATCCCTGCCAGAACAAGCCTTATACGGAGAGAAAGAGGTTTGGTATAGGGGAAAAATTTTAAGAGCAAAAATTTATTTGAGGGAAAAGCTTATCTCTGGAAACAGAATAGAAGGTCCAGCCATAATATCCTCCTACGATGGAACCACATTCATTCCCGATGGCTATGGTTGTTTAGTTGATGGGTATTTAAATCTCTTAATTAGCCGGGGAAATGTTTGACCCTGTAGAAATAGAAGTTTTCAGGAATATTTTCCAATCCATATGTGATGAGATGGGAACAGTTCTAAAAAAATCAGCATTCTCTCCAAATATAAAGGAAAGACAGGACTACTCATGTGCTCTTTTTACTCGAGAAGGGGAGAGCTTTGCCTTCGGTTCCCATATACCTGTTCATCTAGGCGCCATGCCCCTTTCAGTTAAGGAGGTTTTAAAAGAGTGCTCCCTCGAAGAGGGGGACATGATTCTTTTGAATGACCCATATAGAGGAGGAACTCATCTTCCAGATATTACCTTAATTGCACCTTTTTACTTTCAAAATGAATTGATCTTCATTGTTGCCAATAGAGCTCATCATAGTGATGTGGGCGGGATTACGCCTGGATCCATGCCTCTCGCTGATGAAATATATAAGGAAGGAATAATTCTTCCTCCTGTTAAGATAGTAAGGAAGGGCGTAATATCGGAAGATATAATGCAAATTATTCTTTCCAATGTTAGAACTCCAGAGGAAAGAAAGGGAGACATAATTGCTCAGATGTCCTCAAATCAAAGGGGAATTGATAGATTGAGAGAGGTTGTGGAAAAATATGGAATAGAAAGGAGCGTTACCTATGCAAAAAACCTCATTGATTACACAGGGAAACTATTTCGCTCCTTTATAGCAAAAATTCCACAGGGAGTATATACTTTCGAGGATTACATGGATGACGATGGTTTTGGAAAGTTAAGAATACCAATAAAGGTCAGAATAGAAATAAAAGGAGAGGATGTTCTCATAGATTTCTCAGGAAGCTCTCCTCAGGTTAGAGGGGGTATAAATGCAAATTTTGCTGTGACATATTCTGCTGTATTATATGTTATGAAGAGTGTTATTGGAGAGGAAATTCCTGTGAACTCTGGAATAATGCGGCCCGTCAAGATTGTCCTTCCTGAAGGAAGCATTGTAAATGCAAGAAGACCTTATGCCATGGCAGGAGGGAATGTGGAGACCTCTCAGAGAATAGTGGATGTTCTTTTTGGGGCACTGTCAAAGGCTATCCCTGAAAGGATACCATCTGCCAGCCAGGGGACAATGAATAACATTTCCTTTGGGGGAAAGGATCTGAAGGGGGAGAGCTTTGCTTATTACGAGACAATTGGAGGGGGAACAGGAGCTGGTCCCGGATGGGATGGAATTTCTGGAGTTCATTCCCATATGACAAATTCTCTTAACACTCCTATCGAAGCTCTGGAAAACTATTTGCCCATCAAAATGAAAAGATATCTTCTGAGAAAGGGTTCGGGCGGTAAAGGAAAGTTTAAAGGAGGAAATGGAATAATAAGAGAGTATCAATTTCTTGTGGATACAGAAGTTAGTATCTTGTCTGATAGGAGGAGAATTCCACCTTATGGTCTTCATGGAGGACGAGCAGGTAAAGCAGGGAGGAACTATCTTATCAGAGGTGAAAGAAGGAATCTGCTCCCATCTAAAACTAATTTTTGGGCTAAGAAGGGTGATATTTTAAGGATTGAGACACCGGGTGGAGGGGGTTTTGGTGATCAGCTTTAAATTCCTAAAAGATTCCACATTCAATTATTCTGCCCTCAAGAGTTATATATTTTTTCATTAAATCCACTGTTAGGCATGAATGGACAGGGAGGACTGTAATTATGTCGCCTATTTTTATTTTATCGAAAATCTCATTCTCTACTTTTAAAACACCATGCTCTTGATAAAGGGCCGAGACATAAGAATTTTTTATTATAGGTCCCCAGCCATTTTTTTTGAGGAAAGCAATATATCCAAAAATTTTTGTTCCATCCTCTTTCATTAAAAAATCTTTTGAAAGATGGATGGCTCCACCATAGAGAATTATTTCGTTCCTGTCAGGATGCTTCGCTACCACAGGGCATGCGACAGCAATAGCAATATCATTTTCTCTACAAGACTGGAGTTCATTTTGCATAATGTCATAGAAAACAAAATTGCCAGGTCTTATTTCGTCCACCTCGGTAAAATTCTCTACCACACTGCAGGTGGGTGTATCACCTACAGATACTTTGATTTTTTTGCGAAGGTTATTTTCAAGCAATTCTCGAATCTGGTTCATTTTCTTAACAGAATCTTGATAAACTTGGATGATCTCATTTCTTGCTCTCGCTTTATAGGAATGACCAGCATGGGTGAGCAATCCCATAAAGTTTAGTCTTTCCGCCCTTTCAATTTCTCTTGCAAGTTCAAGGATGGACTCAAAATTATTCCAGGGAATGCCAGTTCTTTTAGCACCCACATCAATTTTTATCCAGATGTCCACAGGCTTTTTAACAGATCTATTCAAAAATTCTACAACATCCTTTGACAGAACAAGAAGACCTATATTAGCTTTATCAAGAAGGTCATTTATGGCATCCATCTCCAAAATATTAACAGGGAAAGCTATGGTAATGTCCTTCCATCCATTACTCGCAAAATAATTTGCCATGCTCACAGAAGAGACAGTGATACCAGTGACACCTACCTCCCTGAACCATTCACCAATTTCAGCTGACTGGTGGGTTTTAAAATGAGGTCTAAAAAAGACATGGCTTTGTCTTGCCTTTTCAGCCATCCTTTTAATGTTTCTTATAGCTCTTTCTCTGTTCAAGATAATGGTGGGCTTTTGAATCCTTAAAAGATGATTCGTCATTTTTTCGCCGCTCACTCTTTACCCTTCTCTATAATTTATATCAATTTTTTTCAAAATCCAAAACTAAATTTAATATATTTTCCCTCCCTCTCGGGTGGAATAAAGAACCCCATTTATAGCTGAGATAAAATAGGATACATCACAGATCCCCCTCCATGTGGCAAGATCAAAACTTCCTGATTCAGAAACCTTACAAACAGGGATGTCAAGAAAGGTTAACGGGTTCTGGGCAATACACCTTTGAGGTGGGCCAGGGTTTCTCAGAAAATATACGGAACCCCTCCCTTTCACTATGGCGAGTCCCTTTTCATCTATCAGAAGAGCTGTTGCCTCGTCAATTCCAATACCTTTAACTTCTGAAGCCCAGCCATCGGTAATAATTCTTGCCATGAAAGTAATAATTCTTCCCATTCTGTCTCTTTGCGCAAAATGGCTATCAGTTATCGCTTTATCCATATAGGGTAATCTTAGAAAATCTCTTTCCAGGATTATATATTTGTTATATGGGTCTGAAAGGGCTTCACTTGAATAAACAGTTCCCTTTTTGGCTGAAAAGAGAAATTCTCCTAAAATAGCCAATCCAGCGCTGGTTCCTCCTATAGGAACTCCCTTATCTCTTAGATAGTGAAGGGCATTTTCTACAGGAGTGCCTTTCCAGTATTTTACATAATGGGACTGGTCACCACCAGCGATAAAAAGAGCTTCCGCATTTTTTATCTTGTTGACCAAAAAAGAATCTTGTGCTTGCAGTTTGCTTTTGATTATCAATGTCTCAACAGAATCTACCTTCCCCAGCTCATAAATATATTGATTGTAGGCATCTGTTCCCCTGGCTCTTATAATCACAAAATCACCTCCACCGGATCTTTCTATCATCCATTTAAATGCTTCATCCACATCTGTTCCCCCTCCCATTAACACTAAACTAGGAGAGGTGGGTTTCACTACATCTTCTTTGTTACCAACAAAATAATAATTATGAATTATAAGCCGGGGTTTGAACTTATTTGACCCATAAAAGATCCCGTAGATCAGCAAAATAATTAACAAAATTATAAAGGATTTTAATATATTTTTATGCATTTAGTGCCTCAGAATTTTTACAAGTTTTTGAAAGGCAATGTTTGGATTTCATTTTAATTAAAAACTATACGAGATATTTATCTCTCCATATCTCAAATAGAAGAAGTGCAAAAAGTCTGTGACTATGATTTTCCACGCCCTTCGAATGTTCTATTTTCATTCTTTCTATTTCTGAATAATTGAAAAGGCCCGCCTCTTTTATTCTTTTTTCTGAAAGATATTTCTCCATTAACCCTTTGAACTCTTCTCTCAACCATTTCTTGATAGGTATTGAGAACCCCTCTTTTTGTCGATAAATTGTTTCATAGGGAAGGATTCCTTCCATAGTTTTTTTGAATATCCATTTTGTGGTAAGTCCCCTTACTTTTAAATTTCCTGGAAGGGAAAATACAAATTCCACAAGTTTATGATCCAGAAGAGGAGCTCTTGTTTCGAGAGAACAAGCCATGGACATTCTATCAACTTTAACCATTATATCATCCACAAGATAACTTTTAAGATCAAGATAAAGCTCCCTATTTGTGCGATCGTAGGATTTCGCTTTTTGAAAAATGGAAAGGAAGGGTTCCTTTTCAAAAAGAGAGCCCTTATTGTCCAAATAAGATAAGAATTCCGAGGAGTAAAGCCTTTTTTTTCTCTCTTCATCAAGGTAAATCATCCATCGTAGATGGGAAAGTTCTACAGGGAAATTTAATCCATCGGAAAACCTCTTTATTCTGTTTACAATTCCCTTTTTCACATCTCTGGGAGGGAGCAAAGAGGAGAGAGAAGTTAAAATATAGTTTGGTATTTTAAAAAAATATTTGCTTAGTGCTCTTTCAATTTTTTGAGCCAGGTAGTGTTCGTAGCCACCGAAAAGCTCATCTCCTCCATCACCAGAGAGTATCACGGTTACATGTTTACGCGCCATCTTGGAAACAAGGTATGTTGGAAATATTGAAAAATCTGACATGGGCTCATCAAGATAATTAACAAGCTCCCATATAAGTTCAAGGGCATCTGGCTTGAGAATGAATTCATAATGCTCTGTTCCAAAAAGCTCGGCTATTCTTCTCGCATGTTTCAACTCATTGTAAGATTTTTCCTCAAACCCAATGGAGAAGGTCATCAAAGGGTTTGTTCCGAGTTCATGCATCATGGCCACTATAGAACTTGAATCAATACCCCCCGAAAGAAAGGCACCAAGAGGAACATCTGAAATGAGTCTTAGTTTTACTGATTCTTTTATAAGAGCCCTTAAAGTTTCTTTTATTTCCTCAAGATTTGAAGGGAAAGCAATCTTTTCAAGCTCCCAGTATTTCTTCTCTTTCACCCCATTCTCATCGAAAATCAGATAGTGGCCCGGCATCAATTTTTTTATATTTTTGAAAATAGAAAGGGGAGAAGGTATGTATTCAAGGGATAGATAAAGATCCAAAGCATTAAAGTCAAGTTCTCTTTTGATTCCTTCAAACTCAAGAATTCCTTTTATCTCCGAAGCGAAAACAATGGTGGTGGGAGCCGGGAGAGTGTAGTAAAGGGGCTTCTTCCCTATTCTATCTCGAGCAAGGATTAATTTATTTTTATTCTTGTCCCATATTCCGAAGGCAAACATTCCTCTCAATTTTTCAAATCCCTTCTCACCTTCCTCCTCATACAAATGGATTATAGTTTCTGTATCGGATTTTGTTCTGAACTTATGTCCTTTCTCCTCTAGTTCTTTTCTCAGCTCAAGAAAATTGTAGATCTCGCCATTAAAAGTGATCCATATGGAATTGTCCTCATTGGACTGGGGCTGATGTCCTGTTTCAAGATCAATGATCTTTAATCTACGCGCACCAAAAGCTACCCCCTCCTCTACATAGAAACCCTCATCATCAGGACCTCTGTGAATAAGTTTATCAGCCATTTTTTTAATCTTTTCTCTTCCCACATCCTTTTTATTTTTTAAGTCAACAAATCCAACTATTCCGCACATTTTTCCAATATAGAATTCTAACCTACGAAAAAATAGAACTCAACTTGAACTTAATTGTTCAATATTATATACTTCCGCCCTGGTTAACAGGCAAGTTTTTCCCCAGATTCAAAATGCTTTTTAGAATTTTGGCTGTTTGATTCTCATGTTTTCCCCTTCTCCGCAGGGATAAAGAGGCGAGCTCCTTTCTCATAACTATAATAATAAGGAAACCT
>FWPU01013123.1_pt1 | contig 10636 bp, 5 predicted proteins | sample 2228361 | NCBI WGS metagenome assembly FWPU01 (sample SAMEA103939777, study PRJEB20133) | metagenome | reverse complement strand
GAAACAGTTTTTCATGGAAAGCGTCACGCCGGCAGTGACGTGTTCTTTGAGCTTCGCCAGCGAGATAAACACGTCGCAGTCCGCGTAGGAGTGGTTCAATTCGAAGGCCGGGTAGATGTATGGCCGCCCGGCGACCCCAGCCCGGAAGTATCGCTTTCCCTGGCCGAGGTTGTTCGTGTTCTCAAGCTCGACGCGGCGGGCGGCGCGGATGAAGTCCATCGGCTCCCAGCCGGCGCCGTACATGTGCTCGGCCAGCGGCGCGGCGCCGAAATGCGAACCCTCGAGCAAGCGGATGCGATGGGCGCCGGCCCGGTCCAACAAGTGCAGGGTGGCGCCGATCACACGAGGGTGAACCCAGTTGGTCCGCTCGTGCGGCAGATGGCCGAGCCGCCGGTCCGCGGGGCCGCCAAGGTTCAACTTGACCGCCACGGTCTTGCCGCGAACCAGACGCCCCAGTCCGCCCAACTGGTCGAACATCCGGCCCAACGGCGTGAGCGGATCCTCGTCGTAGCTGCGGTGACGGGCGAGCGCCACCGGCGCGGCCGGCGCCGAGGAATTTCCGAGCGCCAGCGGCGTCGCCGCCAGCGCAGCCAGAAATTCCCGCCGGAGCAACCCGTGAATTGCGTGGCCGTCATACATAGCCGGAGCCCTCCCGTGCCGGGCGCGCCTTCCGCGATCATCGCACGATCGCCGTCCCGGGATCAAATATCAAATTTCAGATTTCTCATGTCAGCGCCCCAACATTTTACACATCGGGCTTGACTGTCCCGAGCGGGGCTGGCATAATTGGGTTGCTGAAATCTGATGTTTCAGATCTCCCGGACACCAGCCGCAAGGGGCATACGATAGGAAGGATTCTGTCAATGAGAACACTGCTGCAAATTGTGCTGGCGGCGACCCTCCTCGCCGCCAGCATCCCGGCCCAGCAACAGACCGGCACTATCTTCGGCACCGTGACCGATCAACAGAATGCGATCATCCCCGGCGCTCGCGTCGAGGTCGTGAACGTCAACACCGGGGCCACGTTTCGCACCCGGGCCAACGAGTCCGGCAACTACACCGCCCCCGGACTGCCCGTCGGCGTCTACGAAATCCGCGCGGAAATGGAAGGCTTCAAGCGCTATGTGCGCAGCGGCCTGACCCTCCAGGTGAACCAGAACGCACAGGTCAATATCGTCATGGAGATCGGCGAGGTCGTCCAGACGGTGGAGGTGGTCGGCGAGACCCCGCTGGTGGACACGCGGGGGGCCACGCTGGGCGTGGTGATCGAGAACCGCCGCGTCCAGGAGCTGCCGCTGAACGGCCGGCAGGCGCTGGCCTTGACCCTGCTGACGGCGGGCGTCATCGCCAATAACAGCCCCACCGCGTCCGGCTTCGGCGACCGCGGCATCCAGCTTTCCTCGATCAGCATCAACGGCGGCCCCAACTCGATGAACGCCCAGATGCTCGACGGCAACAACAACACGCTGAGCTATGTGGGCGAGGTCGGCGTCCCGCCGGCGGTCGACGCGGTGGAGGAGTTCAAAGTGCAAAGTGGAACCATGTCCGCCGAGTACGGCTTCACCGCCGGCGGAGCGATCAATCTCGTGACCAAGTCGGGGACCAATGAGCTCCACGGCACGGCGTACTGGTTCGTCCGTAATGACAAGTTCGACGCCCGCAACACGTTCGCCACCAGGGAACTCCCGCTGCGCTACAACCAGTACGGCGCCTCACTCGGCGGCCCGGGCATCAAGAACAAGCTGTTCGGCTTCTTCAACTTCGAACAGTACCTGCTGCGCCAAAGCAGTCCGCGGATTTCCTCAACGCCCATCGAGGCCTGGCGCAACGGCGACTTCAGCGAACTGCGCGACGCCGCCGGCAGACCAATCCTTCTCTATGACCCGGCCACCACGCGCCCCAATCCCGCCGGCCCAGGGCTGGTTCGCGACCCGCTTCCCGGAAACATCGTTCCGAAGAACCGATTCGACCCCATCACCCCTAAGATTGTTGCGTTCTGGCCCCAGCCCAACAAGACGCCCAATAACCCCTACACCCAGGCGCAGAACTTCCAGGATGCCTCGCTCACCAAGGTCGACTGGACACAGTACAGCATGAAGGGCGACTATCACTTCAATGACCGGAACTCGATGTTCGTCCGTTATTCCCAGGCCGAGCACAACGTCTCCGGCAACAGCATCTTCACCGATCCTACCGTCGGCCCGAACCGCGTCGACGATCAAACCAACCGCAATGCGGTCGTATCCGACACGCACACGTTCTCGCCGACGCTGATCAACAACCTCCGCGTGGGCCTGTCCCGCCAGTTCTTCACGTTCCGGGCGGTGAACGGCGGCAAGAACTGGCCCAGCCGCCTCGGCCTGCCGCCCACCGTTCCCGACGACCAGTTCCCGAACATCGACTTCGGCTTCGGCCAAATCGGCGGCCAGGCCTACGGCACCCGCGGCTCGCTGAACTGGGATATCCAGGATATGGTGACCAAGATCGCGGGCAACCACACGTTCAAGGTGGGGGCCAATTACCGGATCCTTTACGGCGGCAACAGGCAGGGCTCGGGCCTTTCGGGCACTTACGCGTTCTCCGGCCTCACGACGAACCCGCAACGGTCAGCCGGGACGGGGTTCAATATGGCGCAGTTTCTGCTGGGCGAGGTGAGCTCAGCCAACATCCAGCGGATCCTCGGAAACTCCTGGCACGGTTACGCCCTCAGCTTTTTCATCCAGGACGACTGGAGGATCACCCGCAAGCTTACCCTCAATCTCGGCTTGCGTTACGACTTCCAGCAGAAACCCTATGAGCGTCACAACGGTCATATCAACTTCGACCCGAACGGGCGGGATCCGGCCACCGGCCTGCCCGGCATCGTCGTTTACGCCGGCGTCGACGGCCAGCCCCGCTCCTTCATGGATGAGGACTACAACGACTTCGGCCCGCGCTTCGGCTTCGCCTACGACAGCTTCGGCAACGGCAAGCTGGTCCTCCGCGCCGGCTACGGCATCTACTACCCGTCGATTTTCTGGCGCAACTTCTTCGGTGACACTACGCTGTTCTCGACGACGACCACCCAATACACCGCTCAGGGGCCGGGGCTGCGCGCCTTCCTGTTCGCCGAGGGCCCGCCGTTCGCGCCGGTCTCGGCGCCCGGCGCCTCGGCCGGTCCGGGCGCCCGGCTGGGCCAAAGTGTGAGCTGGACCGAAAGCGACAGCACCACGCCGCTGACCCAGCAGTGGAACTTCTCAATTCAAACCCAGCTTGGAAACTGGATGTTTGACGCCACTTACGCGGGCAACAAGGGCAACCACTTTGCCGCGGCCGGCTACAACCTGAACCAGGTCGATCCACGCCTCCGCTTCGAGTTAAAGCAGGCGCTCAATGACTCGGTGCCGAACCCGTGCGCCGGACTCGTGCCGGGAGGCCTGGGCGCAGCCAAGACCTCCCGGGAACGGACCCTGATGGCGTACCCCTGCTACAGCTCCGTCTCGATCCGGAATCCCCGGCTCGGCAACTACCTCTCTCACCAGTTCCAGTTGAACGTGCGCCGGCGGATGGCCAATGGGCTGCTGGTGAACTTCGCTTACACGGCAGGAAAGCGGATCAGCGACAGCGAGGCGGTGCCCGTGGACTGGAACCTGGAAAACAGTCTCGACATCGGTTTCCAGGACGGTTTGTATAACCGGAAGGTGAACCGTTCGCTCGATCCGGCCGACGTTTCGCAGCGCGGGGTCGTCAGCCTGCTGTACGAACTGCCCATGGGGCCGGGCAAGCCTTTCAACCCGGGCAATGCCGTGCTCCGGACGATTCTCGGCGGCTGGCAGGTCAACGCGATCGGCCTGATGCAGACGGGCGTTCCGCTCCGCATCCGGGGCGCAAGCAACTTCCAGGCCAACCGCCCGAACTCGACCGGCCAGAGCGCCAAGCTCGACAACCCGTCGCGCGAGCGTTGGTTCGACACCATGGCGTTTGTCAATCCGCCGGACTTCACCTTCGGTAACGTGGGCCGCACGCTCCCCGACGTCCGCGCGCCCGGCACCGTCAACTGGGATCTGTCGCTGATCAAGAACACGCTCCTCACCGAGCGCATCAACCTCCAGTTCCGCGCCGAGGCCTTCAACTTCCTCAACAATGTCAATCTGCGGTTGCCCAATACGTCGTTCTCGGCCGGGGCGGACGGCTTCAACCGGAGCTCGACGTTCGGCACCATCACTTCCGCGCGGGATGCGCGGATCATCCAGTTCGGCTTGAAGGTGCTGTTTTAGCGGCCTCGATCGCGGGCCGGGGTCGGGGAATGCCCCGGCCCCACCCCGCAGGCCGGTGCGGCTGAACGACAGCCCGGCAGGAGGATCTCAAGATGTTTCCCTATCGCCGCGACTTCTTCAAAAAACTGGCGCTGTGGTTGTCAGGCGCTGCGTTGCCCCGGCCGGCCAGCACCGGCGGTTACGTCCCGCCGGCAGCGCAACCGGGGTCTTCCCCTTCCGGCGGGCCGCCGGCCGAAGAGGTCATCCGCGCTGCCTACGACCTGGTGGTGGTCGGCGGTGGCATCGCCGGCACCTGCGCCGCCATCAGCGCCGCGCGCAACGGGATGAAAGTGGCGCTGGTGCATGAACGCTCGATGCTCGGCGGCAACTCATCCAGCGAAGTGAAGCTGTTCCCCGAAAACAACAGCGGTCACCAGCCGTGGATTCGTGAGGGCGGCATCCACGACGAATTCCACACCGAGGAGCGCACCCGCAATCACCAGGAGTACCGCGAAGGCACGATGAACGCTCATTGGGATCTGGTGCTGTACGAGTGGGCGATCCGCGAGCCGAAGCTGACGCTGTATCTGAACACGCACATGCACCGGGTTCTCATGGAGCGCCCCAACCGCATTCGGGCCGTCTATGCGATCCAGCTCGGAACCGAGAAAAGCTTCGAGCTCGCCGCTCCGCTGTTTGTCGACGCGACCGGCGACGGCGTGCTGGGCTTCCGCGCCGGGGCCCAGTTCCGCTGGGGCCGGGAGGCGCGCAGCGAGTACGGCGAGGCGGAAGCGCCCGAGGTCGCCGACGAAAAGGTGATGGGCAACACGCTGTTCTTCCGCGCTGTGAACACGGGCCGGCCGGTGCCGTTCAAGCGGCCCGACTGGGCTGCCGAGTTTCCCACCGAAGCCGACCTGACCGATCGGGGCCACTCCTACATCGAAGGCGGCTATTGGTGGATCGAGGTCGGCGCACCCTACCACCCGATCAAAGACAACAACGAGATCCGCCACGAAGCTCTGCGCCAGTTGCTCGGCGTCTGGGACCACATCAAGAACAAGGGCGACCACGGCGCGGAGAACTACGGCCTGGAGTTTGTCGGCTTCTGGCCTTATAAGCGCGAATGCCGCCGCATTCTCGGCGACTATGTCCTCACCCAGCAGCACGTGCAGGACCCGCAGCCGCTCCCGGACGCGGTGGCCCATGGCGCCTGGGGCATCGACATCCATGTCCAGGGCGGCATTCTGGCGCGCGACCAGCCTCCCTATCCCCCGCCGCGGACCGACCAGAACTTCGAACGCCTCGGCACGATGGTGTACGGCATCCCCCTTCGCGCTCTCTACTCGCGCAACGTCGAGAATCTGATGATGGCGGGGCGCCCCATCAGTTGCTCCTATGTGGCTTTCGCCTCCTCGCGCGTGCTTTCCACCGGGGCGTTGGTCGGCCAGGCGGTGGGCGTAGCGGCGTCCCTATGCAAAAAGCACCGCTGCACGCCCAGGGAGGTGGCCGGCAAGCACATCAAGGAGTGCCGGCAACTGATCCTCCGCCAGGACGGTCACATCCCGGGCGTCGAGAACGAAGATCCGCGGGACCTGGCCCGGCAAGCCAGCGCCAGCGCCAGCAGCGAGTGGCGGCTGGAGTTCCCGGAATCCGCCGAGGGACTCGAGCTGTCGCGGCCTTTGGCCCAGCTCTTTCCGGTCAGCGGAGACTACATCGATCAGGTGGAACTGCTGCTCGAATCGAGGTTATCAACGCAGACTGCGCTTCGGCTCGGACTCCGATCCGCGCCCCATGTTTGGGATTTCCGTTCCACGAAGGACTTGGCGACAGCCGAGGCGTCGGTGCCCGCCGGACGGACGGGGTGGGTGGCGTTTCCGTTTCGCGTTAAGGTGGAGCCCCGGCGGCTGTACTGGATCCACGCCGAAACGAGACCGGGGGTTTTCTGGAAGCACTTTCGGGAAGTCGATGGCGAGCCCAACCGCTGCCCGGTCGGGGCAACGGCGGCCGACCTCCCCGGACGCTCCCGCTGGCGCCCGCTCACCATGGGCCGCAGCCTGTGTCTCCGCGTCTCGCCGGAGTCCCGCCCCTATGCAGCCTCGAACGTGATCCGCGGTACCAACCGCCCGGACATGTGGACCAACATCTGGATCTCCGATCCCACGCAGCCCCTGCCGGCCTGGCTGGAGCTAAGGTGGCCGGCCCCGATTCAGTTGAACACTGTCCAGATCACCTTCGACACCGATGCCAACCGCCGGGTGACGCTGCCACTGTTTCGCTACCCGGATTGCGTGAAGGACTACCGAGTGGAATCCTGGGCCGGCGGCTCCTGGCAAACGCTGGCGGAGATCAGCGGGAATTATATGCGGCGGCGCGTCCACCGGGTTGACCGAGTTCGGACGGACCGGTTGCGCCTCCTCGTCACCGCGACCAACGGCGCGCCGTCGGCGCGCATCTACGAGATCCGAGTTTACGATGAAGTCTGAGGCCATATCGAGACTGCACGGCGTCTTCCCGATCCTGAGCACCACGTTCGACGATGATGGGAGCCTCGACTTGGAGAGCCAGGTCAGTCTTCTTCACTACACGCTGGAGGCCGGCGCCCACGGTCTCGGCCTGTTTGCCAACGCCAGCGAAGGCTACACGCTAACCGACGCCGAGCGCAGCCGGCTGCTGTCGCTGGTCGTGAAAGAGACCGGCGGCCGTGTGCCGCTGGTCGTCAGTTCCGGCCACACCGGGGCCGAGGCCGCCGTCGAGTGCAGCAAGGAGGCGGAGGATCTCGGCGCCAGCGCCTTGATGGTGCTGCCTCCCTATTACATGAAAACGGACGCCGACGGCTTGATGTTCTACTTCGAAGCCATCAGCCGGGCCGTCAGGATCCCCATCATGGTGCAGGACGCGCCGCTGATGACCCAGACGCCGATGCCGCCCGCGCTGCTGGCCCGCATGGCGAGGGAGATCGAGCGGGTCGAATACGTGAAGGTTGAAGCGCCGCCGACCGCGCCGAAGATCACTGCCATCCGCGACGCCGGTTACACTGGCTCCCTGTTCAGCGGTCTGAACGGACAGTTTCTGATCGAAGAGTATCAGCGGGGCATCGAGGGCGTCATGCCGAACTGCGATATGATCCCCCAATTCATCGAGATTTGGAATCTGCTGGAGGCCGGCGACACGGACGCCGCCTGGCGGCTCTTCGTGCACATCCTGCCGCTGATCCGGTTTGAGCTGCAGCCCGGGCTGGGCGTCTCGGCGGCCAAGCACAACATGGTCGCCCGGGGGGTGATCAAGAGCGCCCGCGTGCGCCATCCCACCGGCTCGCTCGACCCGCAGGGACTTCGAGAGCTGGCGGCGCTGCGCCACTGGGTGGAGTGCGTCCGTCCGGCGGAGGCCGCCGGTGGATTGCGAAAGCACTGACGGCGGCGCGGGCAGGGAGTCCCCGTGAGGCTGCAAGTCCGAAATCTCCGGTGGTACGTGCTGGCGCTGCTGTTCACCGCCACCGTACTCAATTACGTCGACCGCCAGGTGCTCTCGATCGTCGCGCCGGTCCTGACGAAGGAGCTCGCCATCAGCCAGATCGAGTACTCCAACATCGTCCAGGCCTTCCTGCTCGCCTACACGTTGATGTACGTCGGCTCCGGCATTCTGGTGGACCGCTGGGGCACGCGGGCCTCATTGGCCGTCTTCATCGCCTGGTGGTCGCTGGCGAACATGCTGCATGGGGCGGCCAGAAGCGCCATGCAGCTCGGCATCTTCCGCTTTCTGTTGGGTGTCGGCGAGCCCGGCAACTTCATGACCGCTGTCCGGGTCACCTCGGAATGGTATCCGCCCAAAGAGAAGGCGCTGGTGCTCGGCTTCGTCAACGCCGCCGCCGCCGTGGGCGCGGTCATCGCCGCCCCGCTGGTGGCGTGGATCACGCTAGCCCACGGCTGGCGGGCCGCCTTCGTGGCGACCGGCGCTCTCGGCTTCGTCTGGCTCCCGGCCTGGCTGATCCTCTACCGCCTGCCGGAGAAGCACCCCTGGATCACGCCCCAGGAACTCAACTACATCCGGGAAGAGAACCTCCGGCAAGACCAGGCAGTGAAGCAGCAGATTCGCTGGATCGAGCTGTTCCGCTACCGGCAGACGTGGGGCCTGCTGGTGGCGAAGTTCATCTCCGACCCCGTCTGGTGGTTCTACCTGTTCTGGCTGCCGAAGTATTTGGCCGAACAGCGCGGCTTTACCATCGCCGAGATCGGCATGCTGGCGTGGCTCCCCTACCTGTTCGCCGACCTCGGCTCGGTCGCCGGCGGCTTTCTGTCCGGGTATCTCATCAAGCGCCACTGGCCGGTGATGAAAGCCCGCGCGGCGGTGATGCTGCCGTTCGCGCTGGTGATGCCGCTGAGCCTGGTGATCGCCTACACGCCGTCGTCCGCCCTGGCGCTGGTGATCATCTGTCTCGTGGTCTGTTGCCACATGGGCTGGAAGACGAACCTCATGACGCTGACGAACGATGTGTACCCGACGCGTATCGTCGGCTCGGTCGCCGGCATCATCGCCTTCGGCAGCGGGCTCGGGGGCACGCTCTTTACCAATCTCACCGGCAGGGTGGTCGAACACTTTTCCTATAACGCGATCTTCGTGATCATGGGCTTCCTTCATCCTGTCGCCTACATCCTGTTCCGGCTGCTGGTGAAGGGGCCGCTGGCCGGCGAAACGGTCGCACCGGCCGCTGTCACGGCTCAGACACAAGCACAATGAGGCTGACGCCAATGCAACGACGAAATTTTCTTCACTTGCTCGGCTTACCGGCGGGCTTGCCCGCGGCCGCTGGGGCCGCCCGCGAGCGCGCCACCCGTGGCTCCGCGCCTGCCAAGATCACCAAAGTCGAGGCCTTTGTGCTGCGGCATCCGAAGGATGACACGCCCCCGGACGAGCTGATCGAAATGCCGCCGCCCGGATACATGACAGGCGGCCTTGGACTGTGGAACCGGCTCGACCACCACAGCCCCTCCCGCTTCAAGGGATACACGCAGGCCACGCTCGTCAAGATCACCACCGACCAGGACATCGTCGGCTGGGGCGAGGCCCATGCGCCGGCGGCGCCCCGCGTCCACAAGACGGTCATCACGGATCTGTTCGCGCCTATCTTGCTCGGGCAGAACGCGCTCGACGTTGAAATGCTTTGGGAGAAGCTCAACTCTGCTCAGCGCCTTCGCGGTTACGCCACGGGCTTTTTCACTGAATCGCTGGCGGCCGTCGATCTCGCGCTGTGGGATATCCTCGGCAAATACTCCGGCTTGCCCGTCTACCGGCTGCTGGGCGGCAAATACCGTGACCGCATCCCCACCTACGCGGGCATCGGTGGCGCCACTGTCGATGCGCTCCGGGAAAACGCCCTCCAGGCCGTGGAGCAGGGATTCCAGGCGGTGAAGATGGGGCTCAGCAAAGGACCCGGGACCCGGAGCCTCGACCGTGCCGCCGCTGTCAGTACCGCTCTTCATGGCAAGGCCCAACTGTTGCTCGACTCGCTCGGCGCCTACAAGCTGCACGAGGCCGTCATCGTCGGCCGCAAGCTCGACCAGATGGGCAACGTTGGCTGGTGGGAAGACCCCCTCATGCCGGAAGACCTTGGCGGATACCCGCGTCTGGCCGAAGCGCTGGACGTGCCGATTTGCGCCGGCGAGGAGATCTCAAACCGCTTCCAGTTCCGGGACCTGTTCGCCCGGCAGTCGGTCGATATCATCAATCCGGATATCTGCCGCGCCGGCGGCATCACGGAGTGCCACCGGATCGCGGACCTTGCGGACGTTCACGGCGTGCTTTGGTCTCCCCATGTCAGCACCGGAACTGCGCTGTACCTGAGCGCCTCGATTCACCTGGCCGTGGCCACCCCGAACGCGGTCATCATGGAGGGCGGGACCGCCCACACGCGGCCGTTTGGGAATCCGCTCCTCAAGGAGCCGCTCGAGTTCCCGCCGGGATTCGCCGTGGTGCCCGAGCGACCGGGTCTGGGGGTTGAGTTTGACGAGCAGGCGCTCGCGCGGGTCACGGTTGGCTAAGGGGGTACTGAGATTTCAGTATATCAGCTATCTGAAATTATTGACTCTTCCGGCCAAGCGATGTAGGATGAAGCAGGAAGGCCGCCCGGCCCCGGCGGCCCGAGACGGCGAGCTGCGGATGGAACTGACACGCCTCAAACGCGAACGGGCCGTGGACGCTGTCCATCAGGCTCTCAAGCAGGCCATTCTGAGCAGCCTGCTCCGGCCGGGAGAGCGCCTGCATATGAACGAACTCGCGCAAAAACTCGGCGTCAGCCTCACGCCGGTTCGCCATGCGATCCAGTTGCTGGCCAAGGAGGGGCTGGTGGAAGTGAAGCCCCGCAGCGGCACCTTCGTCGCCAGCGTCACGGCGGAGGATGTCCGCGA
>FWPU01013120.1_pt1 | contig 10644 bp, 7 predicted proteins | sample 2228361 | NCBI WGS metagenome assembly FWPU01 (sample SAMEA103939777, study PRJEB20133) | metagenome | reverse complement strand
GACAATTGTCAGAATCAATAAATGCCCGTGAGGGCATTAAGACACTATTTCTCTAATCTTTCTGAATTCTAACATCTCGTCAGAATCAATAAATGCCCGTGAGGGCATTAAGACCGACCTTACACCGTCCGATCCATTTCACGATTTCAAGGGTCAGAATCAATAAATGCCCGTGAGGGCATTAAGACCGCTATCGCCGCCCGCTTCTGGCGCCCAACGCGCATGAGTCAGAATCAATAAATGCCCGCGAGGGCATTAAGACGTAAAATCGACATACCACGTGTAGTATGGGAGAATGCTCTCGTCAGAATCAATAAATGCCCGTGAGGGCATTAAGACCACCGAATGGCCTCACTCAGCCAAGTCATAATCTGATGTCAGAATCAATAAATGCCCGTGAGGGCATTAAGACCGACACCCTACCGTTACAAACCGTGCACACGGAAGAAGTCAGAATCAATAAATGCCCGTGAGGGCATTAAGACATATTTTAATAATCATCATCTATACCAATAATTTTTTTCCGTCAGAATCAATAAATGCCCGTGAGGGCAAATTAAAAAAGGTAGGGCGAAACATGTTTCGTCCTACCTCTTCCGTACTACACAACCGCGGTTGGTTGCGTAGGGGTTTAATTGAATTGCACCTCTACCTCCATCGGGCACGGCAGGTGTAGGGGAGCAATTCATTGCGCCACTACACACGATACCTGGTAGGGGCACGGCATGCCGTGCCTATCAAAACCGCCATGACACCCTGCCTGTCATTGCGAGCGAACGCTAGTGAGCGTGGCAATCTCCCGCGCCGTGCGGGAGATGGCTTCGCTTCGCTCGCCATGACAGGAGGGATGTGCGGGAGATGGCTTCGCTTCGCTCGCCATGACTACAATCCAGGCTTAGGGCTCGTCGACGCCCACCCCTGTGGGGGCGAAAGATGTTTCGCCCCTACATCATCCGTAATACACAACCGCGGTGGGTTGCGTAGGGGTGCAATTCAATTGCACCCTACGTTCAACGGGCAAAGCAGCCGACCTCACCCCCTGCCTACACCCGCCTCACCTCACATATCCATGTGACCTTCCCTTCCATTCCATCCGCTCCCTAATCTACTCCCTCCATCCGTTCCCCGAAAATTCGTTCCATCCGTTCCAATAATCCGTTGCTCCATCCGTTCTCCGAAAATCCGTTGCCGCGCCGGCGGGTACCCAGGATTTTCCCTGACGAGGGGATGTTTTCCGCCGACCGACCTCGTGCCTCGCATGGCAGGTGTAGGGGCGCAATGAATTGCGCCCCTACATGCAATCCACGGGTAGGGGCACGGCATGATTCGCCCCGATGGTTCGCTCCCATCGTTAAATCCTCACCGCCTCCTTGCCGTTTTCGACTATAATCACCCCAACGAAGTTCGGTCACCTCATGTTCGGGAACTTCTCGTTGGGAACAATGGAGGACATCATGCAACCTTACGTCAACCCTGAGACCCTTTCTGGCAAAAGCCGGCAGTGGTTGGAACGCATTGCCCCCTTCAACACCCACGCCATGCGCCTCCAGCGGGAGGCAGCCGCCCTGCTGGTGATTGACATGCAGGTCTTCTTCCTCGACCCCGCCTCGCCCACCTTCACCTGTGGCGGGCTTGCCATCCTCCCCAACGTGCAGAGGCTCATCCATGCCTTCCGCGAGGCAGGACGCCCGGTCATCTACACCTGTCATGTGCACCACCCCGAACGCCTGGATGCGGGCATCATGGGCTGGTGGTGGCAGGGCATGTGCCTGGAGGGCAGCCCGGAGAGCCAGATTCACCCACACCTTGCCCCACTCCCCACGGAGAAGGTCGTCTTCAAACACCGCTATTCGGCATTCTACAACACCGATTTAGAGACCGTGCTGCGTTGCCTCAAGGTGGAGGATTTGGTCATTGCCGGCATCATGACCAACATGTGTTGCGAATCGACAGCGCGCGATGCTTACTACCGCGATTACCGCGTGTTCTTCCTCGCCGATGCCACCGGCAGCGTCACCGAGGAGATGCACCTGGCCAGCCTGCTCAACCTGGCGTTTGGCTTCGCCTGGGTGACCGAGGTGGATACCCTTGTATCTCAATTGCATTGGGTTTAACTGCCTGCTCTTGAAAAGCAAGGTGGCGAGGGTGACAATTCTATCTATGGTGTCAAAGTGCTCCGCCCACGATATATAGCCTGGCGCAGGTCTCCTCAACTCACACTCAGTGAGGCAAGAGATGGGGCAATGGCTACAAGAGCGAGACGGGCAACCTCCCTTGAGCGGAGATTTTGCCCGCTACTGCCCGCGCCGCGGCGATTGCTGCGCAAGGGCGGCTGCTGCAAGTGGTGAGATAAGTGCTCACCCGAGGGTAGTGGACTAACTCATAAGGAGTACGTAAACCGACGACAACCATGCGTTCGCCGAGAGCAGTGCTTAAGCGCTGCACTAACTCGCGTTGAGGAACGGTTGCGAAATCCACCCCGGGCAAGGGGTAATCCTCAGTGATCGCCACCACAATCGTCGCAGCAGTGAGTTCTGCCGGAAGAGTCTCTTGGAGTTGCTCCCAGTGGAAGGTGAATATTTCCCCGTGCAGTTGTCGCAGAGTGTTCTCGAAGATGTCAAAAGCTGGCTGGGACTGGTTGGGACCAATGCCACGCGTGTGGGTGAGGATGGCATAGGCATGGTGTGGTACGACATTGACTAGGGCGACCTGGCTGTGAGGCGGTAACGGTATCAGTTTGCGTTGATCGCGCACCAAAGTGACGGACTGCTCGGCGATCTCACTTTCGATCTGACGATGCTCTGGCTGACCGACGATCTCAGCGTTGGAGAGAGGAACGCTTTGTCGCTCGAACAAGCGATAACGATCCTTCAATTCGAGAATGCGGCGCACAGCCTGATCAATGCGGGCGGGCGGGATTCTGCCCTTGCGCACGGCATCTAGCACACCATGTACACATATCAGTTGCTTTTCGATATAGGCGGCTGGGTCATGATCGTAGTGCTCTTCAGCGAGCATGATCATATCCACACCAGCCAGGACCGCCAGGATCGCTGACTCATTTGGTGAATAGTTCTTGCGAATGGCGCCCATGTTCATGCTATCGGAGAGGACGACACCCTTGAATCCCATTTCCTCACGGAGCAGTTCTTGTAAGATGAATGGCGAAAGCGTGGCAGGGTATTGAGAATCAAGAGCCGGGAAGAGGATATGAGAGGTCATGATGATGTCCACACCTGCTTGAACCGCGGCTCTGAACGGAGGTAGGTCTATCTCGTACAGGGCTTGCCTAGAACGTTCTACGCGTGGCAGCCCACGGTGGCTATCCGTGCTGGTGTCACCGTGACCTGGGAAGTGCTTAGCGGTGGTGATAGCGCCACCGTCATGAGCCCCCGCGACGGCCGCAGCAACATGTTCGCTGACCTCGCGAGGGTCTTCTCCAAAGGAACGCATACCAATGATCGGATTGGTAGGGTTGGAATTGACATCTGCACAGGGGCAAAGCAAGGTATTATATCCTACCGCGGTCATCTCACGTCCCAAAATCTGGTATATGCGGCGCGTACAATTGGGATCTGCAGTTGCACCCAATCCCAAGTTCCCCGGTCCGGTTGTACTATATGGCACCAGGACGCCCCAGGCACCCTCCTGATCCACGCCGAGGATCAGCGGAATGCCTTTGCCGGAAGTGCGTGCATATTCTTGTAACTGATTAGATATTTCAATGGCTTCTTGAGGGGTTTCGGCGTTTGCCTGGCTGATATAACATGCCCCGATGAAGTGAGATTGGATCAATGTTTTGACCTCATCCAGACGCTTGCCAGCAAAGGCAAGCATGAACATCTGTCCTACTTTTTCTTCCAAAGACATCTTGTTCAAAAGAGCGTTAATGTTCATTGTTGCACTCCTTTTTGGTTTGCCCTTTCGCTTATCCTTTTATAGCGCCCATGCTCAAGCCGCGCACCAAGTAACGTTGGAAGAAGAGTGCAAGCAGAATAGGTGGGATCATCACCAAAACGGTTGCGGCTGCCATCTGCTCCCAAGCCACCTCATATTGACCTACGAATAAAGAAAGCACAACTGTGATGGACTGGGAGCGAGTAGTGTTAGTGAAGATGAGTGGGATCAGAAAGGTGTTCCAGGTGTTCAAGAAGGTTACTAGGAAGACTGAAGACATACCTGGCAATACCAGGGGAAAGACGATGTGCGTTAATGCCTGCCATCGGTTTGCGCCATCAATAAATGCCGATTCTTCGATCTCCACCGGTACGTCTCGGATGAAGGTGGACATTAACCACACTGCCAATGGAGTGAAGAGAGTGCTCAAGACCAGGATCAGACCGATGTTGGTATCCGTCATCTTCGCCTCTGCTAGCACGAAGTACAAAGAGACGAGCGAAACCCAGATGGGCAGAGGCATCATCAACATGATATAAAAAAAGGCAAAGTTCTTGCCCCGAAAGCGCAATCGGGCAAAGGTATACCCAGCCAGGGTAGCAATGAAAGTGACTGTTAGAGCGGTTGCAAGGCTAACTATGGCACTATTCCGTAATCCGGCTGTTAGTAGCTCTGCAGTTGGCAAATAGGAGCCAGCGCGATACTGCTGACCGGTGGAGAGCACATCAATGAAATTCCGCAAGGTGGGCGATGAGGGAATCCAATGCTTATATGGGCGGGAATATAGTTCGGCGCGAGTGGAAATGCTGGAGACAATGATCCAATAAATGGGTAGGAGCGCCCATAGAAGGGCAATGAACATGGTCAGGTAGATCGCTGTATAGCGTATGAGTTTGCGAATGCTGATCTTATTCATCGTTCGATTGCCCTGTTGTACAGATTGCGGATGATGACCAAGCCAACGGCCATGGACATCAGCAAAATCAGGTAAGAAAGCGCCGAACCAAGACCAATCTTGAGGTCACGAAAAACAATCTGGTAGTTATAGATCATCAACGTCTTTGTAAAAGGATTGATCACTAAGCCTGCCGAACCACCGGCGGTTAGCGTCCAGATCACATCGAAGATTTGAAAAGCCGCGATAAACTCAACAGTAATCGCTACTGACAGAGCGGGGAGTAAAGATGGAATGGTAATGTAGCGTAATTGGGAAAGGAAACCTGCTCCATCAATCTGAGCGGCTTCATAGTATTCATCCGGTATAGATTGCAATCCTGCAAGTAGAATGATCATGGGGAATCCAAACCGCGTCCAGGCTTGAACGATGACCGCCCATAAAAGTTGCGCTGAGGGCTCCATCAGCCAGAAGCGGTATTGATCGATCAATCCCAATTGATATAGTAGACCATTCAGTGCGCCATACTCGCCGTTGAGCACCCAATTCCATAGGAAACCATTGACTACCGGCGGCAACATCCAAGGTAAAATAACCAAGGTGCGCATCACGCCTCGTCCTGGGAAGCGTTCGTTCAATGCCAGCGCGATAACAAATCCAATCAAGATTTCAAGAGGCAGTGCACCAAAGACAATGATTAGACTACGCCAGACGACCGTCCAAAATTCGGGAGTGGTGAGCAGCCGCAAGTAGTTGTTGAGAAAGACGAATTTCTCTGCACCAGGTATACGCAGATTCTTGTTGGTGAAACTGGTAATAAATGTATTTATCGCTGGATAATAGATGAATAAAGTGACAAGTAAAATGGCTGGCAGGAGTGTGAGCACTGCAAAGCGTGTATCTCTATGGAAAGACCGCTGCATTTAAACTTACTCCTGTTATAATGAGCATGGCTGGGGGCAAGACCAACCCCCTGTTGGGATTGGTCTTGCCTCTCTCGTTTCTTGGATAAATTTACTCATATTCAGACTTGAGGCTATTCCACTCATCTGCAATGGCATCAATCGCTTGATCAGGAGTGATCGAGCCTTGAATCGCTAAGCGCAATTGTTCCGTAACCTTAGTGGTCCAAGGTCCCCACCACGGCACATAACGAGGCAATTGATGCACTTTCTGTGCCTGTGCTTGAATGACATCAAAGCCAGTGATCTTGCCTTCTTTGTTCAATGCTTCGTGGATGGCAGATTGGGCAGGGGTCAATCCGTAGGCATCGAAGATTGCCCGCTGGTTTGGCTCACTGACATACCACTTGATAAACTTCCAGGCAGCCTCAATATTGTCTGAATCTTTGGAGATACCCAAAGCAGCGTCCAGACTCCAGGTATAGCCTTCCTCCGGGAAGAGCATATACTTCACGTTGGGTGCCTGTTTCGAGGATTCGGGGTTGTTCATCACCGCACTGGCACCCTGCCAGGATTGATGGAATACACCTGTGCCGCCCATGAAAATGGCATGTGGCGTGGTCTCCGAGAGCATGGCAGGCGTGATCAGCTCCTCTTTGAAGAATGTGACCAGCAGATTCATTGCCTGGCGTGCTTTAGAGCCCTCCTGACTGAAGACCGGATTGAGATCCTCATCGAACATCGGATCACCCATGGAGAGACCCATCAAGTACCATGACCAGTCAATGGCCCCAAAGGCGATTGGGTATTGGTCAACTCCCTTAGCTTTGATCTCCTTCGCCATGTCATATAACTCTTGCCAGGTCTTGGGTGGTTCGGTGTATCCTGCTTCCTTCAACTTGGCTTCGTTGTAGTCCATCATGACCAATTGGACATAAGAGGGCAAACCGTAAATTTTGCCATCCAATGTCCAGAAATCGACACGATCAAAGTTCTCAACCTTGATATCCGGGTCTGATTCGATGAGTTGGTTGAGCGGTTGAACGAAGCCGGGTGAGACGATGAAGGAGGGTGCCTCCTCGGTGAGGAAGATGACATCGGCTGGTTCCTGGTTGGCAGAGGCAGCAACCTGCACTTTGGAGTACAGTTGATCCATTGGGATGGAAATCACCTCGACATTGATGCCCGACTCTTGTTCAAAGGCGGTAAGCAGTGCCTCATCTGGGGGTACGCCCCAAGGAGGGGTCATAAAGGTGATAGTTACCCCCGCCGGAGGCACCTCGGTCTCCACAGGTGGGGCAGCTGGTGTGGTCGCTTCAGCTACTGGCGAGGGCGCTTCGGTAGTCACTTGCTTGCCAGCACAGGCTGTCAGGAGCATGAAGACAACCATCAACCACAAAGAAGAAATTAGGCGTTTCATATTTACCTCCATAACAGTTGAAAAGATTTGTACTTAGAAGAGAGTAGATATATGTTCTTAGAAATCAGGATGGTTTGGGTAATACCACCTCCTTTCTTTATGTATTGTGGTAAAAGTCATTGCACACGTGCGCTTAATGAGTTAGGAGCAAAACGGGTGGTCGGTTGTGTTTGTCCATACCAGACCAGTGCGGCGGCGCCGATAGCGCTGGATGCCAGGCTGGAGGGTTTGATGTGCAAAGTTTGGTGAATTTCCGGCAGCACGCGCTGCTCCAGTTCCTGCAAGGCGGGTGGCAGCAACAGGTCAAACGCTGCCCGCCCAAAGCCGCCCCCCACTACGATCACCTCTGGGTTGAACACCGCCGCGCAGATGGAGATGACTACCCCTAAGACTTTGCCCGCCAATTGCATCACCCGCTGTGCTAATGCGTCGCCCTGCCGTGCGGCTTGAATGATGTCTTGCGGGGTCAATTGGGGAATCTGCTGTAGGGGAGAGGCATGTTTGCCGGCATGCATCCAACAGAGCGTGGTTGCCAACACGCCGTTGCCGGAGAGGACGGTCTCGATGCAACCGGTGCGTCCACAGGCGCATGGCGCATCCAAAATGGATAGCGAAAGGTGCCCCAATTCCAGAGCGCTGTGGTTGGCGCCGCTGAGGATTCGTCCGTTGAGGATGGCGCCGGCACCCAAGCCAGAACCGATGCTCAGATAGACCAAATGGCTGCTCTGTGACCCGGCACCGAAATAATATTCGCCCAAGGTGCCGGCAACCGTGTCGCGTTGTAGGTACATCGGCAAGTCCCGCCTCACCCATTCCCGCAGGGTGGCAACTACCGGCACATTGACCCAGCCGAGGTTGACCGCATTGCGCACAACGCCAGCAGACGGTTCGATAATGCCAGGGGTGCCGATCCCAATGCCTGCAACCGCATAGGTTTGCAGCATTTGTTCGATCATCTCTGCCACGCGCCGCAACACGTCTTGCTGACCGGTGTGCACCTCGGTGGGTTGCTCTATGGAATGTAATACATCGCCCTGTGCGTTTACCACGGCAACGGCGATCTTGGTCGCCCCAATATCCACTCCGAGAGCCAATTCCTGCGAGTGCATCTCATCTTCCTCTGACTGGGCGCGTTGTGTTCCTCAGGGCAAGCCCAACTCCTGAGCCAACATCAACGCTGCCGCACCCAGGATGACGATCTCTTCACCAAGAGAGGAATAAGCCAATTGGGTATGCTCTGCCATCACGGGCAAGACACGCCGCGGCAATTCCTCGCGCACCGCCTCAAGCAGAGCAGAGCCGAACTTCGTCACCTCGCCGGCAAGGACAATATGGTGGACGTTGAACATCCCCACCAGGCTGGCAATGCCGACCGCCAGGTAGCGCCCCGCCTGATGCACCAGGTGTTGGGCGAGCCTATCTCCGGCACGATGCGCCTCGAGCACCTCTTCGAAGGTGATTTCGTCCGACGAGCGGCGATGGAGGCACGAATCCGGAAACCGGGTGGCTTGTTCGCGAGCCGCGCTCACCAAAGCCCTCACCGAAGCCAACGTCTCCAAACAACCTAGGTTGCCACAGGTGCAAAGCGGTCCGTCTTCCAGCACAGTGACATGCCCAATCTCGCCAGCGCCAAAACCATCACCGTAATAGGGTTCCCCCTTGAGCACAATGCCGGCACCGATGCCTTGACCGATCTTGATCAGGATCAGGTTATCCGTATCCCGATTGGCACCATAGGTGAACTCTGCCATGGCGGCTACATGGCTGTCATTGCCCACATAGACCACGTGGTGATAGCGTTCTTGGAGCAATTGTCTGAGGGGCAAGTCATGCCAGCCGAGGTTGACCGCTTTACGCACAACCCCCTTGGCGACGTTGATCAACCCCGGTGTGCCGATGCCAATGCCGAGGATGGGGGCGGTGCATTGGCGGAGTAGATCATCCAACAGGGCATAGGTGAGTTGGAGAGCCTGATCGCCTCGGCAGTCCTTTGCTGCGATCTGAGCACGCGAGACCACCTCACCTTGCAGGTTGACCACTGCACCGCGGAAGCATTCGCCACCCAAATCGGCGCACACCATCTGGCGGCTGTTAGGGTCGAAGGAGAGCAGAATGGGGGGTTTGCCACCGGTGGAGGTGCCATGCCCCACTTCCTTGACTAAACCCGAACGAATCAGTTCGCCTACCAGGTCAGAAGTGGTGGCTGGGGTGAGGTGGGTGAGGCGTGCTAGGTCGGCGCGGCTGATGACGCCGCTGCTGTTGTAGATGGTTTTGAGGAGCAGGCGAGTATTATGGATTTTGGTGAACTGGCGGGTAGCCTTTTTCATGGGTAGAAAGGGCTTAGTAAGTTTACTAACCTTACTAAGTGGTAAGTATAGCCGATTTCTCCGCGGCTGTCAATAGGCACTCCCCACCTATTCCCAACAAGCCGTTTGTACTCCACCCAAGCAAGTGATGTCCATCGCGTATTGCTGTAACCGTGGTGTGACAAATTCCCCCAATCTGTTGCCCCATCCGTTTTCAATTCTCCCTCCTACAAACCGACTGGACTGACACCACAAGAGACCTTCAACCAGAGCAACGACATGCCTAGTCATGGCGAGCCCGTGGGGAAAAACCATCTCTATCCGTGCAGAAGATCGCCGCGCCTCTGCGGGGTTTGCAGTGGCATAGCGGCTGTCATGGTGGGCGAGTTACCTTCGCCCGTCAATTGCACGAACGCCTTTACGGGGTGGCGGTGGGCAGGGGTGCCACGCCGCTCCAGATGAAGACGCGCGAGGCACTGGCGGCGCCAGCCGGCTCCCAAATGGGGTTACCTGCCTCGTCACTGCCTACCTGACGAACGGTGAGCACCGACCAACGGAAGGCGTGGGGTGCGTTCACCGTGGGGCGGAAGGAAGCCGGCACGATGAACTTGGTATCGCGGACGTATTCCACCAACTTGCGCTCCTCCGCCTCGGTCAGGTCCACCACGGTGACGGCGTAGGCTTCGTTTTCGTTCAAGGTGCCGACCGATGCCCATTGCAGCACCACGCTGTCATCGGCTAAGGTGAAGACGGCACCATCCGGTGGAAGCAGCAAGTTGGGAGCAGGGTAAGGCGGCGGTGGGGTTGGCGTTGGGGTCGGTCCGGGTGTGGGGTTGCGCAAACACAGCGGGATGACCAGCGGCATCCCCGCATAGACGGTATCCGAGGTCAACCCGTTATACTCGCGGATGACCGACATGGGGACGTCATACGCGCTGGCAATTTTGCTCAAGGTGTCGTTCTGCTGAACGGTGTAGGAGACCTTTTCACAAGCCTGTTCGGTGGCTTCCTGCGGGCTGAGGGTGGAGGTGGGCAAGGGAGTGGCAGTGGGTGTGGGGTGTGGGATGAGCAATTGTTGCCCTTCGTATAGGGTACACTCGGCAGAGAGGTTGTTCAACAGGACGATGCTCTGGATGGAGACGCTGAAGTTATAGGCGATGCCGGCACAGGTATCGCCGAGTTTGACCACATAGGTCAAGGGGGTAGGGGTGGGGAGAGGGCGCC
>FWPU01013119.1_pt1 | contig 10644 bp, 7 predicted proteins | sample 2228361 | NCBI WGS metagenome assembly FWPU01 (sample SAMEA103939777, study PRJEB20133) | metagenome | reverse complement strand
GGTCAAAAAATTTTTACAAAAATGTTTTTCAAAATTTCCCGAACCCTCTCCAGAAGCCAGCTCAATTCTGGCATGGTTTAGATACTAATTTTTATGATGTTTGAAAAATAAACTCAATTAGAGGATAAGAAATGAACAGGTTAAAGTTTTGGGTTATTGCTTTCGGAGGGCATTTTAATTCTTTTTAGTTGCTCTATGTTTAACTTTTTCCACCTAAATTTGAGAGCTAAATTAGAGCCTCCAAATGGAGAACATTGTTCTGACACAGGATGTGTTCCTGTGTTTTATCCTCCATGTGAAGCTTTTTTTGAATGCAACCTTGGCCAGGACGTAATTGTTTAACTCTATTAATAATTTATTGTTGCGATGGTGACGATGGGCGTTCACACTGCTGTTTTGGTGATTATGATGATGTAAAATGCAGGCGAGGTCCTATCCCTACCGTAGGGAACGATTTTTATAAATATTTTATTTATAAATAAAGAGTCTAAAAAATAGGAGGTGGAAAAAATGGGAGTAATTGTAAGTTTAATTTTATTAATTAATGTTTTAAACGGATCTCAAAACCTCATATTTAGATTGGAGAGAGAGAAGTGGATTTAAGTTTATATTTAAGGCCATTTGAAGCATATCGAGTTTTTGTTGGCACAGATTTTCAAACAATCTGTTTATCTCTCAAAAAGGAAAGAGAGATTCGCTTGAATTTCCATTAGTTTGGTATGATGGAAAGATAGGAACAAAGATAAAAGAGTTAAATTTGGCAGAAGAGTTTTTTACATTGTTTCAATTCAAAATATTAAGGTCCTTTCGATTTTATCTTTGTCCACGTTTTAGTAAATAAAGAGGAATTAAAGAAATTTTCATTGCACATAATAGGCTTTGAGGGAAATATATTAGCATCTTTTTCAGAAGTGGATAAAACTTCAGGAGAAGAGATCATTAAGGAAAATTTTTAGTATTTTCAGCCATACCTTGTTTTAAGGAACTCGATATGAGGATATAGTTCTTGAAGAGGATTCCCGTCTTCAAGTTATTACCTTGAATGGTAATGTATTAATTCCTAATCAGAAAAGAGAGCTGACCCAATTGGAATTTAAAAATGGAAAATTTTTTCAATCAAAAACAAAACTTAAGGAAAACCCGGGTTATTATCTAAGTTCTTGCAATGATTATGTGTATTGTATAGGTGGAGAGAGTTCACAAATTTTGAAAATTTACAGAACTTTAAAAGAATAATTCAAGGAAATCGCTCCTATTCCAAAAATTAAAAAACAAAAAGAAGAGCGAGCTGAGTTTTTCTCAGATACACAGGGATAAGTTTTATGTGATATGAATTTATCTTTACTAAAGGGCAATCTTATAAATGTTTCTATGGTCACAGGGATGAAAACCAAAAAAATAAAGAAAACATGAGAAATGTTTTAAGGGATGAGCTAATCATCCTTTATTTATATAAAAATCAAACTTTCCAGGTCAGATAATACATCCCTCTTGCAAAGAGAAGCGGGGATAAAGAGGCCTAGTTTGCCCAAAGGATTAAATTCAATATATTTTGGTTGCTAAACATCATCATAGTTGATATTAATTTTGGTGTATGATAAAAATTAATTAATGAAGAAGATTGATAAAAGAAGAAAGATAACAATAATAATATTAGGCACAGTTATCTATATTCTGCTCCTCGCAATTCTTTTTGAGAAAAGAGGAATAATTGATGTGCTGAGCTTAAAAAAAGAGTTATCAAATCTCAAACAGGAAGTGGAGGTTTTAAAAGAGAAAAAGGATAGACTTGAGTGGGAAATAAAAGTCTTGAAGGAAAATCCAAGAGTTGTGGAAGAGATTGCGAGGAAAGAGCTCGGTTTTAAATATCCTGAAGAGATAATCATCATTATTGACGAAAGCCATCTCAAATTTCAAAAATGAAGCAGGGGGTTCTTGATTTTAACTTTGAAGAAGAAAGTCTTTTTGAGGGATTAAATAAAGAGCAGAAAGAAGCTATAAGATTTGGTGAGGGACCCTGTCTTGTAGTTGCAGGAGCAGGAACAGGGAAAACTTTTGTTATAACAAGAAGAATCGCATATTTAATAACATCCAAAATTTGCAAACCAGATGAAATATTAGCTCTGACCTTTACAGAAAAAGCAGCTAAAGAAATGGAGGAAAGGGTTGATAGGCTTGTCCCATATACTTACTCTTATTGTCACATAAGCACTTTCAACTCATTTGGTGAAACTCTTCTAAAAGAATATTTTATGGAGCTTGGTTTCCCTTCTAATTTCAAACTTTTAGATGAGATTGGACAAGCTATATTTTTGAGAGAAAAGCTTTTCGAACTTCCTTTAAGGTATTTTAGACCTCTTGGAAATCCTACCTCTCACATAGAAAAAATTCTTGATTTTATTAAGAGAGCAAAACAAGAAGATATAACCCCCGAGGAATATCTTGAGTGGGCAAAAAAGAAATTCGAGGAAAGTGTTGATGAAGCTGAAAAAGAGCATTATGAAAAGCATATTGAGATGGCGGAAACATGGAATAAATATAAAGAGATTATGGAAAAAGAAGGAAAAATTGATTTTGAGGATCAGATATGGTTGCTGGTAAGGCTAATTGAAAAGAAGCCTTCAATATTAAAAGCTTTGCAAAATAAATACAAATACATCCTTGTGGATGAATTCCAGGATACAAATTACATTCAATTCAAACTTCTTAGACTTATGGCTGAGAAACACAGGAACATAATGGTAGTGGGCGATGACGATCAGAGCATTTACAAATTTAGAGGAGCTGCGATAACGAACATTTTGAATTTCCTCGAATATTTCCCAGACGCAAAAATAATAGTGCTGAAAAAAAATTATAGAACGCATGCTCCTGTTCTTGAGTGTGCATACAGATTAATAAAATTCAATGACCCAAATCGTCTCGAATCAAAATATAATTTTTCAAAGGAACTTGAGCCACAAAGAAAAAACGGAAAAACTCCTGTAAAATTTATTTACAAAAAGAACGAAGAGGAAGAGGCAGAAGCTGTTGTGGAGATGATTGAGAAAAAATTGAAAGAGGGAGTAAAACCCTCTGAAATAGCTATTCTTGTGAGAAGGAATCAGGATGCTGACCCTTATATAAGAGCGCTTTCCTCTAAAGGAATATCTTATCGATTCAGTGGTTCAAAAGGGCTTTATTCCAAGCAAGAGATAAAGACACTCATAGCTTTTATAAAATCCATAACTGATCCTCAAGATAATATGGCTCATCTCCACCTGGCTCTTTCTGAAATTTATGGATTGTCTCCCGAAGACGCTGGAATTTGTAATCACTTCTCCAAAAGGAGGAACATCTCACTGAGAAAGCTTTTCAGAAACATTTCCGATGGCAAAAGCGAGCTTCCTCTGAGCGAGGAAGGAATACAGATAATAAAGAGAATTGACACTGATCTTAGAGAGCTCTCCAAGATCCTTACGAAGGAAAGAGCAGAATCAATTATTTATTCTTTTTTACAAGTTTCAGGATGGTTGAAAAATCTTCAACAAAACCCTGACAACCTTCTTAAAATCCAGAACATTGCCAAATTCCTTAAAATAGTAAGGAGTTTTTCAGATTCCTCTCCCTCTTCTGATCTTTACGCTTTTTCAAATCACCTGGATCTGCTACAGGAAATGGGAGATAATCCAGCAACAGCTGAATCAGAACCAGAAGAAGACTCAGTGAATATAATGACTGTTCATAAAGCGAAGGGGCTCGAGTTTCAAGTTGTATTTATGGTTTCCTTGATAATGGATAGATTCCCCTCCAGAGAAAGAAGCGAATTTCTTTCTATTCCAGATGAGCTTCTAAAGGAAAAAATCCCAGAATCCGTGGACAGATATGAGGAAGAAAGGAGACTTTTCTTTGTGGGTATGACAAGGGCAAAGGATGAGCTCTATCTTAGTGCGGCAAGGGAGTATAACGGAAGGCAAAAAAAGTTGAGCAAGTTTGTGATTGAAGCGCTGGATTTACCCAAAGTTGAGGTCTTGGAGGAGAGAACAAGTCCGCTTAGCATTATTGACTCAGCAAAGCCAGCTCCTCCGGAAATACCTGTAAAAAGAAGGATTCCAGAGATTATTTCTTTAAGTTTTGACCAGATAAATTCATACCTGGAATGTCCTTTGAAGTATAGATTTCTTCATGTAGATAGGATACCCCCTCCACCTCATCATGCCCTTAATTTTGGCAGAGCTATTCACTTTACAATAAGGGATTATTTGAAATTGAAAATGGGAGGAAAAAAGGTAGCGTTGGAAAAATTAATGGAAATTTTCAAGAATCATTGGGTTCCAGAGGGATTTATAGATAGAAGACACGAGGAAATGAGATTTGGAGAGGGGGAAAGGATGCTGGAGAATCTCTGGAAAAAAGAGGAGATTTCCCAAATTCCGCCAACTTATGTGGAAAAGGATTTTAAAATTAAAATTGAGAGTGTCAGGTTAATAGGAAGATGGGACAGAGTTGACCTCTACGAAGATGGCGCAATAATAACTGATTACAAAGCATCCAAAATTAAAGATCAAAAATCAGCTGACAGAGAAGCGAGGGGAAATCTTCAACTTGCTCTTTATTGCTACTCTTTTGAAAAATTATTCGACAAAAATGTAAAGGAAGCTCGTCTCTACTACCTTGATTCAGGGATTGAAGGAATAGCAAAAAGAGAAGAGATAAAAATTGATAGGGCGATGGAAGATCTCAAAAAAGTTGAAGAAGGAGTGAGAAAAGAGAAATTTGAGCCCAATCCAAATTATTTTGTTTGCGATTTCTGTCCCTTCAAAAGATACTGTCCTGCATATTGAGCATGAAAATTTATGTTAAAGTGAAAACACACTCAAAAGAGGCAAGAGTGGAAAAAACAGGGGTAAACATTTTTTCAGTTCATTTAAAAGTTCCACCCATAGAAAACAGAGCAAATAAAGATTTATTCGAGACAATGGCAGAACACCTGGGGATTCCCACAACAAAAATTATCATAATTTCAGGAAAGAATTCAAAAAACAGAGCATTGGAGATAGAAAATTGAAAATATTAGATGAGGTAATTAAGGCAGAGAAGAGAATCAGGAATTTTATTTGGGAGACCCCACTCATTCCTTCTCAATTTTTAAGTTTTAGATGCGGATGTAATGTTTATTTAAAGCTCGAAAATCAACAAGTTACGGGTTCTTTCAAGGTGAGAGGAGCATTTAATAAAATTTTATCCTTGAAAGAAGAGAAGAGAGGGAATGAAGTAATAACTGCTTCCACAGGAAATCATGGAATTGCAGTAGGTTATGCAGGAAGAGTTCTTAACACTAAGGTTAAAGTTGTTGTTCCTGAAAACATATCAAGTTTTAAGCTTAGAAGGCTGGAAGAGAAAGGAGTGAATGTGGAAATCTTTGGTATTGATTGTGTGCAAGCAGAATATTTTGCAAAGAAAAGAGCAGAAGAGGAAAGAATTGTATACATTTCTCCTTACAATGATTCTCAAATAGTTGCAGGCCAGGGAACAATAGGCGTTGAAATTGCAAAACAAATTTCCAATTTGGACTCTTTAATTGTTCCTGTAGGAGGAGGGGGATTAATATCAGGGATCGCTGTTTTTCTTAAATCCAATAACAAAAAATTAAGAGTATTCGGTTGTCTTCCAGAAAATTCTCCAGTAATGAGCGAATCCATAAAAAAAGGGAAAATAGTGGAAATGGAAACCAAAGAGACAATCTCAGATGCTACAGCAGGAGGAATAGAGGAAGGATCCATAACTTTTGAAATCTGTAAAAAATATGTGGATGACTTCTTCCTTGTATCTGAGAAAGAAATAGAAAATTCTATACATTCAATTTATGAGCATCACAAAATAATTTTAGAAGGTGCAGGAGCATTACCAGTGGCAACCATTCTAAGATTTTCTGGGAATTTTAAAAATCAGAATGTTGTTCTTTTGTTTTCGGGCTCAAACATTGATATGGAATTCTTTAAGAGAAAATTTTCTAATTTCAAAAATTCTTGAAAATAAACATTTTAAAACCTTTTATTTGAAATCTCAGTAGCTTTGCAATAGAATTGATTTAATGAAGAGCTGGAAAACAGAACTTGGAAATTTTCTTTTCCGATGGAGAAGTTTTACACAGCTTCCCTGGATAATATTGGTAATTCTTTTCCTGAAGCCTTTTTGCCCTAATTTTATCCTTGATTTTGAACCTTATGTATCTATATCAGGAATAATCCTGGCATTTTTGGGAGAGATACTCCGTTTTTGGACTCACCTTTGTGCAAAAGAAGGGACTTCTGGAAGAGAAAGTTTTATGAAAGCAGATTCTCTGAATAAGGAGGGTCCATACGCTATTGTAAGAAATCCTCTTTATCTTGGTAACTTCTTAATTGTAGGGGGACTCTTAATTGTGTTTTCGAACATTTTAGCTTTTGCTATAGGTATCTCTTTCCTAATTTTTCAATATTACTTCATTGTTACAGCAGAAGAGAGTTATCTTGAAAATAAATTCCAAGATGAATGGAGAGATTACAAAAAGGATGTTCCTCGCTTTCTTCCCAATTTGAAAAATATAAGTAAGATAGGCTCTAATAGAAAAAAATCTCTTTTAAAAGTTTTAATAAAAGAATCGGATACAATTTTTAACTTTCTTACCATGCTTCTAATAATTTTACTCCTCAAAATATCCTATGCATATGGCTTGAACATGAAAACCTTATATTTTACTACTATACTCTATTTGCCTTTTGTTTTATTTTATATACTTTTAAAAACTAAAATTATAAAATTTGATGAAGAAAACAAAAACATATATTAAGGAAAATTTTAAGATTTGAAAATCTAAAGATAGGTTTATGATGAATACATTATCTGACGAAGTTGAGAACTATTCTCCTATATAATTTTTTATATTTTCAAGAATTTCTTTGAGAGGAGGTGTAGGAAACCATTCTCTTCCCGTCAACTCATTTGCGTAAGCTTGATATATCAAAGAGATATCTTCAGCCAGTTCTTTAGGAAGAGCTGAAGGAGAGCTTCTAACATAAAGTTTCCAGTTTATTTTATCGATTTTTTTTGCCTCCTCCACATCTTTGAACCAATCTGTTTTTCTGTAATAAATTCTTGCTATCTCCTTGCTTACAGGTATACCTTTGTAAGTAAACCTGCATTCGTCAAGAGTTCCAAGAGCGTCTACCACCATGAGATTCCTTTTTTGGTCAAAACCGAACTCAAACTTTCCATCCTCATTGAATAGACCTATCTTTTCTGTTTCTGAAGTTATCAAAGAATTAATTTTAAGGCATGTATCAATTATTTTTTCAACCTCTTCATCTGCGAGATCTGCCATCTCTTTTGCTTCATTCCATCTCAAGTATCTATCAGTGCTCTCAAGTTTTGTGGAAATATCAATAATAGGATTATCAAGAATATGACCAGGTTTTGGCATCTCTTTAAGATTTAAATCTTCCAATTTCAAGCTTCCCTCTCTCAATCTTTTAAAAATAGAGGATCCCTCTGGAAGTGAGTTCCTGTAGATTATCTCGAGGGGTATCAAAAAGTTCACCCTTTCCTTCTTGTAAATTGAGTAATCATAATTGCCATTTTTAATAGGAGGTTTTAGAACCCTTAACAGCTTAAGACCGAGAATATTGGCTGGCTCTCTTAAATCTTCAATGCTTTTAAGCTTTCCATCTTCGAGAAGGCCGAGATAATGGGTTTTTATCCCCATATTCTCAAGTTTCTCAAAAAAGTAAGCAGTGGCAAGGCAAATAGCCCTCCCTTTATTCTCTATGTGATCTGGCATTTCTCCCCAGTCAAAGACTGAGTATCTGTCAGAAAAAACGAATCTTCCTATTCCAGGTGTTTTGCCTCTTGCCTCTTTCAGAATTACAAGATCCTTAACACTTCCCATTTTTGCTCCTTTTCCGTTTTCTTAAATAAATATTATAAATTTTGATCGTTTTAATTTTAAGCATTTAATTTTATTTTAAACTCTCTCATTTCACCATCAAAGCTTTTCCCTTTTGATATTCAGCTTCAGCATCTGCGAATCTTCCTATTCTATTGTAAATATCGGCAAGAATAAAATGCCCTAAAGGAGCGAATTCTTTGGGAGGTTTCAACTCCAGGCCCTTTTTCGCATGCTCTATTGCTTGGTTTAGATTTGCCCCCTCGTCCATTAACGCTTTTGCCAGGTAGAGATGTCCCAGGGCAAAATCAGGGACAATCTCAATTGTTTTTTTAAATCTCTCAATTTGTTTTTCCAAATAACCTTTTTGACCATAAAGTTTACCAAGATTGAAATGAGCTTTGAAATTTAAAGGATAGTTTTCAGTCTCAATTTCATACTCCTTTATTGCGGATTCTATATCTCCCTTTTTCTCATAGACCTGAGCAAGGTTGAAATGGGCATTCCTTACCTTTGGATTTAGTTCAATTGCCCTCTTTATATTCTTTTCAGCTTCCTCAAGATTATCTTTTGCATAAAATATCACGCCAATTCCATTATAAGCGTCAGCAACTGTGGTTGAGAAAGATAGGGATTTTTTGAAATCTTCCAGTGCTTTTTCCAGCTCCTTCTTTTCGAGATAAATATCGCCTCTTATAAAGTATCCTTGAGCATCCTTAGGATTAAGAGATAGAAATTCATTTATCATTTCAAGAGCATCATCGTATCTTTTCAATATTCTATAGATATTTGCCAGATTTATCATGGCGAAGTCAAACTTAGGATTTGTCTCAAGAGCTTTCTTAAAAGCAGATATTGCCTTTTCATACTCTCCCATTTTCCAGTATACATTTCCAAGAGAGAAATGAGCATCAGGAATTTGGGGTTCCTCCTTTAAAATCTTTTCAATCTTTTCTATAGCATTATGGTAATTTCCGGAGAGTGTATCCTCTTTACATGATATTAAAAGATTGAAAAGTTCAATCTTATCTTTAGGATCGGAAAGCTCTCTTATCTCTATTCCTTTCTCTTCCACAAAACTACCTATGTAACCCAAAGCAGCCAGCTTCTCTAAGGTCTCCTGATCAAGGTTTTGGAATTTCAACTCCTCTTTGGATGAATATTTTTCAATAACTTCAGCAAGATAATCCCTCAGTTTTTCAACTATGTCCCTTTTTTCAGAGTAAAGATTTCGAGTCTCATGCGGATCAGAGGAAAGATCGTAAAGCTCAGGTTTTGGTGCATCGATAAATTTCCAAGTCTTCCACTGAATCCCTTTTAGCTCACTCCAGCCAAAATGATATCTCGGATAAAATGTTTCATAATATATTTTTGTATCTTTCTCCTTATCAGGGGTGAAAAAGTAACTCAGAAGGGAAGATCCTTGAATTTCATTTAGATCGGAAATATTCGCTAAATTCAAAATAGTTGGGGTTATATCTACAAGACTTACAGGATTTTTTACCCTTATTCCCCTCAAATTTTTAAAAGGAGTTCTAACTATGAGGGGCACATGAAGGGCTGCCCTGTAAACGAAAAATCCGTGAGTGCCCTCGCCATGCTCTCCAAGACTCTCTCCATGATCGGAAATAAAAATAATAATTGACTTTTCGAGAATTTCTTTCTCCTCAAGGAAATTTAGAAATCTGCCTACTTGATAGTCTGTATAGGCGATCTCTCCCAGGTAAGGGCGATTAGGATAAAGTTTATCATAAGGAGCTGGGGGCTCATAAGGAGTATGTGGGTCGTAAAGATGGATAAAAGCAAAGAATTTTTCTTTTCCGTTTCTTTCTGTCCATTTAATAACTTCATTTAATGTGTCTTCAGCTCTTCTCTGAACATCTCCAAGACTTATGGTTTTAAACTTGCTTAGATCAAAATTATCGTAGTAAAAGTCAAATCCTTGATTCAATCCCCATTTTGAATCCAGAACATATGCACTTACAAATGCAGAGGTTTTAAATCCGTTTTTTTTCAAAATCTCAGAGATCACGGTCCTCTTTTCCTCAAGAACAAAACCCCCATTATCTCTAATCCTGTGATGGAGGGGGAGAGTGCCTGTTAGAATAGTGCAATGGGCGGGAAGAGTTAAAGGGACATTTGAAAAACAATTCTCAAAAAGGATGCCTTCCTCAGCAAGTTTATCTATATTTGGTGTTTTTATTCTCTCAAATCCATAGCAACGAAGGCGATCAGCTCTCAAAGTGTCCACTGAGATGAGAATTATGTTAAGACCCGAACTTTTTTTGAGAAAGGCGGATTTAAAAAAAAATCCTTTTGGAAGAATTCTGTAAATGGTATAAATGAAAATAATTAAGATAATTAAAAATAACAATAATCGCTTCTTTTCTCTCACAATATTATAAATTATAAAATCTGAAAATTTTAAAAGCAAGAAATTGAATCTCGTCCCTAAAAAAAATCCATACGAAAATAAGAAGAAATTCCAAGAGATCAGAATTTTTTGAGCAGAGAAATCTAAATAAAAATTTCATGTGTTTCAGAATAGAAAGACTTAGGCTCATTGGTTAGCACGAGTTCTCCGCCTTCATCAAGGTCTTTTGGAAAGAAGAGGTAAAGGGGGTTTATCGCTGTGGTCAAGGTTCATCACAGGGAATAAGGCTATGTATTCAGGAAACTTTTTCTATATTGAAGCAACTTTCTAAAAGGAGGTCATCCCTACCGCAGAGTGAATTCTTTTG
>FWPU01013116.1_pt1 | contig 10646 bp, 8 predicted proteins | sample 2228361 | NCBI WGS metagenome assembly FWPU01 (sample SAMEA103939777, study PRJEB20133) | metagenome | reverse complement strand
GCGCCTGGGCGCGCTGGTGGCGTCCGGCGACGCGCCGGACGGCACGCTCCTTTCGAGCGTTCGCGCGCCGACGTTCGTCGGCCGCTCGGTCGCGTTCCTCGGCGAGCACGCCGGCAGCGACACGACGGCGGTGTACGCGGTCGCCGCCGAGGTGGTGCCCGCGCTCGACGCGGTGCCGGCCGTCGTGCCGGTCGCCCGCCCCGGCGATCCGGCGCCGTCGGGGGGCAGGTTCCTCTCCGTCGGCGCGCCGCGCGGCAACGCCGCCGGCGCGCTCGCGTTCACCGCGACGCTCGTCGAGGGACCGGCGGCGAGCGTGGTGGTGCGCGTGGACTAGCGCGGCGGCATCGACGTCGGTCCACGCACCGCGCCGCGCGGCCGCTTCCTTGACCCCCGTCGGCGAAGTCAGTAGAAACTCTCGACTTTCTACGACCGTCGACGCATGCCCGATGACCACGAGCAGATCGTGGTCAGGCGCCGGAAGCTCGCCGCGTTGCGGGAGCAGGGGCGAGACCCCTATCCGAACGATTTCCGACCGGACCTGACCAGCGCGGAGGCGCACGCCCGCTTCGCCGCGCTGCCGGACGAGGAGCTCGCGCGCGCGCCCGCGGTCCGCGTCGCCGGCCGCGTGCTCGCGATCCGCGACTTCGGGAAGATGGGGTTCCTGCGCCTGCAGGACCGTGCCGGCACGATCCAGGTCCAGGCGCGCCGCGATCGGCTCGCGCCGGAGACGTTCGCGGCCTACCGCGACCTCGACGCCGGCGACATCATCGGCGCCGCCGGGTCCCCGTTCCGCACGCGGACGGGCGAGCTCACGATCGCCGCGACCGAGCTGCGGCTGCTCGCGAAGGCGCTGCGGCCGCTGCCGGAGAAGTGGCACGGCCTCACCGACGTCGAGCGGCGCTACCGCCAGCGCTACCTCGACCTCATCGTGAACCCGGAGGCCCGGCGGATCTTCGCGGTGCGCTCGCAGACGATCCGCTGGCTGCGCGACTTCCTCGCCGCGCGGGGCTTCCTCGAGGTTGAGACGCCGGTGATGCAGCCGATCGCCGGCGGCGCCGCGGCGCGGCCGTTCCGCACCCACCACAACGCGCTCGGCCTCGACCTCTACCTCCGCATCGCGCCCGAGCTGTATCTCAAGCGCCTGGTGGTGGGCGGTTTCGAGCGCGTCTTCGAGATCGGCCGCGTGTTCCGGAACGAGGGGGTGTCGGCGCGGCACAACCCCGAGTTCACGATGCTCGAGTTCTACCAGGCCTACGCCACCTACGAGGACCTGATGGACCTGACGGAGGTGATGGTCGTCGGTCTCGCGCAGGCGGTGACCGGTGGGACCCGGCTCGTGTGGGGGGACCTCGCGATCGACCTCGCGCCGCCGTGGCCGCGCCGCTCGATGGCCGAGCTGGTGGCGGCGCAGGTGGGCCTTGCGGTGGAGCGGCTGCTCGAGCCCGCCACGCTGCACCGCCTCGTGCTCGAGACGGGCGGCCTCGAGCGCGCCGGCATGGCGCCGGGCGAGCTGCTGGGGGTGCTGTTCGAGCGCCTGGTCGAGCCGACGCTCGTCAACCCGACGTTCGTCACGCAGTTCCCGGTCGAGATGTCGCCGCTCGCGCGCAAGAACGACCGCGACCCGCGCTTCGTCGACCGCTTCGAGCTGATCGTCGCGCGCCAGGAGATCGCGAACGCGTTCTCGGAGCTGAACGACCCCGAGGACCAGCAGGCCCGCTTCGCGGCGCAGCTCGCCGCCCGCGCGGCGGGCGACGAGGAGGCGCACGCGATCGACGAGGACTACATCCGCGCGCTCGAGGTCGGGCTGCCGCCCACGGCGGGGGAGGGGATCGGGATCGACCGCCTGGTCATGCTCCTCACCGGCGCCACGTCGATCCGCGAGGTCATCCTCTTCCCGCACCTGCGTCCCGAGGCTCCGGCGTGAGCTGGGAGCTGTTCGTCGGCCGCCGCTACCTGCGCTCCCGCCGCCACGCGGCGGTGCCGTCGCTGATCTCGGCGATCTCGCTCCTCGGCGTGACGATCGGCGTCGCGACGCTGAACATCGTGCTCGCCGTCATGACCGGCATGGAGGAGGAGCTGCGCTCGAAGATCCTCGGCTTCAACCCGCACATCGTCGTCGTGAGCTACGCGGGGGCCGTGACCGAGCCCGCCGCGACCAGCGCCCGTGTGCGCGAGGTGCCGGGCGTGACGGCGGCCGCCCCCTTCGTCTACGGGCAGGCGATGCTGACCGCGGGGCGGACGGCGGCGGGTGTCATCGTGCGCGGCGTCGATCCGGACGCCGCGGGCGCGGTGGTCGACGTCGAGCGCCATCTCGCGGGCGGCGGCTTCCGCGACCTCGCCCGGACCCATCCGGTCACGCTGCCGTCGGACGAGGGGGGCGGAACGGTCGAGCTGTCGGGCGTGCTCATCGGGCAGGAGCTGGCGCGCCAGCTAGGAGTCGCGCGGGGCGACGTCGTGAACCTCGTGTCGCCGCTCGGGACGCCCGGGCCCGGCGGCATGATCCCGCGCGTCAAGCGGTTCGTCGTGGCGGGCGTCTTCGATTCGGGGATGTACGACTACGACACGACGCTCGCCTATCTGGCGCTCCCCGACGCGCAGCGGTTCTTCGACATGCGCCACGGCGTGACCGGCATCGAGGTGCGCGTCGCCGACGTCTACGCCGCCCGCGACGTCGCGCGCGCGATCGAGGCCGCGCTCGGCGGGTTCCCGTTCCGCGGCCGCGACTGGATGGAGATCAACCGCAACCTCTTCTCGGCCCTCAAGCTCGAGAAGGTCGTCTACGGGATCGTGCTCTGCCTGATCGTCGTCGTCGCGGCCTTCAACATCCTGGCGACGCTCACCATGGTCGTGAAGGAGAAGCGGCGCGACATCGCGATTCTGAAGGCGATGGGGGCGACCGACGGCGCGATCGGGCGCATCTTCGTGTCGAACGGCGCGGTCATCGGCGTCGCCGGGATGGTGCTCGGGAACGTCCTCGGCCTCGCCGGCTGCTGGCTGCTCGCCACCTACCAGTTCGTGGAGCTGCCGAAGGACGTCTTCCTGGTCACCGAGCTGCCGGTGCGGATGGAGGCGGTGAACTTCCTCGTCGTCGCGACCGTGTCGATCGCGATCTGCATCGTCGCCGCGCTCGCGCCGGCCCGGCGGGCTGCGAGCCTGGTTCCCGTCGAGGTGATCCGGTATGAGTAGCGCCCGATCGGCGCGCACGGCGCCGCTCGTCGAGGCCCGCGGCATCGAGAAACGCTACGTGGACGGGCCGGTGGTGGTGAACGTGTTGAAGGGTCTCGATCTCGAAGTGGCGGCTGGCGAGCGGATCGCGGTCGTCGGCGCGTCGGGCATCGGCAAGAGCACGCTGCTGCACCTCCTCGGGGCACTCGATCGTCCCTCCGGCGGCACGCTGCGGTTCGACGGCGTCGACCTGGCCTCGCTCTCGCCGCCGCAGCTCGCCCGCTTCCGGAACCGCGAGGTGGGCTTCGTCTTCCAGTTCCATCACCTGCTCCCCGACTTCACCGCGCTCGAAAACGTCATGATGCCGGCGCTGATCGGCGGCGAGTCGCCGCGCGCGGCGCGGAAGCGGGCGGCGGCGCTCCTCGAGCGGGTGGGCCTGGGCGCGCGCGCCGAGCACCGTCCGGGTGAGCTGTCGGGCGGCGAGCAGCAGCGGGTCGCCGTCGCCCGCGCCGTCGCGCAGCGGCCGCGCCTCCTCCTGGCCGACGAGCCCACCGGGAACCTCGACCCCGCCACGGGCGACGACGTCCAGGACCTCCTCCTCGAGATGAACCGCGAGCACGGGGCGGCGCTCGTCGTGGCGACCCACAACGAGCGGCTGGCGACGGCGATGGGACGGGTGCTGCGGCTCGCCGACGGCCGGCTCGAGGACGCCTCCCCGGCCGCGCTGGCCCGGCGGGGAACGAGCCTGTGAGCCGCCGTCCACGGAGTGCCGGAATCCTGGTGGTCGTGCTGGGCGTCGCCCTCGCGCCCGCCGTCCACGCCGAGCCGCCGCTCGTCGGCCGGGTCTCGATCGCCGGCAACGTCCGGGTCGAGGAGGACGCGATCGCGGTCCACCTGGGGACGCAGCCCGGGCAGCCGTTCGACCGCGAGACCGTCGACCGCGACATCCGCGCCGTCTACGGCATGGGCTTCTTCGACCGAGTCGATGCCGACGTGACGCCGGGCGAGGGCGGGCGCGTGGACGTCACGTTCCGGGTGAAGGAGCGGCCGTTCGTCCGCACCCTGACCGTCGAGGGGACCGACCACGTGAAGAAGGAGGACGTCGAGGGCGCGCTCCGCATCCGTCCGCACGTCATCCTCGACCCGGAGAAGGCGCGCCAGGGGCTCGAGGCGGCGAAGAAGCTCTACGCCGAGAAGGGCTATCTCGACGCCGAGATCACCTACACGACGACCCCCGTGGGCGAGAACGAGGTGGACGTCGCGTACACGGTCAAGGAAGGGGAGCCGGTCCGCATCGAGGCGATCGAGTTCGAGGGGAACGAGGCCTTCTCCGACCGCGAGCTGCGCCGCATCCTGCAGACGAAGGAGCGGTGGATCCTCTCCTTCATCACCGGTGCCGGGAACCTCAACCGCGACGTGCTGCGCAGCGACATGGAGCGCCTGACCGCCTGGTACTACGATCACGGCTACGTGACCGTGCGCGTGGACGAGCCGAAGGTCGAGCGCCGCGACGACGGGCTCCACGTCATCATCAAGGTGGACGAGGGGGAGCAGTTCCAGGTCGGGGACGTCGACGTGCGCGGACGGGACGCGCCGGCCGACCGGGACGCCCTAGCCGCGGGCCTGGCGACCGTCGAGGGAGAGGTCTTCCGGGCGAGCGCGCTGCGGGAGGACGTCCAGAAGATCACCGAGCGGCTCTCCGACGAGGGCTACGCCTTCGCCGCGGTCGAGCCGCAGACGGTGATCGACCCGGAGCAGAAGGCCGTCGACGTCACGTTCGAGGTGACGCGCGGCAACCCGGTGATCGTCGATCGCATCGAGGTGACGGGCAACACGAAGACCCGCGACTACGTCGTGCGGCGCGAGATGCGGCTCCACGAGCAGGAGCTGTTCTCGGGCACCAAGCTCCGGCGGAGCCGCGAGGCGCTGCAGCGCCTCGGCTTCTTCCAGGAGGTCAACATCACGACGCGCCGCCAGGCGGAGGAGGACAAGCTCGCCGTCGTGGTCGACGTGAAGGAGGGGCAGACGGGCGCGTTCAGCGCGGGCGCGGGCTTCAGCTCCGCCGACCAGCTCCTCTTCAACGTCCGCATCCAGGAGAACAACCTCTTCGGCCGTGGCCAGCGGCTCGTCCTGAACGCCGACGTCGGCAACCTGCGCCGCAACATCATCCTGTCGTTCACCGAGCCGTACGTCCGCGAGACGCCGCTCACCCTCGGCGTGGACGCCTTCAGCTGGCGCCTCGAGTTCGACGACTTCCGCCGCCAGGGGACGGGGGCCGGGGTGCAGGCGACCTACCCGGTGACCGCGTGGGGCTACACGACGCTGTGGGGCTTTCCGCTCGACGAGGTCCGGGTCGGCGCCGACTACCGCATCGAGGAGGCGGAGATCGCCGGCCTCGACTTCGACGCGACGCGGTCGATCCGCCTCGAGGAGGGGTCGAACCTGATCAGCAGCGTGACGCCGCGCGTCTCGCGCAACACGCTGAACCACGCCTACGACCCGACCGCCGGCTCCTACCAGGACGTCTCGCTCGAGGTCGCCGGCCTCGGCGGCGAGCGGTTCCTCAAGGCCGAAGCCCGCGAGCGCTGGTACTACACCTTTCTGCGCTCGAAGCGGTTCGGCGACTTCACGTACTCGCTCGGCGCCACGCTCGGCTACGGCATCGGCGACGAGGGGTTCTCGGGGGACGAGCTGCCGCTGTTCGAGCGCTACTTCCCGGGCGGCATCAGCTCGATCCGCGGCTTCAAGAGCCGCACGCTCGGCCCGCGCGAGGCGAACAAGGACCCGCTCGGCAACGTCGTCGGCACGACGCCGATCGGCGGCAGCCGGCAGTTCGTGCTCAACAACGAGATCATCTTCCCGCTCGTGACGGCGATCGGGCTGAAGGGCGTGGTGTTCGTGGACGCGGGGAACGCCTACCTCGCGGACGAGGACATCGAGCTCGACAACACGCGCTTCGCCGCCGGCGCCGGCGTCCGCTGGCTCTCCCCGGTCGGCCCGCTGCGCATCGAGCTGGGGCAGGGGTTCAACACGCAGCCGCACGACGAGAAGAGCCTGGTGCTGTTCTCGTTCGGCGGGCCGTTCCAGTTCTAGGTAGGAGGACCGACGCAATGCGAATCGGAGGCACGGGGGCTCTGGGCGGCACGCTCGCGATGCTGGGCGTGCTCGCGCTCACCGGACCGGCGCGGGCGGAGATCAAGATCGCGGTTGTCGACATGCAACGGGCGCTCAACGAGTGCGACGCCGGCAAGAAGGCGAAGGAGCAGGTCAAGTCGAAGTTCGAGCGCGCGCAGCAGCAGCTCAAGCGCCAGCGCGAGGAGCTCGACCGCGCCAAGGAGGACTACGAGAAGCGCGCGCTCGTCCTGAAGGACGAGGAGCGTCGCAGCCTGGAGAAGGACCTCGAGGCGCAGACGCTCGACTTCAAGCGGAAGTACGAGGACTTCGAGCGCGACCTCAAGCGGACCGACGCCGAGCTCACCTCCGGCATCGTCCAGGAGCTCTACGGCATCGTGCGCCAGCTGGGGGCCGACCGCGGCTACACGGCGATCCTGGAGGCGTCGAGCGGGTCGCTCCTCTACAACGACCGCGCCGTCGACATCACCGAGGAGGTGGTGCGCCTGCACAACAACGGCGCGCCGCGCCGCGGGAGCAAGCGCGACGACTAGGACCGCCATGACGCGTCCCGGGATCGCGGCGGCGCCGGACGGGTTCCCCTTCCCGATGGTCGACCGCGTCCTCGAGCTGGAGCCCGGCGCGCGGGCGGTCGGGACGAAGCTCGTGAGCGCGAACGAGCCGTGGTTCGTGGGGCACTTCCCCGCGGCGCCCGTGCTGCCCGGCGTCCTCATCTGCGAGGCGCTCGCGCAGCTGGGCGCGCTGCTCGTCCCCGAGCCGGCGGCGCACCGGCTGGTCGGCGTGGAGAAGGCGCGCTTCCGGCGCCCGGTCCTCCCCGGCGATGCGCTCCACCTCGACGTCCGGTGCGTCGAGGCCGGTCCGACGCTCCGGCTGCACGGGACGGCGACGGTGGGGGACGCGGTCGTGGCGGAGGTGGACCTCGCCGCCGCGCCGCCGGCGGGGCCCCGCATCCACCCGACGGCCCAGGTCGCCCGTGGCGCGGAGCTCGCCGAGGACGTCGAGGTCGGCCCCTACGCCGTGATCGGGCCGCACGTCCGGATCGGCGCCGGGACGCGGATCGGACCCCACGCCGTGGTCGAGGGGCGGACGACGCTCGGCGAGCGCTGCCGGGTCTTCCAGTTCGCCAGCGTGGGGTCCGTCCCCCAGGACTTGAAGTACCGCGGCGAGCCGAGCACTCTCGACGTCGGCTCCGACACCACCATCCGTGAGTTCGTGTCGATCAACCCCGGGACCGCCGGGGGCGGGATGGCGACACGGCTCGGCAGCGGCTGCCTCGTCATGGTCAACGCCCACGTCGGTCACGACGCCCGGATCGGCGACAACGTCGTCGTCGCACCCGGCGTGGCGCTCGGCGGCCACGTGGTCGTCGAGGACTACGCGATCATCGGCGGCCTCGTCGGCGTGCACCAGTTCGTGCGCATCGGCGAGTCGGCGCTGTGCGCGGCGGGGGCGATGGTGACGATGGACGTCCCGCCGTACTGCGTGGCGGCCGGGGACCGGGCGCGGCTTCGCGGCGTCAACACGGTCGGCCTCCGCCGCCGCGGCTTCGCCCGCGAGACCATCGTCGCGCTCCGCCGCGGCTACCGCCTGCTCTTCCACGGCGGGCGTTTGCGCGGGGAGGCGATGGCGGAGACCGAGCGCCGGCTCGGGCACGTCGCCGAGGTGCAGCGCCTGCTCGCCTTCATGCGCGCGTCGGCGCGCGGAGTCTGCCGGTGACGCCGGAGCGCATCGGGCTGATCGCGGGCAGCGGCCGCTTCCCGGTGCTGTTCGCCGAGACCGCCCGCCGCCACGGCGTCGAGGTGGTCGCCGTCGCGCATCGCGGCGAGACGGCCCCCGAGCTCGAGGCCGCCGTGTCGGCGATCACCTGGGTCACGCCCGGGGAGCTCGAGAAGCTGATCGCCGCCCTGCACGCGGGGAACGTGAAGCAGGCCGTCTTCGTCGGCGCCATCGCCAAGCCGAAGCTCTGCCGCGAGCTGCGGCCCGACGCGCGCGCGCGGGCCGCGATCGCGCGCGCCGGGGCGCTCAAGGACGACGTCCTCCTGCGCACGCTCGCCGAGGAGCTCGAGAGCGAGGGCATCCGGGTCGTCGAGTCGACGCTCTACCTGCGCGACATCGTCCCGCAGAACGGGGTGCTCTCCGCGCGCGCGCCGACGCCCGAGGAGTGGAGCGACATCCGCTTCGGCTTCCGGGTCGCGAAGACGATCGGCCGCTTCGACATCGGCCAGAGCGTCGTCGTGCGCGGCGGGGCGGTGATGGCGGTCGAGGGGATCGAGGGGACCGACGCGACGATCCGGCGCGCCGGCGAGCTGGTGAACGGCGACGTCGTCGTCGTCAAGATCTGCAAGCCGACCCAGGACCGGCGCTTCGACCTCCCGGCGGTCGGCCCCGAGACGATCCGCACCCTCGCCGCGGTGCGAGGCCGCGCGCTCGCGATCGAGGCCGGCGTGACCGTCGTCCTCGACCGGACGGCGATGGTGGCGCTCGCCGACGCCGCCGGGATCGCGGTCGTCGCCGTCGACGGCACGGAGGAGGGGGCGTGAGCCGGCTGCGGGCCGCGGTCGTCGGCGTCGGCTACCTGGGACGCTTCCACGCCGAGAAGTACGCCGCGCACGCGGGCGCCGAGCTGGTCGCGGTGGCCGACGTCGACGCCGAGCGGGCGCGCGCGGTCGCGTCGCGGCTCGGCGTCGAGGCGGTGACGGACTGCCGCGCGCTCGAGGGGCGCGTCGACTGCGCGAGCGTCGTCGTCCCGACGCAGGAGCACTTCGAGGTCGCGACGCGGCTCCTCGACGCCGGGATCGACGTCCTCGTCGAGAAGCCCGTGGCGGCCACCGTGGAGGAGGCGAAGGCGCTGGTGGAGCTGGCGGCGCGGCGGTCCCGCGTGCTGCAGGTGGGCCACCTCGAGCGCTTCAACCCCGCCGTGCGCGCGCTCGAGGGCCTGGTGTCCCAGCCGCGCTTCATCGAGTGCAACCGGCTCGCCCCCTTCACGGAGCGCGGGACGGACGTCGACGTCGTCCTCGACCTCATGATCCACGACCTCGACGTGGTGCTGAGCATGGTGCCGTCGGCGGTGCGGGCGGTGGAGGCGGTCGGCGTGCCCGTCCTCACCGCGTCGGTCGACATCGCGAACGCCCGGCTGCGCTTCGCGAACGGCTGCATCGCGAACCTGACCGCCAGCCGGGTCTCGTTCAAGCGCGAGCGGAAGCTCCGCATCTTCCAGGAGGACGCGTACTTCTCGGTCGACTACGACGCCCGGCGGGTGCGCATCTGCCGGCGCGAGACCGGCGAGGACGGGCTGCCGCAGCTCTGCCTCGAGGAGCGTTACGTCGAGGCGGAGGACGCGCTCGAGGTCGAGATCGACGCCTTCCTGCGCGCGGTGCTCGCGCGCGAGACACCGGCGGTGACGGGATGGGACGGGTTGCGGGCGCTCGAGGTCGCGCACGTGATCCGCGAGAGTGTGGAGACGGAGGTGCGGGCGGTCCAGGCCGGAGGCGCCTGACGTGCCGCTGGCGCGCAAGGCGTCCTCGGCGTTCGCGGCCGCCGCGCCGCGGCGCGTGCTGCTGGTTGCCGGCGAGGCGTCGGGCGACGTCCACGCCGCCGACCTCCTGCGGGCGCTGCGGGCGCGCGTGCCCGACGTGCAGGTGTTCGGCATCGGCGGCGAGCGGCTGCGCGGCCTCGGGATGGAGACGATCGCCGACGCCGGGGAGGTCGCGACCGTCGGCCTCACCGAGGGGGTCGGACGGCTGCGCGGCCTGGTCCGCGCCTACCGCGAGCTGGCGCGGCGGCTGCGCACCGAGCCCCCCGACCTCTGCATCCTGGTCGACTTCCCCGAGTTCAACCTCCGGCTCGCGCGCGTCGCCAAGCGGGCCGGCGTCCCGGTCCTCTACTACATCGCGCCGCAGGTGTGGGCCTGGCGGCGGGGCCGCGTGCGCAAGATCGCGCGGCGCGTGGACCGGCTGGCGGTCGTGTTCCCGTTCGAGCCGGAGCTCTACGCGGCGCGGCTCGCGGGCGTGGAGTTCGTGGGACATCCGCTCCTCGACGCGGTCACGCCGACGCGCGAGCGCGCGGAGACCCTGCGCCTCCACGGCCTGGACCCCGCCCGCCGCACCGTGCTGCTCCTGCCGGGCAGCCGGCCGAAGGAGATCGAGCTCCTCGTGCCGCGGCTCGCGGACGCGGTGCGGCGGCTGGCGCCGACCGGCGACTACCAGTTCGTGCTGGCGCTCGCGCACACGGTGTCGCCCGCCGACATGGCCGCCCACCTCCGCGCCGCCCGGCTCGACGTCCCCGTCGTCGCGGGCGACACGCACGACCTGATCGCGGCCGCCGACATCGCGCTCGTCACCTCCGGCACC
>FWPU01004586.1_pt1 | contig 10646 bp, 11 predicted proteins | sample 2228361 | NCBI WGS metagenome assembly FWPU01 (sample SAMEA103939777, study PRJEB20133) | metagenome | reverse complement strand
TAGATCGTCACCCCCAGCGACAGCGGCGACAGCATCAGCACCGTCATGCCGGTGATATGAAACATCGGGATGGGCACTAAAAGGCGCTCGGAGTGGCCCACTTTTTCGAAAAGCTTCATCACCGCTTGAATGTTCGAGCTTAAGTTCTTATGGGTGAGGAGCACACCTTTGGGTTTTCCTGTGGTGCCGCTTGTGTAGGGCTGAAGGGCAATGTCTCCGTCATCTCGCTCGACAAAAAGCGGCGGAGCGTTTAATAACTCGTCGAAGTTGGGGTGTTTACTCGGCCCCACGGAGTGAATTTTGAGATCGGGCACCTCTTCAGCCGCTTTTTCGATCTCTTCGAGCATGAGCATGGGTGCCAGAATTACGCGGGCGCCTGAATCCGTCAATTGATGCACGATCTCGCGGCGCTTGAGCGTGGGGTTCATTGGTGTGGGCACGGCCCCGGCTTTAAAACTCCCCCAAATCGCGATCACAAAGTGCGGCAGATTGGGCATATAGACCGCCACGCGATCATCGGGTTTGATCCCGATGGCCGCAAGCCCGCCCGCAAATCGACTTGTGGCCTCTGAAAGCTCTTGATAGCTGATAGCCCGCGATGGCAAAAGACCGGGAATTCCCGGGAAATAGACGGCCGTATGGGTCGGATTCCGCTTAGCGGCCTCGTCCAAAAGATGAGCCACGTTCATCTTTTATCACACTCCATTCTCTTATTACATACACCAATTCCATCTCAGAGTCAAATTCACAGCAGCTTTCTGATTGATTAGCCCTGAAAAACCTGCTATGGTAAAACCCTTATGCAGACAGAGATCGTTCTTGATCGAGAATTTAAGGGTCATGATACTAAGATTGAGGAAGCCGTGTTTGCGGGAGCCCATCAATTTCATCCAAGACTCCGTCAAGATAACATTCGGAGTGCAGAGATTGGCAAGAAAGCCATGGCTCATCTTTTCGCCAATAGTCTCTATGGCCAGCGGAGGGGACCCTTACCTGCGAATGTGACTAAGGTCCATGCTCGGCAGCTCTATGAGACCTACATGGCGTTAGAGGGTATCTTTCATCGGTACAAATAAAGAAGGACCGGTCTGACCCCAAGGGAATCCCCCAGTGTCCCGGGATCGCCTCCCCTCAGGATCCGTCTTGGTTCAGCTCTGAGGAACTCAGAGGTCCCCAAGCCGTACCGATCCACCTTTTATTATACTCAGCGGAAGAAAATTGTCAAGTCCTTGGGTTCCCTGAGCCAAGAGATTGAAAATGATCCGGTCAACGTCGCAAAAGTTGTGTAAGTTGAGAGACACCGCTTCAGGCTACCGTGTCGCGAACTTTGTGTAATTCCACACGAAGTTAACATCACTTGAGCAGTCTGTCAGAAATTACATAGCTTTCGCTACAAGATCTAACTGCGGAGCACTATCAGTCAACTTCAACAATACCGGCTCCGCCACAGACACGGCACTTCCCTGAACCATTACAATGGCTGCAAGTCATAGATATCAATAAAGGGCTGACTTTGCCTGTGCCATTACAGTGCCGACACTCGCCGGTGCCGCGACAGCTGGCACATTTTCTCTCCTTTGCCATTCCTTCATTCGCCTCCTAATCATATTGCCTTTAGCTCCGTATATTTCTAAACAGATACTTCAACCCTGCGAACATTTCTTGCCCTTCCCTTGTTTAGTTCCTCTATGGTCTCAAGATACGTCTTGATAGCATCTTTAATATTTTCGAGCGCTTCTTCTTCCGTCTTGCCTTGAGACCGGCAACAGGGCAGGCCGGGACACCAGACGGAATATCCCTCCTCCGTTCTTTTCAGTTGAACCTTGTACTGCATGGAAACCTCACTTCCCCTTAAATTCGGGCTTCTTTTTCATCAAGAAGGCGCTGACGCCTTCCATCATGTCCTCCGTGCTGAACAGAATCCCGAAGGCCTCGCGCTCCATGAGCAGCGCCGCCTCCAAGGGCGCTTCGACCCCGGCGTTCATGATGCGCTTAGCGAGTCTGATGGCGATCGGCGGGCCATCAGAAAGCTTCTCTGCGAATCTTTTGACTTCAGCCTCAAACTGCTCGGGCTCTACGATGCGATCTACAAGGCCCCACTCATACGCTTTCTGTGCCGGGATTCTCTCGCCCAGCATCACGAGCTCCTTGGCCCGCGAGAGCCCGATGAGTCTGGCCAATCTCTGGGTGCCCCCGCCTCCGGGGATAAGGCCCAAATGAATCTCGGGCTGTCCAAGTTCGCTCCGTTTGGTGGCTATTCGAAAATCACAAGCCAGCGCCAACTCCAGCCCACCCCCTAGACAATACCCGTCAATGGCCGCGATAACGGGCTTGGGACACTGCTCCGGCGCTCTGAAGAATTCGCCAAGCTCCACAAACAAATAGGGCTTGCCACCACTAAACTCCGTGATATCGGCCCCCGCGCTGAAGGCCCGCTCGCCTGCCCCCCGTATGACGATGGCTCTAACGTCTTCATTGTCCCTGAGCTCTGCAAACGCCTGCGGAATCTCTTTTCGCATCTCGTCGTTGATGGCGTTCAAGCGATGAGGTCTGTTCAAAACCACCCACGCGATTTTGGAATCTTTTTCGATCTCGATTTTGATCGCTTTGTACTCGCGTGCCTCTTTGCCGTATTTATAAAATCCTTCGCCCGCTTGTTCGCCCGTTTTGCCCGCCTTGACCATCTCGCGCAGAAGCTTCGCGGCCTCATAGCGCGCCTCTTTGTGTTTATTATAAAGCTCATCGAGCTTAGCGACGATCACCTCGAGCCCAATTTTGTCTGCTCTTCGCATGATGCCCTCGGGAAAGCCCGCGCCCAGCTTGACGCCCAAATCGATTTGCTCGGCAGTGGTGACTTTGTCCTCGATGAGCTTGGCACCCTCATTAATCATCAGGGCATACAGAGGCAGGGGATCAAAACTCTGCCCGGCCTCCCTCGAATAATTCGCGCCGCCGTTTTGATAGTTATAGAAGCCGCGCCCGGTCTTGCGACCCAATTCGTTCTTCTTCACTCTCTCTTCGATGACGGGCGGGATTGGCATTCCCGCCTCTTTTGTTAAGTGATAGCCGATGTCGATGCCCGTGAGGTCTTGCAGCTCGAACGGTCCCATCGGGAAGCCCTCATAGTATTTCATGCGGCTGTCGATCTGTTCGACAGTGGCCTCACCGCGGGAGACCAGCCAAGCCGCCTCGAAGAGCATCGGGCCCACTAAAACTCTATTTACAATGAACCCGAAGACGTCTTTCTCGACGCGGATCGGCGTCTTGCCCAGCTTCTTCGATAACTCAAACGTCAGCTGCATCGCCTCTTCGCTGGTATGCTGGCCTTTAATCACTTCAACGAGTGCCATCTTCACGGGCGGATTAAAGAAGTGCATGCCCACGACTTGCTCAGGCCGCTTTGTGGCCTTGCTGATTTCTGTGATGCTCAGCGAGCTGGTGTTGGTGGCGAGAATCGCGTGTTTGGGAGCGTACTTGTCGAGATCAGTAAAGAGCTCCTTTTTGAGTTTTAAGATTTCTGGCACCGCCTCGATCACGAAGTCCGCGTCTTTGGCGGCTTCTCGCAGATCGACGAGAGGCGTGATGCGCTTGAGAGCCTCTTTGGCTTTTTCAGGACTGATTGTGCCTTTCTCAGCAAATTTGTTTAGGCTCCACTCGATCATGCCGTAGCCTTTTTTGACGAGCTCTTCGTTGATGTCGCGCAACTTCACGTTATAGCCCGCGAGTGCGGCCAGTTCCGCGATGCCGTGGCCCATCGTGCCAGCCCCGATGACCGCTACCGTTTTAATGTCTTCGAATTTCATCTTCATCACCTCTAAGCAGCGCTTACATCCTTCGGCGTAGCCGACATAAGCGCATATCAATAAAGCATTATATCATCGGGTGAGCCCTCTTGACAAACGAAAGCGCTTAGGGTTAAAATGCGAGTACGAACGGAGGTGTTTTATGGCAGCGAGAGACGAGCTCGAAAAGCAGCTCAAAGATATATTCAGTAAAGCCAAGTACCCCATCAAGAGCGTCTTTGATTTGTTGCCTGTATTGCCTCAAGGGCCGGCGACGAAGTTTACGGCGGGCAGTAAGTCCTGGACGGCGATGGAGCTTTCGCAGAAGTTCGGCGGGCGGGCTCGGTTCCCATACAACGACGTCGACTCATTTGTGAAAGACATTTTAGACGGCCTCGCTCAGATGGGAGAGATCTGAGATGCGTTTGCAAGAGCCCGTAATAGTTGAAGCGGTACGCACGCCCATCGGCAAACAGAACGGCGTCTTTAAGGACCTGCGCCCAGACGATCTGGGCGTCTTTGTGCTCAAAGCGCTTGTTAAACGCACGGCTATCAGCCCAGGCGAAGTCGAAGACGTAGTGTTCGGCTGCGTGACGCAGCGGGGCGAGCAGGGGGGCAACATCGCGCGCATTATCGCCTTAGAAGCAGGCTTTCCCGTGGAAGTCGCTGGCACGACGGTGAATCGCCTCTGCGGCTCCGGCCAGCAAGCCGTCAACTTCGCCGCGCAAGAGGTGGCCACGGGGCTGGCAAACTGTGTGATCGGCGGCGGAGTAGAAAGCATGACCCGCGAGCCCATCGGCAGCGACATTGACAAGCCGCTCAATCAAAAGCTTCTCGAAAAGTACGAGATCGTCTGGCAGGGCGAGTCCGCCGAAAGAGTTGCCGATCAGTGGGACATCTCGCGAAGAGAGCTCGACGAGTTCTCCGTCGAGAGCCACCGAAAAGCCGCTAAAGCTCAAGACGAAGGCCGCTTTGAAAGAGAGATTGTGCCCGTGCAAGTGAAGGGGCAGCTGATCACAAAAGATGAGGGCGTGCGGCGCGATACAAGTGTCGAAAAAGTGGCGAAGCTGATGCCCGTCTTTCGGCCCAACGGCAAGATCACGGCTGCGAGTTCCTCGCAGATCAGTGACGGCGCCTCAGCTGTTTTAATTGTGTCGCGGGAGAAGGCCAAGGCGCTGGGGTTGAAGCCGCGCGCAAAATTTAGAGCGTGGGCAGTAGCGGGCGTGGACCCCACCATCATGCTCACCGGCCCAATCCCTGCTACCCAAAAAGTTTTGCAAAAAGCGGGCTTGAGCTTAAAAGATATAGATCTATTCGAGTGCAACGAGGCGTTTGCCTCGGTGCCGATCGCTTGGGGCAGAGAGCTCGATGTTGACTGGGAGAAAGTGAATGTCAACGGGGGCGCAATTGCACTGGGTCATCCGTTGGGAGCAACGGGCGCAATTTTGATCACAAAGATCTTGCACGAACTGGAGCGCCGCGACGCGCAATTCGGCTTGGTCACCATGTGCACCGGCTTCGGCCAGGGGATTGCGACGATTATTGAGCGAGAGTGAGAAAGAAGGGGGATACTTATGCCTCTCTCTCAACAACAAAGGCAAATGGTAATTGAGGCGCTGCAGAAGCGCAACTTACCCGGCTCTTGCCAAGTGTGCAAACATAACAGCTGGGTGCTGGATGAGCATATAACATATATCAGTCTGTCAGAGCCTGGTGGTCCATTCACGATTGGTGGTCCATCTATGCCCTGCGTACCGTTGGTTTGTGGCAATTGCGGTAACACTTTGCTTTTCAATTTAGTGGTATTAGGCGTATGGGAGACGCTCCTAAAGAAGTAGAGCCTACAGAATCACAAGCCGGTGTGCCGCAGTTTGCGGCCAAGCAAATAACTGTGCGGACGCGTGCTCGCATCGACACAGTGCAAGTGCTGGAACATGAGCTAGATGATCTTGCCGCAGCCTACGCACAAACAAACCAAGACCTGAACTTTGCAATTGGCCTTGGTGGGGTTGGCTTGGCTTTTCTAATGGGTATATTAACCGGGTGGAACACGCTTGCGCCCCGTCTAATCTTCCCTTTTGCAGCAGGCACAATCAGTTGTGCGATTGGCAGCCTTTGGTTCTTGATTCGATGGCTGCGTCTAAGGAAGCGTGGGCCAGAACTTCTAGCAAGGATCAAATCGAGAAGACCCGAAGTAACTTTGACTGAAATCCAACGCGAGCAAGCTACAGAAGGCGATCAGCCCTCTGCAGAGAAGTGAAGTCGTCAATGATCAAGTTCGCTTAAGGAACCGCCGCAATGGCAATTTATAAGGTTGGCTTAGAGATCGGCGAAGACGGCTGGTGCATGGCGCAGGTGCCTGAATTGCCGGGCTGCTTCGTGAAGGCGCCGTCGCAAGAAGAAGCTTTAAAAGCTTTGCCTGCCGAGATTGCGGATTATTTGAGTTGGCTCCGCGAGATCGGCGAGGAAGTCCTGCCGAAGAGCGAGCCCATCGAACTCAAAGTGACTGAAACCCTTCAAGTCCCCGTTAAAGTGGCTGAGGGCGACACTCAAGCGGCCTTCGCCCATGATTTGAAACCAATCACAAAGAAAGAGCTAGAAAGGTATCTGAAACTGCTGGAACATTCCCGCCAACGGCTCATCAAGCTGCTAGAGACGATGGAAGCCGAATTTGGTGAGGAGCTAGGGAAGCTCTTCAGCTGGCGACCCGATGAAGAAAGTAGTTCCATTGGCGAGGTGTTGGGCCACATTGTGCGGGCTGAGGCTTGGTATCTAGCACGCTTAGCGAAGAAGATCGACCGCTGGAGCCACTACACCGTTTTGAGACAACTCACCCTTGATCGGCTGCGACGGTTGACAGCTGAAGAACACAAGAGGAAAACCGTCCATCCACCCGATAATGAGATTTGGACGGCACGAAAGGTCATGCGCCGGGCGCTTTGGCACGAGCGCTATCACATTCGTCAGATTGAAGAGATCGTGAAGAGATATAAAGCACAAAATGAGCCCCGCCGGAGCTAAGACTAAGTCCGTTACTTGGTCTCGTCAAGTCTCGTAGATTTTGTCTCGATGACCGACCATGTGAATGCGGATTCTTTTGGCCTTGCGGTTCACAGTGTAGATCGCGCGATAGTCACCCACTCGCACCTTGTACTTGCCTCTCAAGTGTCGATGGAGGGGCTCAGGTTTGACCGACTCAAAGTTTTCGGCTAACCACTTGAGCTTTTTCAGAATCCGTTCACCCACAGGTCGATCCAAGCCTGCCAAGTCTCGCTCAGCTTCAGGGTCGAATTCAACTTGATACACGAACTACCATTCCAACCCCAGCTTTTTGGCCGTCTCCGCGGCTGGAACGCCTCGAATGCCTTTGCGTTCACGAGCCAAGCTCCGCCTCAGGCGTGCTTTAACTTCTTTTCGTAACTCCAGTCCCTCGTCGGGGTCGCCCAGAAGCTCCAGTAGCTTCCGTTCTACTGTCTGTTCGATCAATGCTCTTAGCTCCTCCACCGACAGGTCTTCCACTTTAGGCATAGTATCACCCCTCCTCTGGAGCATATACCACAGCCTGCGCCAGTGTCATGGCCCGGCCCTCCGCTGGCGAGGGTCAGCAAATGTATGCTGGGAAGTAGCCACTTAAGCTCTGCGATTTCTAAATATTAGACCCTACCTCTCATCAGCTCTTCGACGCTGCGCCCTAAAAGCAGTCTTCCGAGCTTGCGATGCCCCAGCGTCAGATAATGCTTCCGCCAGACCGCAATGACTTCCTCTTTCGTGCCGCAGGCATCCAATTCCTTCTTGACCTGCTCCAAATACGCCCGCTCCTCTTCTGGGTTATTAAAGATGACCCTTTCAGGCATAAAATCACCCGATTTATCTTAACGCAAATTCGTGCGCTTCACAAGCGGCTTGACGGCCCTAATAGAGAGTTGCTATGATTCGCTTTACTTGCAAAGGAGAGGGCATGAATGAGCGTGTGAAGGCGAATCTGCGTCTAGGGGCGATGCTCGCGCTGTTGCTTGGACTGATTCTCACAGCACCTCGAGTGGCAATCAGCCAAGCCGAAAATGTGATAACAACTCTAAAGCAGCTGAGCAGAACTCGCCCCAATATTGTGCACTACCGTGAAATCGGCAGAAGCTCGAATCACAGACCCATTGCAGCCATAAAAATCTCCGACAACGCGAATCTGGAGGAGGACGAGCCCGCGTTTCTGTTTGTGGGCATCATCCACGGCGCAGAGCCCCTGGGCCTGAAAATCACCCTCAAGCTCATTCAAGAGTTCATCGATAGCTACGGGAAAAATCACGACATCACGGATTGGGTGAACGCATATGAAATTTGGTTTGTGCCCGTGCTGAACGTCTGGGGCTACGAGAGGCGCGCCCGCAAGAACGCCAACGGTGTAGATTTAAATAGAAATTTCGACTTCCGCTGGGAGCGCTGCATAGCAACTAATCAAGACTGCGCCAATCCAGCTTCTCCGTTTTATCGCGGGCCCGCCCCGTTCTCCGAGCCCGAAACCCGAGCGATTCGGGACTTAGTTCTAGAGCAGAGGCCCCTATTCGGCATCACATTTCACGCGGGTAACCCGTCGCCCTCGGGCGAAGTTATGCGCCCTTGGGCCACGAACGAAATACCTCCTCCGCCAGATAATATCAAGCTCTTAGAAGTGGCCCAGAATTTCGCGATGTGGGTCAGGCAGTCAAGAGAAGGCGGAGGCTTCTGCAGGAGCGACTCGCCAATCTTTGATGTGAGCGTTTGTGCGCCGCCGGTGATGCGCATGCTGGGGGCCTATGGGCAGTCGTCAAATTGGGTCTACGCCGCCGCGGGCACCTTCGACTACATCATAGAAATAGCGCCCAAGCCCTTCAACGATCGCTTTCTTTATACGCCCGATCCCACAGACGATAACCCTCTTATTCTTCTAGCCGCCTTGGAGCATATTAGAAACTATTCAGATGCCATAAGGGGATGGCTTCGTTGGTTTCTGCTTGGGAAGCAGAATAATCATTTTGTCTTTCGTGGGCCGGGGCTTACAGGCAAGATCACCGATGCCGCCACGAATCAACCATTGGCAGCAACGATAGAAATTGAGGGCTTTAACGGGCCGTACACACAACCCCGCACGAGTGATCCGCTGACGGGTCGCTTCTGGCGACTGTTACCTGCGGGTAGCTATACCGTAACGATCACGAAGTCGGGTTATCGACCTTGGGCGGGCTCTATAGAGGTGCGCAATGGGGCACTTGCGCCGCTCAACGTCACGCTTGTGCCCGAACGCTAGAGAATGACTCCATCTCTGGCGGAGAAGCTCACTTCGAGCCTCTGCCCTTCGACTGCCTTTAGCCCCTTTAAATCTGCTACAGAGACTTTAATGAGCCATCGCTGGCCGTCGCTCTCGCAATGAATCACGATCGAGTCGCCCAGGAACTCCAGCTGGCGCACGATACCCGCGAGCTTGTTTTCGGCAATATTGTTTAATCGCAGGCGCTCCGGCCGCACTAAGAAGCGTACCTTCTGACCGCACTGCAGGGGCTTTTTGTTGAATAATATGGCCTGATGGCCGTCGGCCAGACGCAGCCAGATTTTTTCGGGCCCGACACGCTCGCATTCTGCTTCGAACACATTGCCCCGCCCGATGAAGCCCGCGACGAATGTGCTTACGGGCGCGCCATAAACCTCCCAAGGTGTGCCAATCTGCTCCACTCTGCCTTCGCTCATCACCACCACGCGATCTGAGATCGCTAATGCCTCCTCTTGGTCGTGGGTGACATAGATTGTTGTGATATTAAGCTCGCGCTGGATGCGCTTGATCTCTAATCTCAAATTCTCGCGCAGCTTGGCATCAAGCGCGCTGAGGGGTTCATCAAGCAAGAGCACTTTTGGCTGAGGTGCCAACGCGCGGGCTAAGGCCACCCGCTGACGCTGCCCGGCGGAAAGCTCATCGGGCCGACGCTTCTCTAACCCCTCTAGACCCACCAGCTTTAATAACTCTTCCACGCGCTCGTGCTTATTGGTTTTGTGTTTGACGAACTTGAGCCCGTAAACGATGTTTTGAAATATGTTCATATGTGGGAAGAGGGCGTAGTTCTGAAAGACGATCCCCACGCTGCGCTCCTCGGGCACAAGATTTAAAACGCTCTCCCCATCAAAAAGAATATCGCCGCTATCGGGGGCCTCGAAGCCCGCGATGAGTCTCAAAATCGTGGTCTTGCCGCAGCCGCTCGGGCCCACCAGCGTGAGAAACTCGCCTTCCGTGGCCTCAAAAGAAACTCCGTCCACGGCAACGACATCGCCGAAGCGCTTTGTGATGTTTTTCAATGCCACACAAATCATCGCAACGCCCTTTCGCCCAAGCGCTCGATCACTACAAACGCGGCTCCCGTGGTGATGATCAGCAGGACGCTCATCGCGCTGGCCGCGCCGAAGATGCGAGCCGATAAGAAGTTATAAACCACAACTGGCATGGTCTTCAAGCCCGGCTGCGAGAGCATCAATGTGGCGCTGGTCTCCCCGATCGAGATCGCGAACGCAAAGACCGCGCCCACGAGTACTCCAATAGCAATCATTGGCAGCTCAATCTCTCGCAAAGCTCTCCAGCGCGAGGCGCCTAAGCTGCGCGCCGCTTCCACCAACGTGCGATCTACGCTCTCGAGCACCGGCGCCACAGCTCTAATCACAAACGGGTAAGCGATAATCGAATGAGCTATCACAATAGCCGCCCAAGGCCCAAGCATCTCAAAGGGCCAACGCAGAAAGACGCGCAGCAGTCCGAAAGCCAACGCAATTGACGAAATGCCCAAGGGCGCCATCACGAGCGTATCGAAAAGTCTTCGGCCTTTGAAGCCGAAGCGGGCGATCACGAAT
>FWPU01013115.1_pt1 | contig 10647 bp, 7 predicted proteins | sample 2228361 | NCBI WGS metagenome assembly FWPU01 (sample SAMEA103939777, study PRJEB20133) | metagenome | reverse complement strand
TGCCAGGCAGCAGCAGGCGAGGACTCCTTCGCAAGAGCGGTAATGCCGTAATCCACCATTTCATTAACAACGCCTTGGTCGACATGATCCCAATAATAGCCGGAGGCGTAGTCCCAGAAAGTCGCCCGGTTGTGTCGGACCGCAACCACAGTCGGCTTCACCGCCTGGGCCAGAGCCTGGCAGTGGCGGCCCCAGACGGAATTCAACCTGGAGGCCGCAAGAGCAAGGCCCCCTACTCTCAATGAGAACGGGAAGAACTCCCGCCGGGTAAGCTTCCTCACGGGGCTCGCGGCCCCTTTGGAAGCACGCTGACGATCCATGCCTTTCGCTCCATATCTCATTCAAGCACGGGGGCTGCAAGAACCGTGCAGAGCGCAAGGTCTGAAATTTTATATTTTTTACAACGAGTTACAGGTATAACAAGAATTTAAATGGTCATGCGCTGGCAGGCGCCTGGTAAAATTGGGAAAAATATTTCCCACCTGGCATTCCAATGGTTAACCGCATGTTTTTCTCGCCGATCTTCCTGTTCCCCAAGCGCTCCAAGAGCCCGACAGAGTCTTTTTTGCCGGTTGCCGTTCCCGGGGCGGCTTCTGATCGGTTCCTATTTCTTTCTACGCACGATTCCGGCAAGGACCACGGCAATCGCAGGGAGAGCAAGAAGTGCAAACGCGTTGACCAGACCCGACACCGTCACCGCTTGTTCTCCATAAGTCGAGGCCTCTGCGTTGGCCGCGGCCGAATATCCCCCCTCAGGTTTGCAGCCAGGGTCCTGAGAGTCAGAAAGTCCGTCGCAGTCGTTGTCCAGACTGTCGGTGCACGAGGGGTCCCCATGGGGTCCCTCGGCGGATCCCGGATTCACCTCGGGACGGGAGTCGTCGCAGTCGATTGGACCGCAGGCTCCTCCCTGGATCGAATATCCGTCATCGTCCTGATCCGAGCAGAGACGCGGATAATGATATCCCATGTCAACGATTCCCACATCGAATTCCTGGTCCGTCCTCGTCGTAAACGCTTCCCATCCCCACGGATCAGTCGCTGGATCTCCTGTATCGACACAGGGACTGGGCTCGGATTGCCCGGCGGCCGTGTGGCTCAGATAGTACGCGCCCGACGGCCCGGACACGAAAAGTGGATCTGAGTCTACGTTCCCCTCTCCGGGCCAGCCTCCCTGAACGTCGGAGTAGACCACCGAGATGGCGCCTCCGCTAATCGAGATTTCAGGCCCTTCTATGAAAGCCGAATCTCCCCAGAGGATCGAGTTCGCAATGTGTAAGGAGGATGAAGCCCACTCGAGGTAGACCGCGCCTCCATAGTAGGCCTGGTTCAAGGAAAAGGTCGAGTTGATGACCGTTGTGGATCCCCCAAAGATCCCACCACCCCATATCGCGCTGTTGGCCGTGACCAGGCAATTCCTAATCTCGGAGCGTCCAAAGTCAAAAACCGCACCCCCTGAATGGGAGGCATGGTTTCCCGAAATCACGCAGTGGCTGACAAGATTCGAATCCCGGCATAAGATTCCCCCGCCGATCATATCGCCTGCGCGATTCTCCAGGATCTGCGAGTTGACAATCTGCGATTCAGAGCAGGAAATGCCTCCGCCCGTAGTCCCATAATTCCCCTGCACGATGCACCCCGAAATCGTGCATCCTGCACAATTGATCCCTCCTCCTCCTCCCGGGTTGCTGAAGTTCTTCTCCTCTTTGTATTCAAGAGAATTCCCGATCACCTCGCAGTTCGTGATCGTAGACCCGCTGCAATAAATGCCGCACCCGTTGCCGTACCTCGTGGTGTTCTGCCGGATCTTGCACGCATCGACGACGAGCGAGGAATCTTCGGAACCGTAGATCCCCCCACCGTAAAACCGGCCATAGTTTTGTTCAACGATACAGTTCTCGATCCTCAAGTGGGACGCTGCACAAAAGACTCCGCCGCCCATGTCCGCTCTCCCGTTCCGAATGGTGAGGCCGGCCAGGACGGCGCCCTCTACTGCCACGTTCTCAAGCGTCACCACAGACCCGGACGCATTCCCGTCAAGGACCGTCACTTCGGGCCCGGCCGCGCCGATCAGCGCCAGGGCCTTGCCACCAAAACGGATATTCTCCACGTACGTACCCGGATTGACCAGGCAGATATCGCCGTCGATAACCCGCGGATCGTCGATGCACTCCTGGATGGCGAGGAAGTCTCCTCCCCCGTTCATGTCTACAATCCATGTGGTTTGTGCAGACGCAGACATGATACAGGCCATGGAACCGAGGAACGCCAAAGAAAATGCAGCCCATGTCTTCATCGCAGCCCCTTTCCTGGTGTGAGATGCCGCAAAACAGACTCTGCTCCACATGCCGGTCACGCCAGTTTGAATTCCCCCGTGTCGACCCATTCGTTCTTGAGAACGATCCACCAGTCGTCGGCAAGCCCCTTGAGGACATACTCATAGGGGAGCCATCCGTATCCTTTCGCGCCCCAGCTTGGGCCCCAGGAGTTGCGGACAAGGAGGGCGCCGGTCGTGGATTTGCCTGAACGGGGGTTCGGGATCTTCATTTTGTCGTCATACCCCACGGCCATGACTGCGTGGCCGCCCAGGGCCCTCTCGCCACGGCCCGGAAACGGGATCTTACCGTCTTCTTCGGCCCCGGAGATGGAATCGTAGACCGTAAAGCCGAACATGGCAGGGATCTGGGCCGCAAGGGTGGTTTTGATCTGCTTGAGAAGGGCCTCGCCGGAGACTCCGGGCGGATCCAGCCGGATGTACTGAAGGGTCTGGTAGCTCTGGGCAAAGGAGTAGCAGAAGGCCGTGGGTTCCTTGTCGAACTTTCTTACGTCGTAGGGCCAGTACTCCTCGGGGGGCACGCCGAAAAGAACCATGGCCTGCATGGTCGAGCGCAGGTAGGCGCCCGTGTCGCCCTTGAAATGGAGAAGGTTGCGGGTGACCTTGTAAAGGAAAAGGCGCGAGGCGTCCAGATGCCTGCCGAAGGCCTTGCATTCGTGGTATTCGACGAGCCCCACGCCTGCCTGGGCCGTGCAGGAGCCCAGGTCGCCCTGGTCCTCGACGGGAGAGCACCATTTCCTGAGATCGACCGAGGCCGGGAGTCTGGATTTGGTCGCTCGGAGGACCCCAACCTTTTCAAGCATGGCGCGCGGGGGATCGGTCTGATTGGCGCGTTTGAGCCTCTGGCTCAGGGTGCGGGTCTCCACGGTGAAATCGCGGATGTCCGGGAAGTCCGGCAGCCAGCCCATGCGGCGGCGGAAGGGTGCGGGTTCAGTGGATGTGGTCATGGGAGCCTCCTTTGTTTGGGGGATGGAGAACGTTTCCTCCGTGGCGATTCAGCGCGGACGCGACTGAGCGCGTCCCGGCAAGGTGTCCTTCCGAAGACGGACGCGACGGAGCGCGTCCCTCCAGGGGAGTCGCCAAGTGGCAGTCCTCAGTTCCCAGCGGCCTCAAAAGACCAGGGGTACAGGGCGCGTTCATCCAAAGGCGTCCCACCGCAGTCGGACGCGACGGAGCGCTTCCCTCCAACCTATGCTGGGATCCTATAATTCACTCCTAGCCCAGGAGGCAAGATTTTTTTACGCGGGCGAGAGGCACGGCCAAATCCGTGTCGGCCAGATCCCCCGGGCCGAATTCGCGGGGCGGTTCCATGTAGAAAAAACGGGGTCTATGAACTGGGGGCATGTGGAAAAGTTTTTCCACTTATGAGCGGGCCTCTACCCAGCTCCCACTGTTTTGAGGGCCATAAATTTGAGCGCACGGAGGGTGATCAGGTATGTTTCTACCAAGATTTATTAGTGTAATCAGCAGGTTGCATCCAAGCAGCCTTGCCTCCGCGAAGACGGCTTCTTGTGGCACACAACCTGCTTAAGGTCAAGCCAATCGAAGAGAGGTCCCACGCGACACGGCATGTGCGAACAAGAGGGAGGCCGAAAGATGAGGAAAGCTCTGTACCTGATCGTTGCCTTTGGCCTGCTGACCCCAGCCGGGGCTGGCGCGTTGCCGCTGCAGGTCGGAGACGCCGTAACCATAGGCTTGTCTAGCACAATCAACTCTGACCCCGCGAACAGGTGGCCGGACATCGGTGGATATGGTGGTCTGTTTACTCTTACGAATTCGACAACCGGTGTTGCTGTCCCGACATTCTGCCTTGAGCTGGACGAATATGTGAGCCTCGGCACGAAATACTACGTAACCGACGTGAGTGACGATATCGCCTCGGGCGGAGGCCGTAACACAGATGACGGAGACCAGCTCAGCGGGGCGACCAAGTGGCTTTACTCCCAGTTTCTGCAGACGCCGTCCGACTACAATGCCGCGGCAGTTCAGTTGGCGGTCTGGGTTCTCGAAGACGAATATGCGGACAAGGCGGACTTCAACTGGAACGACTGGGGCGCAACCGGCGCACAGGCGCTGTCCTATTACAATCTGGCCATCGACAATGCTAATTTGGCCCCATCAAACATTTTCGTAGTTGATCTTGTAGACGCCCAGGGCGGGCGGGTTCAAAGCTACCTGATCGCGGCTCCTGTCCCCGAGCCTGCGACCATGCTATTGCTCGGCTCCGGTCTTCTGGGACTTGCCTGGCTGAGGAGGAAGCTGGGCGCTTAGGCAGGAAAAGCCGCCTAGGAGCCAGGCAAGGGCCGGTCGGAGACTGGAATCGGTCCGAGCGGCAAAGCACTCATTGTTGAAACAAGAAAGGCCGTCCGGGGAAACCCGGACGGCTTTTTTCATGTCTTGAGCCAGAAGTTCCGATCTTCAGGGTCCGGGCCACGGAAAAATTCTGCTCCTGCTAGGAATCCAAACCGTTGGTTTGGCTCTCAGCAGGTGATAGGATGGGATCGGCCGGACAGGCGTGCAGAGCTTTCTTTCCGGTAGAGAGGGTCCCGAACGCGGAGGGTATTCATGAAGCGGATCGTTGCAATCGTTCTTGCGGTGTTTGTGGCGTGCGCGGGCTGCGGGGGAGACAAGTCCAAGAAGGTGGAAAAATTCCTCTCGAGCGGCAAGCAGTATGCCGAACAGGGCAAGTTCGCCGAGGCTGCGATCCAGTTCAAGAACGTGATCCAGCTCGACCCCAAGAACCCGGAGGGGCATTACAGGCTCGGCGTTGTGTCGCTCAAGCTCGGCAAGTTCCAGGAGGCCTACCGGGCTTTTGCAGAGGCCGTTCACCTGGATCCCGAGAACCGGGACGCAAGGGTGCAGCTGGCGAACCTTTACCTTCTCTCCCGGCAGTCCGAGGAGGCGGCCGAGTCGGCCAAGATCCTTCTCGATAAGGACGAAAAGGACTGGCACGCATGGGTGATCCTGGGCAATGCAAGGCTGCTGGAGAAGAACCTGGAGGAGGCCGAGAAGGCGTTTGGCCGGGCACTCGAGCTTGCTCCGAAGGAGATGCTCCCGAGGTTCGCGCAGGCCAAGTACCTCGAGATGAAAGGTTCGCTGGATCAGGCCGAGGCGGAGTACCGAAAGCTCATGGACGAGTTTCCGGACTCCCTGGAGGTCGAGCAGGCGCTCATCGGCCTTCTCGCCAGGCAGGGAAAGCGGCAGAGCATTGTTGAGGTGGCCAAGGCAGCGGCCGAAAAGGCGCCCGAGAACATGGGCAAGAAGCGCGCTCTCGCCCAGGTGTACTTCGACCAGGGCATGCTGGATGAGGCTGCGGCCGTGGCCAGGGGCGTGCTCGAGAAGGAGCCCAAGACCGGCTGGGCCGAGCTTCTTCTGGGGCGGATTCACCTGGCCCAGGGTCGAAAGGAGGAGGCTGCAAAGGCTTTCGAGGCAGCGGTCGCCAGCGATCCCAAGAGCATTCTGAACCGGGTGGCCCTTGCGGAGTTTCAGATCAACGAGAACCGGGTGGAAGAAGCCGAAAAGATCGTGCGCTCGATTCTTGAGGAAGACCCGGGCAACCCCGATGGGCTTGTGCTCAGGGGCAGGATCGATGTTGCGAAAAAGGACCTGCAGGCGGCCCAGAAGCGCTTCGAGGAGGCTGTGCAGCGGGCTCCCTCCATGGCCATGGCCCATCATTTTCTGGGGGTCACGCTGGCCATGAGGGGAAACGACAACCTGGCCATTCAGAGCCTGAAAAAAGCCCTGGAACTCGATCCGCGGATCGACATGGCCAGGCGCGCCCTGGGGAATCTTTACCTGGAGACTGGGCAGCCAGAGCTTGCCGAAGAGGTTTTGAGACCCCTTGTCTCGGGCAGGCACTATGACCGGGGCTCGGCCCTGACCTACCTGGAGGCCTTGAGGCGCATGAAGCGCTTTGAGGATGCGCGCTCCCTGCTCGACAGGCTTCTGAGAGATCATCCTTCGGACCCGAATCTCATGCTTGCGGACGGCAGGCTTCTTCTCAGCACGGGAAAGACCGAGGAGGCCGTGGAATCCTACCGCAAGGCCCTTGCCCAGGAGCCGACCTTGCAGGAGGCCGTGATCAGGATTGCCGAGGTCACACTGGCGAAGCAGGGTCCTGAGGAGGCGCGCAAGTGGATCGAGGCGCGGCTGCCGGACATGAAGGAAAAGGCGGTCTTTCTCAACATGCTGGGCAAGATCTCTTTCCTCGAGAACAAGCTCGACCAGGCCGAGGAGTACCTCAGGAAATCCATCGAGGAGAACCCGAACCTTGTGGATACCTATGTGACCCTGAGCCAGGTCTATGTGCGCAAGGGGTCGCAGGAAAAGGCCCTGGAGCTTTACCAGGATCTGGCCAAAAAGAAGCCGGACAGCCCCTCGGTGCTCATGCTCACCGGGATGCTCCTTGAGTCCATGGGCAGGACCGAGGAGGCCATGAAGCAGTACGAGGGCGCTCTCAAGCTCGACGCCGAGTTCGGGCCGGCGGCGAACAACCTGGCCTGGCTGCTTGTAGAAAAGAAGAACGATCTGGACAGGGCTCTGGGCTTGGCCGAGACGGCCCGAAGGAAGATGCCCGAAAGCCCTTTTGCGGCAGACACGCTCGGTTGGGTGTACGCCAAGAAAGGGTTCCACCAGAAGGCGGTGAACCTCTTCACGGAGGCCGTGGGCCAGATCCCGAACAACCCCACAGTGCACTACCACCTGGGGTTTTCGCTTGCCGCGCTCGGGGAAAAGGACAAGGCGAAGGCGAGCCTGGAGAAGGCGCTATCGATCAACCCGAAGTTCCCGGAGGCCGAGGAGGCGGAGAAACTCCTGGCTGGCATCAGATGAACGAAAAAGCCCCGGGAGCATCGGCTTCCCGGGGCTTCGCTTTCTCAGAGAACTTTTCTCCCCCATTCAGAGAGTCCAGATCAGAATCCCTCGCTCTTAGAAGGCCAGGCTCTTCCTTCGGGCAAATGCTGCCAATCCCAACAGCCCGGCGCCCAGGAGAAAGAGAGAGGCGGGCTCAGGTACCGCCACGCTCAGAGTAATGCCGGTGTTGAAGAAATGGCAGTCAGGATCGAAACCAAAGCCAAAAATGCCATCGGCCGCATAAGCTGCAAACAGGGCTGGGTCGATCGCGATCGTCACGGTATGAGGTATGGGGTCCGGATCTGAATAATCAAGGAGCAAGGGGCCTTGCCCCGCAAATTCATCTGCGGGATCCTCACCGTCGGTGGCCTCACTCACCCCGATAACAGGGGGAGTGTCAAGAAAATGAACGAAAAGGTGGTCGTTATCCTCGGTAATCCAGTCGTTGAGATCCTCAAAGGTCAGGGTCACGCTCACGACATCCGCCACCACCCCCGCCAGCTCAGGCGCGCTTATACCCCAAACATAAAAGTAGGGATGCGAGAGATCGTATAGGTCCTCGGGAGTTGGCTGAAAACTATACTCCAGAGTGAACCCAGCCGGCGAAAACGCAGCAATCAAGGATGCAGCACAAACAATGGTCAGCATTCTTTTCATTTTCTGTATCTCCTCCCTGTGCTTTGAGAGCAGCAAGCTAAGAGCGTAGAATGCCCTCGTGAACCGTTTGTTTTTTAAAGAGCGTGCAGGTTTTATGCCATTCTGACGCAATGGATTCGTTTGAGATAACAAGTTGTTTTTTCTCTATTTTATTGTTTATCACCAGCAACGGCCCGTCTTCTCCAATTTGGTTCAGGAAAAAATTTTTCCACTTCTGGGCATTCTGATGGATACCTGTCACCGATATCCTCATGGCCCGTGCCCCTATCCGGCAGCCCACAAAAAGCTTGACTTTCACCTTTTTTTCACCTAATGTAAGGGCAGGGATACGGGGGGGGAAGCCATGATGACCGCACGGCAGAAAGAGGTTTACCTGTTTCTCCAGGGCTACATCCGGGAGAACGGGACAGCGCCCACGTACGAGGAGATCCGCAGGCACTTCGGGTTCCGCTCGTACAACTCGGTCTTCAAGCACATCAGGCAGCTCGAAAGCCGCGGGTTTCTCGCAAGCCCGGGCAAGCACCGCAAGCAGGCGTTCCGGCTCACGGAGCCCGGGGGAGGAGGGGCGGCGCTGGCTGCGGCCGCGGCCGCTGCTGTGGCCGCAGGGGCCAGGCTGCCCCTGCTCGGCGTGGTGGCGGCGGGCCAGCCGATCGAGGCCCTGGAGAACCAAGAAACGGTCGAGGTCCCCGAGAGCTTTCTCGGCTCGGGCGAGCATTTCGCCCTCAGGGTCCGGGGCGATTCCATGGTGGAGGACGGGATCCACGACGGCGACATCATCCTCGTGCGCAGGCAGCAGAGCGCGGAAAACGGCCAGACCGTCGTGGCTCTTGTCGGCGGGAGCGAGACCACGGTCAAGAGGTTCTACCGCAGGGGAGCGCGGGTGGAGTTGAGGCCGGCCAACCCGGCCATGAAGCCCATCGTGGTGGATGCGGCCCGGGTGACGATCCAGGGCGTGGTGGTGGGGCTGATTCGAAAATATTAGTGGGTTTCGGGTGTGTGAGGTGCGCGAGATTGTCTTTCTCAAGATTCCGGCCTTTCCCATCGCCCTGGAGAGGGCCCGGGACCCGTCTCTCAGAGGGAGGCCGGTGGCGGTCTGTCAGGCCGGAGCGGGTGGACAGGGCCTGCTTCAGGCGGTATCGGCCGAGGCGCGCAGGGAGGGGCTCTTCAAGGGCATGCCGAGGCGCAAGGCCCTGGAACGGTGCCCGGGCCTGAGGGTCGTGCGGCCGGACCCGGCGCTCTACCGGAGGGCGGCAGGGGCGCTTTTCGGCTTGCTCTCGAACTACTCGCCCCTTGTCGAGCCAGCGCGGCCAGGGGCTCTTTTTCTGGATCTCACCGGCACGAGACGGCTCTTCGGGCCGGCCAGGGATCTTGCCTGGAAGATCCGCGGCGAGGTTCTCGGCCGCCTGGGTTTGGAGCCCCGTGTCGGTATGGCCACAAACAAGCTTCTGAGCCGCATCGCGGCCAAGGTGCTTGCGGGCTCCTCCGGCCTGTGCGACGTGTTTCCGGGCGGAGAGAGTCATTTTCTCGGGCCTCTCGGTGTGGAGCTTCTGCCTGCGGCACGGCCTCCGGAGCGGGCCGAGAGGCTCAGGGAACTCAACCTCAGGAGGGTGGAGGATCTGCTCGCGGTTCCGGTGCGGGCGCTTGAGGTGGCTTTCGGCTCGGCGAGCGTCTCGCTCTCCCTGTACCGGCAGGCCCGGGGGCTGGACGCCTCGCCAGTGCGGCCGCCGCGGAAGGTGCCCCAGGTGACCGAGGAGGAGACGCTCGCCGAGGAGAGCAACGAGGACGCGTGTCTCCTTGCCGTGCTGCAGGGGCTTTCCGAGGGGGCGGGCAGGAGGCTCAGGCAGATGCGGGTCCTTGCGCGCCGGATGGAGATCGAGGTCGAGTACGCGGACGACGTGCGCGCAACGGGCGCGACGCGGCTTGTCCCGCCCCCGGATCTGGACGCGCCGCTCGTCGAGGCTGCGCGGGGTCTTTTCGAGCGGGTGGTGCGGCGCAGGGTGAGAATCCGCAGGATCGCCCTCCACTGTGCGGATCTCATGCCCGTGCCCAGGCAGCTTTCGCTGTTCGGGCCCGAAGAGATTGCCGGGTGCTGGCCGGGAGGCGAGACGGTTTGCGGTTGGCAGGAGGCGGTTTTCAGGCGGAGCCGGAGGGACGCCCTTCCTCGGGTCCGCTCTGGCCTGGAGGGATGCGCTCCGTCGCGTCCGTCTTTGGGGCCACACCGTGGGGCATTCAGGTCCATCCATGCTGATTCCTGCGCCACGGGCACGACAGAGCGTGCCCCTCCACAGAAGGGATCAGAGCGGGCACGGCAGAGCGTGCCCCTCCAGCCCCGGGAGGCGCCCTTGGAGGGATGCGCTCCGTCGCGTCCGTCTTTCGGGCTGGCTGGGGGATGCCCCTTGATCACTGGGCCTGAAAACCGAAGGCTGCCAACCTGCTTTGCTCACGGGCACGACAGAGCGTGCCCCTCCAGAGAAGAGAACAGAGAGGCCACGGGGGAGCGTGCCCCTCCAGCCCCGGGGGACACCCTTGGAGGGACGCGCTCCGTCGCGTCCGCACTGGTCTCATGGGACGGGGGACTGGGCCCTGTGGATGATGCGGAGGCGGCCCGCAGGAAGAGGGCCCTGCAGGAGGCTCTGGACGAGATCCGCGACCGCTTCGGCCGGGCTGCGATCAGGACAGGAGGAACCAACTTGGGCAAGTAGGAGGCAAGCAGGGGTCAGTCCTTCATTTTACGGATACGGCCCTGGCATGCCCTTGCGCGCCCAACCCCGCTCACGGGCACGACAGAGCGTGCCCCTCCAGCACAG
>FWPU01013114.1_pt1 | contig 10647 bp, 8 predicted proteins | sample 2228361 | NCBI WGS metagenome assembly FWPU01 (sample SAMEA103939777, study PRJEB20133) | metagenome | reverse complement strand
ATATTAGACATGTGGTGTAATTGGCAAAAGCCACTACCTGTAGGGTTCTGAGATGAGCGGGACCACAACATCTTGTGCCTTTCGGCTAATACGCCACAAGTCTATTCAGGTGGATGGCCAATCCGACCCTCAAGCCGAGCCACGGGCCGGTTGCCCGATTTGACCTCTAGTATTATAATGCCTGAGTCCCGAAAGACAAGGAGCAAAGATGCGTAAAATCGCCGTCGTCAACTTCAAGGGGGGCACCGGCAAAACGACTACCGTGGTTAACCTGGGGGCCGGTCTGGCCCAACGGGGCTGGCGGGTTTTGCTCGTGGACGTGGATGCCCAGGGGGGACTGGCCCTTTCCTTCGGTTCTGCCCCCGGAAGGACGCTTGCCGATGTCCTTACTGGCAAAGTGTCTACCCGGGAGGGCATCGTTCAGGTTCGGCCCCATCTTGACCTCCTCCCCAGCGACAATACCCTCCTCCAGGCCCAGCGGACGGTTTCCCATCATGTGAACTGGAAAGACACCCTGGCTGCTGTGCTTCGACCGGTGGAGGAGCACTATGACTTTATCTTCCTCGACTGTGCGGCTTCCTTGACCCTGCTCAATGTGAGTGCGCTATGGTATGCCGCCGAAATTTTTGTCCCCACCCAGGTCGAATACCTTTCTCTGATAGGCCTGAACCAGGTGCTGGAAAATCTTGCCCGTATACGCTATCCGAACCGACCTCGTCAGGAGGTCCGGAACCTGGGCATCTCGCTCATCATCCCCACGATGTACGACGTGCGTAAACGCCAGTCCCGCCTCCTGCTGGCCGAACTGCGTCAGATCTATGGCCGGCGGGTGGCCTACCCGATCCGTATCAACGTCCGCCTGTCCGAAGCGCCGGCCTACCGGAAGACGATCTTTGAGTATGCGCCCGGAAGTTCTGGGGCCTTTGACTACGGCCGTCTGGTGGACCTGGTCCTCCAGGAAACGCTCCTGGTCGGTGAAGAGCCGATCGGGTTGCAGCGGCCTTTCCCGATCAGGCGGGAGGAGCTTGTCCCGGAGGAGGTGCCCCCTGCAGAACGTTCCGCGGCACCGCTGATTCCCGAGGAAGCTCCTCCCACACCCGCAACGGCGGCGGCTCCGCTTTGCCCTTACTGTGGTTCCGCCCTGACGACCCTGATCGTGGCCGGATATCGAGTCTATCAGTGCGAACGCTGCGGTTACCAGAAGCAGGTTTTGCTGCGCGACCTGCGGAACCGGTAATGGATATCTGTTTACCGCCTCGTCGTGCCCGTTAACCACCAGGGCACGAGAACTCCAGGGGAAAATGTGTTATAATTATTTCCAGGGATAGCCCGGGTGATGGTTGCAAGGGCGACCGATGGAGGGCCTCCTTCCCATCTCCGGAGCCGACGACTTTGGATACGGATCACGGATTGATCTGGCTCTTTTTGTTCGGCCTCCTCCTGGTGCAGGCGTTGCTTTCGGCGACCGAGGTGGCCATTTCTTCCCTTGTCGGGCGACCGGAACTGCGGCAAAGGCTGGAGCACACTCCGGGGATGACGGCGCGGCTCCTCTTACGTCTGGGGGAAGAAAGTACCCGCCTGCTCACCACTGTGCGCCTGGGCACCGCTCTGGCCGGTTTCTTTTCCGCCGCCCTCGTCGGGTTGGAACTGGCTCCGGACCTGGCGGCCCGTCTTTCCATTGCCCGTGCCTGGGCCCTGCTCCTGAGCGTCCTGGCCCTGGCCGGGGCCGTGTTTCTCCTGGGCCACCTTTGGCCCCGGATGTTGGCCAACCGCTTTCCCCTCGGCATAGGCCGAATCGTCGCCTGGCCCCTGTCCTTCCTATCCCTTTTCTTCCAACCCCTGGGCTGGCTCTGGAACACTCTGAACCGGTTACCGGCCAGGCTCCTGGGAGCGGCGCATCCGGCAACTCCGCCCTATGGCCGGGAGGAGGAAATCCTGACGATCGTGGATGCCGCCGAGGAGGGCGGGGCAATTGCCGTCGAGGAGAAAGAAATGATTAGCGGCATCCTGGAGATGGGGCGAACCCTGGTCCGCGAGGTCATGGTCCCGCGCACCGACATCGTGGCGTTGGATGTGGACACCCCGCTCCTGGAGGCGCTGGAGGTCATCCTGCAGGCCGGACACTCGCGCATCCCCGTCTACCAGAGAACGATTGATCAGGTCGCGGGGCTGCTCTACGCCAAAGACCTCCTGCCGGCCCTGCGCGACGGCCGACACGACCTTCCCCTGCGGGAACTTTTGCGGCCGGCTTACTTCGTCCCCGAGACCAAAGTGGTGGATGACCTCCTGCACGAACTCCGCAACCGGCGCATCCATATGGCCATCGTCGTGGACGAGTACGGCGGCACATCCGGCCTAGTGACCATCGAGGACCTCCTGGAGGAAATCGTTGGGGAAATCCAGGACGAGTACGACCGCGAGGAGCCGCTCCTTCGCGATCTGGGAAACGGAGAGTTCCTCTGCGACGCCCGCCTGAGCGTGGACGATGCCGAGAAGAAACTTGGCCTGAAGGTTCCACCGGGCGACTTTGATACGCTGGGCGGATTCGTCTACGAGCGCCTGGGGGCCATCCCCAAGGTGGGAGACCGGGTGCTCCTAGGAGACGATACGATCACCGTGGAAGAGATGGAAGGGATACGCCCGATCCAACTGCGTATCCGCCGGGGCGGAGGAGGGCCACCGTCCCCTCGATCCCAGGATGAAAAGGAGACCTGACCCGATGGATAGCGACCTCGAGACCCTTTTGCAGGCGGCCGGGGCAGCCCGGAAACGGGCTTACGCCCCCTACAGCCGCTTTGCCGTGGGGGCGGCGCTCCTCACCGCCTCAGGAAAAGTGTTCATCGGCTGTAATGTGGAAAACGCCTCCTATGGCCTGACGATCTGTGCCGAGCGGGTGGCCGTCGGATGTGCAGTGGCCGCCGGGGAACGCGATTTTGTCGCTATGGCCGTAGTTGCCCCTTCCCCCGGGCCGGTCTCGCCCTGTGGGGCATGTCGCCAGACCCTGGTGGAGTTCAACCCTGCGATGCGCCTGGTTCTGGCCAACCTCCAGGGCGAGGTGCTGGAAACGATGGCCGGTGACCTCTTGCCGGGCGCCTTCACCGCCCGAGATTTGGGGTTGGAAGGGCCTCGACCTTGAATCAACCGGGTTATCCCGGCCTGCCGTTTCGGGCCAGGTGGGAATGCAGGCCCCAATCGCCCGATCTCCGCGTGGGAGTGTCAACCCCTGGGAAGGGTAAAGTAAAAGGTGCTGCCCTGTCCCGGAGCGCTGCGCAACACCCCGATGCGGCCGCCATGGGACTCGACGATCTTTCGGGAGATGGACAGGCCCAGGCCGGCTCCCCCATAAGCCCGTGTGGTGGAACTGTCCACCTGGAAGAAGCGCTCAAAGATGCGCTCGTGGTACTCCGAAGCGATGCCGATACCGGTGTCGGATACCTCGCCCCAGATTTCCTTCTCCCGATCGCGCAAGGTGACCGTCACCTTTCCTCCGTTGGGGCTGAACTTGATGGCATTGTCCAGGAGGTGCAGGAAGAGGAGCTTCAGAGCCTCGGCATCGCCCTGAATGGAGGGCAAATCGGGAGGAATGTCCAGCACCAGCTCGATCCCGGCATCTTGCGCCCGTTCGCGCATGGCATCGGCCACCAGGATGACGATGTTCTGCAAGGACAAGGGCGCTCGCACCGGCAGGATCACGTTGCTCTCCTGAAGGAAGAGGATATCGTTCACCCGCCGAATCACGGTCTCGGTGTTCTCTGCGATCACGCCTAGGCATTCCGCCTGCATGTCCGTCAGTGGGCCGGCCCGTCCGTCCATAAGCAACTGGGTGTATCCTTTGATGGCCGTGAGCGGGGTGCGGAGTTCGTGGGAGACGGTGGAAAGAAAGTCGGACTTGAGGCGGTCGAGCGCCTTGAGTTGTTCGTTGGCCCGCTGGAGTTCGGCGATCTTTTCCTCCAAGCGAGCGACCAGCCGCTGGCTATACGCTCTCAGGTAGACCGGCTCCTCCTCCCGCTCTACGACCTCCTTCTTCCCCTCCATAAACTCGCGAATCTGGCGGGGCAGACGATCCACGTCCACCGGCTTCTGGAGATACCCGTCGCAGCCGGCCACGAGAGTCCTCTCACGATCTCCTTCCATCACGGCGCTGGCCGTCAGGGCTACGATGGGAACATCCCGCAACGCCGGGATGCTCCGCAGCCGGGTGGTGACCTCGAAGCCGTCCATACCGGGGATGTTGATGTCCATCAGGATCAGATCGGGCGCTTCCTCCTGCGCCCGCTGGATGGCGCTGAGGCCGTCCTCCGCCTCGACGACTGCGTAGCCATGGGCGGTGAGGATCCGAGAGACCAACAGGCGGCTTTCAGGGTTATCTTCCACATACAGGACCTTTTTCTTCATCTCTCCTGCTCCTGGAAGTCAGTCTTCGCCCTGGGACACCTCTTCCTCCGGGGGGTGATCCCGCAAAGGCAGCGTGAAGTAGAACGTGCTTCCCTGGCCTACTGTGCTCTGGGCCCAGATGCTTCCACCATGCAGTTCTACCAGGGCCTTGGCGATGGTAAGCCCCAACCCGGTGCCGCCGATCTGGCGCGTGACGGTGTTGTCGGCGCGGTAGAAACGGTCAAAGATATGCGGGAGGGCTTCCTCGGGGATGCCGATCCCCTGGTCTTCCACACGGACAAGGAGACAGGGGGGAGGGGTTGGGATGCCGCAGGCCTGTTCTGGGGAAAGGATGGCCTCTGCCCGCAGGACGACTTCTCCTCCTTCGGGAGAGTATTTGACGGCGTTGCCGATCAGGTTGTTCAGGATGACCCGCAGCTTGTCCCGATCCAGGTAAAAGGGCGGAAGGTCTGGGGGTACATCGATCAGGAGGGAATGGCGTTCGGTCATCAAGGACTGGAGTTGGGTAGACAGGCCGGCCACGACCTGGTAGAAGGTGGCCTTGCTCCAGTACATCTTGATTTTGCCCCGGCTCAGGCGGGAAAGACTGATGAGGTCATCCACCAGGCGGGAAAGGTGCTGGGCCTGGTCGAAGATGGCCTGGATAAAGGTCTGGCGGCGGTCGCGCCGGAACTCGCGGGTGAGCAAGAGTTCGCTATAGCCGAGGATGGAGGTCAGTGGGGAGCGCAGTTCGTGGGAGACGACCGTGATGAAACCGAGTTTTTCCCGTTCGCTCTCTTCTTCCTGTCGGGCATCGCGGAGGAGAATCACCCGCCCGCCGGGCCGCTCGTCTTCTTCCCAAAGGGGAGCGCTGACCAGCCAGACCCGTCGGTTGGCTTGCCGAAAATCCAGCCAGGCCTCGGTCAGGCCCCGCTCCAAGGTTCGAGTGCGTTCCAGGAAGCGGAGCAGGGCCGAGGGATCCTGAAGCGCGGGGCTCAGGACGGTCGCCAGATGCTCATCCAGGGGGATACCCTCACGGGGGGGGTGTTCCAGGCCAAGGAAGTGGGCGCTGGCAGGGTTGGCCAGGATGACGTGCAGGCGCTCATCGGTAACGATGACGCCTTCCGGCAGGTTGGCCACCAGGCCGGCCAACCATTTGCGCCGGGCCTGGAGTTCGGCAAAGAGGCGAGCCGTGGCGATAGCGACGGCGGCATGCTCGGCCAGGGTTTCTGCCGTCTGGAGATGGGCTTCGGTATAGGCGTTCAGGCTGGAACTCTCCAGGTTGAGCACACCGATGACTTCGCCACGCCACTTGATCGGCACAGTGAGTTGGGAACGTGTCTCCGGGCGAACGGACAGGTAATCGGGCTCCTCGTGCACATTGGGGATCAGGGCAGGTTGCCCGGTGCGGGCTACCCAGCCGACGATGCCGACGTTCCAGTTGATGGCCCGCTCGGCCAGGAGGGCATCCTCGGCCGTGACGTCGGTAGCGTAGCCGGAAAGGGCCTGGATGGCGTATTCTTGCCGCTGGGCATCCACGCTCAGGACGGCCCCGGCGTCACTGTCGGTGAGTTCGATCGCCTTGAAAAGGAGAAGGCTGTAAATACGCCCCTCCTCCAGGGCGGCGCTCATCTCACGGCCAAAGGTCAGGATGATATTCTGTTCCTCCAGGCGGCGCTGCAAGTCCTCCAGGGGGCCGATTTCAGGGACGACACGCTGGATGGCCGCGCTCAGCAGGGGGGACAGGGTTGTCAGGAGGTCCAGGTCATCCTGGTCAAAGGCGTTGGCCTGGGTACTGACCAGGGCCAGGGTGCCGACCAGGTGGTCGCCCTGAAGGAGAGGGACGCCGATGTAGGAGTTATAGGCGGTCTCCTGCCGCTCCGGGCTGGCCCTCAAGTCGGGCAGGAGGAGAGGGGTGCGCTGAAAAGCCACCCAGTTGCTGTAACTATCCACCGTGCCACCGTGGCCCACAAAGAGGCGGCTGTTGGCACAACGCACCAGCGGAGTTTCCTGGCGGGGTCCCCAGAGGAGGAGTTGGCCGTCCTCGTGGGGGATCAGGCCCTGCAGATTGGTGAAAAGCAGGGTCACCAGGGTATCCAGGTCGGTGGCGCTGTCCAGGGCCCGACCCAGGGCGGCGATCCGCCCGGTGGGCCCGGTCTCCGGCTGAGGCCGGCCCAGGAGAAAGTGCAGCCAGTGGCGCCGGCCTTGATGGACCAGGGAGTGGAGCAGGGGAAGAAGCATCCCCGCTCCAGCCGTAGCGTGGTCCTCCACCGTGAAGGCTTCGACCAGTGTGCGCTCGCAGGCGTCCAGCAGGGCAATGGTCTGAAGGTAGCGCTCCTCGGATCCCAGTTCGGCTACCCGTGGCTGTTCCTGGGCTAGAAAACGGGCCACCGGGGCAAAATCCTGTTGCTCCAAGGCCAGGAGCAGGCCGTCCAAACACTCGACGATGCGTCGCCCCAGAGTACGGGAAAGGGTACGCGCTTCCCCTTCCTGTCGCAGCCAGTAAAAGGTTCGCATAGCCAACCGGTCCAGCGCGGCACGCTGGTCCAAAAGGATTTCCCCGGCGCTCCTGGTTTTTTCCCCGTCCATCCTCTTACCCGGGAGTGCTCCACCGCCGGCTTCTACCCATGGTCCCGATGGCAAGATGAAACCAGCGGGTCAATTTTATTATAGCATGGGAAAACGCGGGCGGCAAGTGCGAGATTGGGGTCGCCGTAGAATCGTTGTTCTGGCTTGAAGTGTGGTATAATAAAGGAGCATAGCGCCGCATGCACCTGAGTGGGGTATGCAGTTTCTGAGGAAGCGATGTCCGACATCCCTTTTGGCAGCCTGAAACGGCAGACCCGGAGCATCCGGGCCGCACTGGAAAAGGCCGTGCGGCGCGTGCTGGCAGGAGGCTGGTACATCCTGGGACCGGAAGTGAGGGCCTTTGAAGAGGAGTTTGCCGCCTACTGCAGGGCGCGCTATGCCGTCGGTGTGGCCAGTGGGACGGAGGCACTGCAACTTGCCCTGGTTGCGCTGGGCATCGGCCAGGGGGACGAGGTCATTACTGTGCCCAACGCCGGTGTGCCCGGCACGGCGGCTATCCTCCTGGCCGGGGCTTGCCCGGTCTTTGTAGACGTGGAGGAAGAAAGCCACAACCTGGATCCGAACCGCCTAGAAGCGGCCATCACCCCACGCACACGGGCGGTGATGCCGGTACACCTCTACGGCCGGCCGGCCGCCATTGGCCCCATCTTGGAGGTAGCCCGCCGTCACGGCCTGGCCGTCGTGGAGGACTGCGCCCAGGCCCACGGTGCCCGCTACCACGGCCGGCATGTCGGCACCCTGGGCGACGCCGGCTGCTTCTCTTTCTACCCCACCAAGAATCTAGGCGCCTGTGGCGACGGAGGTCTGGTCATCACCGATGACGAGGCCTTGGCAGAACGGCTGCGCAAGTTACGTAACTATGGCTGGGGGCGCAAGTACCACTGCGAACTCCCCGGCGGCACCAACAGCCGCCTGGACGAACTCCAGGCCGCCCTTTTACGGGTCAAACTCCACCATCTGGAGGCGTGGAACCGCGCCCGAAGGGAACGGGCCGGCTGGTACGATGAACTGCTCTCCGGAGTCGTCCGTACTCCTTCCCCTTCCCCTCCCGGGGAGGAGCATGTCTACCACCTCTATGTCATCCGTAGCCCGCAACGCGATGCCCTTCAGGCATACCTGAGGGATCGGGGCATCGGCACCGATATCCATTATCCCCTGCCCACCCATCTTCAGCCGATCTATCGGCATCTGGGCTACCGGGAGGGCGATTTTCCCGTAAGCGAACGGTTGGCCCGCGAGGTCCTTTCCCTGCCGCTTTACCCCGAACTGACGCGGGCGGAGGTGGAGCAGGTGGCCCGGACGGTGCGGACCTTTGTGGAAGGGGGCCGATGATGCTGGACCGCCTGGCGGCGATGCCCTGTCTCTGGAACGCGCTGCGCCGGCTGCTGGAGGCCAACTTTCGCGGCGAAAAGGCCGTCATTCGCCGGGAACTGCGTTCCTGGCAGAGAGAAAGCCGGTTGCGCATGCTCGATTTCGGTTGCGGCACGGGCGAACTGGCCTCCCTTTTTCCGTCCGAGGGCTATGTAGGAATGGATGTCAGTCCCGTCTATGTGACCTATGCCCGGCGCACTTTCGGCCCACGCTTCCAGGTGATGGATGGGCAGGCCTTGGCCTATGCCGATAACGCCTTCGACGAGGTGCTGGTGGCTGGCGTCTTCCATCACCTGCCCGATGAGGTGGTGCGTCGGATGGCAGGAGAAATCGCTCGAGTGCTTCGTCCGGCCGGCCGATTGCTCGTGATGGAAGACGTCCCGGCCCGCGACTGGTGGAACCTCCCCGGACGTCTGATCCACCGGTTGGACCGGGGGGCCTACATCCGCAACGAAGGGGAATATTGGGCACTCCTTTCCGAACACTTTGCCCTGGAACGGGTCTATCCTATGCGCAGCGGCTTTTGCGACTATCTGGTTCTACGTTTCGTCAACCACAAGTCCGCCTATCCCGTTCCGAACATTCTATCGCCGGCATCCCCCAATCCCGGTAGGATATAGCCGGCCGGGTTCAACTCCTCATCCATCGCCGCCAGATGAATCGGCACGTCGGGATGGGCCTGGGAGAGGCGTTCCACGCCCTGGCGGGCAGCGATCAGGCCGACGAACTTGATCCGCCGTGCTCCCCAGCGCTTGAGGATGTCCACCGCCGCCACGGCCGAACCTCCGGTAGCCAGCATCGGGTCCAGTACCAGGCAGACGTCTACCGTAGGGCTGACCGGAAGGCGCGAGTAATACTCCACCGGCTGTAGGGTCCGCTCGTCCCGTGAGAGGCCGATGTGCCAGACTTCTGCTCCTGGAAGCATCTGCCAGGCTCCTTCCACCATGCCCAGTCCGGCCCGCAGGATCGGCACCAAGCCAACTTTCTCGGCCAGTTTATGTCCCCCGGCCGGGGCCAACGGAGTCTGTACCGTCACCGGCTCCAGGGCCAGATCGGCGGTGGCCTCGTAGATGAGGAGGATGGCCAGTTCGCGGACCAGTTCGCGGAATTTTTTCGGCTCGGTCTCCACGCTGCGGAGGAGGGAAAGTTTGTGCCGGACGAGGGGGTGAGAGGAGATGAGGACGGACATCGGGGGCTCCTGTTTCGTGTTGTGGGTCAGGTGCTGCTTCGTTTGCGGGTAGCGTGCCACAGGCGAAGTTGGCGCAGAAGGAGCACGACGCCGCCCAGCGCGATCCCGATGATCGGGGTGCCAGACCCGGTATAGGGAATGGCTGCCCCCAGGCCGCCGGGCGCCTGGGTCGGCACGGGCGTCCGGGGAGCCGGCTCCGGTCCGCCCAGCGGTGTTCCGGCCGGCGGCAGTACCACCCCCTTCCCAACCACCTGGAGTTCCAAGACATTGGAGAGGATCGGGCCTTTTCCCCCCACCTGGGCCGTTCCCTGCAGGGGCAGGGTGGAACCGGCCGGCACATTCGGGCGCACAAAGGCGTCTACCCGCAGGCGCAAGTCCTGCCCCGGACCCAGGCGCTGGGCTGTCAGGAGGATCTGCTGGCCCACCAGGCGGATGTCGCCGCTGGAGGAAGCAGCCCCTTGCAACCTCAATGCATCGGTGAAGAGGCCACCTACTGTAATTCCCTCCAATACTTCCTGTTCCAGGCCGTTGTGCAGGGTCAGGTAGAGCACCAGGCTTTGGCCGGCTTGCACCTGAAGGGCACTTGCTTCCAGCCGCAGCGTCACCCCCGGCAAAGGCACTACCGTTCCTACCGGCGTTGCAGGTCCTGGGGTAAGGGCAGTAGGGGGAACGGTGGGGGAAGGAGTAGGGCCGGCAGTAACGGGGCATAGATTCACCCGGACAACGCTTTCGCACGTCTCCAGACGGACGGTGCGGCTGCGTCCCAGGGCGCTCACGGTAAAGGTGCCGGCCGTCAGGGCGGCGAATTCGAAGCGCCCGTCGGCGTCCGTGGTGGTTCGGGCGCTCCACGGCGGGCAGCAAGAGGAAAGGGTCACGGTAACGCCGGCCGCACAGGCCTCCCCGACGACGCGGGCGCGGGCACAAAGGGTGGGGACTGCCGTGGGCGGCTCGGTAGGAGGGGGTGGTCTCCTCGTCGGCCGAGGGGTGGGAGGAGCAACCGGGGTAGGAGTAGCCGTAGGACCACCCGGCGTGGGGGTTTCGGTCGGTGTGGGTGTGGGGCCGCCCGGCGTGGGGGTTTCGGTCGGTGTGGGTGTGGGGCCGCCCGGCGTGGGGGTTTCGGTCGG
>FWPU01013108.1_pt1 | contig 10648 bp, 8 predicted proteins | sample 2228361 | NCBI WGS metagenome assembly FWPU01 (sample SAMEA103939777, study PRJEB20133) | metagenome | reverse complement strand
AATGGCTGAGGTACTACAACGAGGAGCGGACGCACCAAGGGCGCTGGTGCTACGGCAAGACGCCGATGCAGACCTTCCTCGATAGCAAAGCGCTGGCGAAGGAGAAGACACTCGCGGCGTAGCACCAGCCGACAGTGACGAAGCCGACCGACACTCGGAGAGAAAGCGCAGACTGTCAGATCAAGTATTGACTTCGACACATTACAGTCTTCTTGCGATGCTGCCGTTGTCCCTGGTTTCCCTCGCGACGCCAGGTTGCGGCTCGCCCTGCATGGCGTGGAACCTCACGACGGCGGTCGCGGTGGGGACCATCGTCGGTGGGATCGCCTTCGCCGTCACCGGGCGACACCACCGCTGAGCGCGCGGGGACGCGGACGCTCGACGCGCCGAGCTCGCTCGAAAGAGGGGCCGGCCCGCGAGGCAGGCGGGAGCGTCCGGCCCCAGCGTCGCGTTGAGCCGCCGGCGCGAGGGAACGACACGCGCGGCGCGCGCAGCGCGGACCTTCCGTCTGCGCTACGTTGCGTTTGATGCGTCCGGGGCCGCGCGCACGCCGTGACGTCGTGGTCGTCGGCTCGGGGCCGAACGGGCTCGCGGCCGCGGTCGCGCTCGCGCGTGCCGGTCTCTCGACGCTGGTCGTCGAGGCGAAGGACACGCCCGGCGGCGGCGCCCGCACGGAGGCGTGCACCGCACCGGGCTTCCTGCACGACGTGTGCTCTGCCGTGCACCCGCTCGCGGCGGCGTCGCCGTTCTTCCGCACCCTGGCGCTCGAGCGTCACGGGCTCGCCTGGATCCACCCGTTCGCGCCGCTCGCCCACGTCCGCGACGGCTCCGTCGTGCTGCTCGAGCGCTCGCTCGACGCGACCGCCGCGCAGCTCGGCCGGGACGGAGAAGCGTACCGCCGGCTCATGGAGCCGCTCGTCGAGCGCTTCGACGAGCTGATGCGCATGGTGCTCGGTCCGCTGCGGCACCCTTCGTCGCCGCTGCTCCTTGCGCGCTTCGGCTTCTCCGCGCTTCGCTCCATGCGCGGGCTCGCAAGGCGCTTCCGCGACGCGGCGGCGCCCGCTCTCCTGGGCGGGACCGCGGCGCACGCGATGCTGCCGCTCGACGCGCTCGCCTCCGCGGCGTTCGCTCTCGTGCTCGCGAGCGCCGGGCACGCCGTCGGCTGGCCGATCCCGCGCGGCGGAGCCCGCGCCATCACCGACGCTTTGCTCGCGGTCCTGCGCGAGGCGGGCGGTGAGCTCGTGCTCGGCCATCCGGTCGCGAGGCTCGCCGACCTACCGCCGGCGCACGCCTACGTCCTCGACGTGACGCCGCGGCAGCTCCTCGAGATCGCCGGCGACGCGCTTCCCGCGCGCTACCGCCGCCGCCTGCGCCGCTTTCGCTACGGCCCGGGCGCCTTCAAGGTCGACTGGGCGCTGCGCGGCGTCGTTCCCTGGAAGGACCCCGCGTGCGCGCGCGCGGCGACCGTGCACCTCGCCGGAGACCTCGGGGAGATCGCCGCGGCCGAGGCCGCGGTGCACGCGGGTCGGGTCCCGGACGAGCCGTTCGTGCTCTTCGTCCAGCCGAGCCTCTTCGATCCGACGCGCGCGCCCGAGGGCATGCACGTCGCCTGGGCGTACTGTCACGTGCCGAACGGCGCGCGCGTCGACGCGACCGACGCGATCGAAGCCCGGATCGAGCGCTTCGCGCCGGGGTTCAAGAAGCTGATCATCGCCCGCAAGACGCGCGGGCCGCTCGAGCTCGAGGCGTACAACGCAAACTACGTCGGGGGAGACATCAACGGGGGCTCTGCGGACCTCGGACAGCTCTTCTTCCGGCCGGTCGCGCGGCTCGATCCCTACGCGACCCCGCTGCCAAACGTCTTCCTCTGCTCGGCGTCGACGCCGCCCGGCGGCGGCGTGCACGGGATGTGCGGCGCGTGGGCCGCGCGGAGCGTCCTGCGCTCCGTGTTCCGGCGCTCGACTTGAGACACGTCAAGCCGGAGTCGCTGGCACTCCGCTCACCGGCAGCAGCGCACGCTTCAGTTCGTGCCGGAAGCCGCCGATGATCCGTCGTGTGCGAGCAGGTCGCATCCGACGCACCGCCGACCGAATCCGTCGGGCTGTGGACGCTCATGAACCGCCCGCTTGCGCTCGAGCCGCGGGTGGGCCGCATCGGCTGCCTGCTCCTCGCGCTGGTGTACGGCCCGATGGCCGTGCTGCGCTACGACCCCGAGCACCCGAGCTTCGCCTGGGTGCGCGGCGCGATCGCGCTGCACGGGCTCGTCGGCGCGGCGCTCGCTCCTCGCCTCACCTTCACCGGCATCCGCGTCTACACGATCGTCCTCGCGCTCCTGGTCTCGCTCGGCGGCGGCTGGGTCGCGGCGGCGCTCGGCAACGACCCGATGCAGCTTCCGCTCACCGGGCTCTCGACCTTCGTCGCGCTCGTCTTCCTGCAGACCGCGATCGACGTGGCGATCGTCGCGCCGCTCCTCGTGCTCGGCCACGCGGTGCTCCTCGTCTTGATGCCGCCGCAGCACGTCGCGCTCGCGTCGGTGGTGGTCATGGTGGCGTCGTCGATCGCGACCGGCGCGACGACGAGCCTGCTCATGATCAGCTACAGCGCGCGCCTGCATCGGAGCCTGCAGTGGTGGCGCGAGGCCTGCGAGCGCGAGCGGGAGGCGCTCCGGGTGCGAAACGAGTTCCTGAACACGATGTCGCACGAGCTGCGCTCGCCGCTGCACGTGATCATCGGCTACGCCGACATGCTCGCCGAGGAAGCTCCAGCCTCGTCGCGGGCCGCGATCGAGCGGGTGCGGGCGAGCGCGGTCGAGCTGCTGCAGCTCGTCGAGAATACGATGAAGGCGGGCCGTCTCGAGGCCGGCAAGCTGCAGGTGCACGAGGAGACCTTCGACCCGAGCGTCGTGCTGCGCGAGCTCGCCGCCGACGTCGTCGCGCTGCCCGAGGCGAAGACCGGCGTCCCGGTGCGCTGGCGGATTCCCGACGCGCTGCCGCAGGTGCACCTCGATCGGCTGAAGCTCAAGGAGATCGTCCAGAACCTGCTCTCGAACGCGCTCAAGTTCACGCGCGAGGGCGAGGTCACGGTCGAGGCGAAGGCGACCGACGGCATGCTGCGCATCGACGTGCGCGACACCGGACCCGGCATCCCGCCCGAGGCGGGCGAGCGCATCTTCGAGATGTTTGAGCGCGTCGAGCTGCCGAACGACGAGCGCCGCTCGGGCGTCGGGCTCGGGCTGTACATCGCGCGCAGCCTGGCCGCGCTCATGGGCGGGACGATCACCTTCGAGAGCCAGCGCGGTGTGGGGACCTGCTTCACGGTTTTTCTCCCGCTCGCGCGGCCCCGGGCGGCGCGCCGGGCGCGCGGGACGAGTGCCGGGAATCCGGTTCCGGCGGCGCCGGGCGACGGTGGCGGCATGGCGGTCGCGCCGCCGCGCTCCGGCTGACGCGGGAGAGCGCGTCCCTCGCGCCCGTCAGGGCAGCCGCGCGCGCAGCAGCTCCGCGACGGCGTGGTCCTCGATCGCCGCGTCCGCGCGCTGCGTTGCGGCGAGGCCGATCTCGACCGGCTGCCAGCGCGAGCCCATCGCCGCGGTCACGACCGCGGCGATCCAGCCGGTGATCGTCTGCAGGCGGTACTGCTCCCACGCCGTGTCGGGGTCGAGCGCGACGCCGCCCGCGCGCAGCCGCTCGCAGTAGCGCGCGATCAGCTCGCGCTCGCGCGCGCGGCGGAGCCCGGTCGGGACGGAGCCGCCGAGGAAGTAGGCGACGTCGCGCAGCCCGGGAGCACAGCTCACCATCGCCCAGTCGAGGAAGCCCGGGGTGTCGCCGTCGGCGAACATGTTGCCGAGGTGCGCGTCGCCGTGGACGAGCGTCGGCGTCCCCTCCGCGAGGAGCGCGGCGACGGCGTCGGCGCGCGGCAGGTAGACCTCGACGAGCCGGCGCGACGCCTCGGGCAAGCGCGCGCCGAGCCGCTCTGCGGCGAAGCCCACGAGCTCCGCCGCGGAGCCGTAGCCGCGCGAGCGTCGCGCGACCCACTCGAGGTCGCCCGCAGCGGAGAAGCGCGGGCTCGCCCAGAAGCGAGCGTGGAGCGCGGCGAGGGCGTCGATGGCTCGCTCGACGAAGGCCGGGAGCCCGGGGTCGCGCGGACCGGGGTAGCGCGCCCCGGCGGCGCGCAGGTCCTCGAGCACCATCACGTAGCCCCCCGCGTCGTCGTACGCCGCGTGCCACGGGCGCGGATGACGGACCGGGACCTCCGCGGCGAGCTCGGCGTAGAAGCGCGCCTCCGAGCGGCCCATGTCCTGCGCGTCGACGAACGCCCGCTGTCCCTCGTCGAACGGCGCGAGCTTCACGAACACCGACCGCGGGAGGCGCGCGTCGTCGTGGGTGAGGAGCACGCGGGCGCGTCCGGTCGTCCCCGAATGCGCCTCGGCGATCTCGATCGCCGCGAGCGACGCGCCCGGCGCGTGCGCGCGCAGCACGCCCTCGAGCCACTCGGCGGTGATGTCCTCGACCTCGACCGGGATGCTCACCTTCCCTCCGCTGCGGGCCCGGCGTTCGGCTCGCCGCTCGCTCGCCGGCTCCGGCGAGCCGAGCTCATATAGGCGCGATCGGCTCCCGCGGGAAGCCCGGCGATGGCGAGCCCCGGGGCGATGGCGAGCGGGGACGCCTCGTCCCGTGCGCGCACATTCTGACTTGACCAGCACTGCGCACGTTGGCAGCTTCCGGCGCACCCCCCACCGCCTGCATCATCCCCACAGATCCGGCACGGCCAGAACGGAGAGGTTCTGTCTGTGAGAAAGTTGATCGTGTCGGGAACTGTGCTCGCCGCGGCGCTCGCCGCTGGCCCCAGCGTCGAGGCCGCGATTCCGATCTACGAGTGGGGCGCAACCATTCCTCCCCAGACGAGGGCCGTCCTGCAGAACGACGTGGTCTGCCAGTTCCGCTGCAGCGGCGATCCGACGACCCTCTGCGACTACCTCGACGAGGATGACGTCTGCCTCGGGAAAAGGCTCTGCACGGGCGACGTCTTCAGGCTCGGTCGCGGCTCCGTACTCGACCTCGGCGGCCACACGATCGAGGCGGCGTACCAGGAGCCCGCAGTCTACTGCGGCTCGGCGACGACCGACAAGGGCCGCTGCACGGTCAAGAACGGCACGATCGTCGGCGGCAAGGGCGTCGGGGTCGGGAGCGCGGCGCTCGACATCGTCGTCCAGGACCTCACGATCGACTACATGGACTCCGCGATTTTCGGGGGCGGACGCGTGGTCGCGCGCCGGTTGGTCATCGACTCGGGCCGCGAGAACACGGTGTACGGTGCGCGTGGAGTCATCTTGCGCGACGTCGTGGCGAACGGCGAATGGGTGATCCGTTCGGGGCGCGACATGAGGGTGCACAACGTCGTGCTCGGGCCGGACGGCGGCTTCCTCCAGGCCGTGGGTCGCATCAGCGGCCGTGGCGTGGAGATGCTCGGGTCGCGCTGGATCAGGGCCCGCGACGTCGTCCTGCGGAACGTGAAGAGCGGACCGGGCAAATTTAGCCCCAACCCGCAGTCGTTGATCTCCGCCGATCGCCGCCTGCGGCTCGTCGATGCGGACGTCGTGACGATCGAGTCCGGGAGAAAGCCGCAGCTCGCCCACACGACGTGCAAGCACAGCGTGGTCGTCGGCGCGCCCAGCGCGAGCTGGGGCGTGTGCGCCTTCGACCCCTGACCGCGGCGCTTTCGCGAGAGGGCGGCACGCGCAGGCGTTGACCGCCCTTCTCGCGCCGCATACTGTCCGCCCGCGAGCCGCGCGCGGTGTGCGCGGCGCGAGCGACGCGCGAGGCAATCGATGAAGGAGTTCCGCGGACGGATCGCCGTGGTCACCGGCGGCGGCACCGGCATGGGCCGCGAGCTCGCGCGGCAGCTCGCCGCCGAGGGCTGTCACATCGCCATGTGCGACGTCTCCGCCGAGGCGATGGCCGAGACCCGCGAGCTGTGCCTCGCGCAGGCTCCGCCCGGCACGCGCGTCACGACCGCCGTCGCCGACGTCGCGGACGAGAAGCAGCTCGAGGCGTTTCGCGACGCAGTCGTGCGTGAGCACGCGACCGACCACGTCCACCTGCTGTTCAACAACGCGGGGATCGGCGCCGCGCTCAGCATGATCCGCGACTCGCGCGAGGACTGGGAGCGGACCTTCAACGTCTGCTGGTACGGCGTCTACTACGGGACGCGCGTCTTCCTGCCCCTCCTGCTCGCGAGCCCGGAGGCGCACATCGTCAATACCAGCAGCGTGAACGGCTTCTGGGCCACGATCGGGCCGAGCATGCCGCACACCGCCTACAGCGCCGCCAAGTTCGCGGTGAAGGGCTTCAGCGAGGCGCTGATCAACGACTTCCGGATGAACGCGCCGCACGTGAAGGTGTCGGTCGTGATGCCGGGGCACATCGGCACGTCGATCATCCTCAACACGGCGCGGATCCTCGGCCGCGACCCGCGAAAGATGACCGACGAGCAGCTCGCAGCGGCGCGCGAGAGCATCACGCGCCTCGGCTTCGAGATCGGCGGGCTGACGAACGATCAGCTCCGCGAGATCCTCGTGCAGCGGGCCGAGGCCTTCCGCGACGAGGCGCCGATGTCCGCCGCCGAGGCCGCGAAGGTGATCCTCGACGGCGTGCGTGCCGAGCGCTGGCGGATCCTGGTCGGCGAGGACGCGCACCTCCTCGACCGGATGGTGCGCGAGGCGCCGGAAGAAGCCTACGAGGCGTCGTTCATGGAGCGCTTCGCCGCGGCGACGGGCTGGCGCTTCGCGCCGCCGCGCTCCTGAGCGCGACGTCGGGTTCGAGCCTCCTTCGTTGACGCCGGGCGGGTCCGAGGGTGGCGGCGCACCTGAGCCTCACCCGCATGGCGCGAGTTTTTTCTTGCGTTCCGCCGAACCCCGGTGGATACCACGGCGGGCGCTGTTGCCCCCGGGGCCTGGAGGCCAGCCGATGCTCACGACGCCGACCCGTTCCTCCAGAATGCTCTTGCTTGCGGCCCTGCTCCTCGGTGTCGTGCCGCTCGCCCCGGCTGGCGTCGCGGCCGCGCCGGTCCTTTGCGTCGCGCCGGGCGGCGCGGGCGGCTGCTTCGCGAGCATCCAGGCGGCGGTCGACGCAGCGACGACCGCCAGCGTGATCGACGTCGCGGCCGGGACTTACGTCGAGAACGTGGTGATCACCGCGCCGCCCGTTCTCACGATCCGCGGCGCCGGTGCCGGCCTCACGGTCGTCGACGGCGCGGACGCGGGCAGCGTGCTCTCGGTTCGGAGCCGCCGGCTGACGCTGTCCGGCGTCACGCTGCGCAACGGAACGGCCCTGCGCGGCGGCGGCATCGAGCTCGCGAGCCGCACGCGGCTCGAGCTCTCGGACAGCGAGATCGTCGACAACGAGGCGACGTTCCGCGGCGGCGGCATCTACGCCGGCGTTCGCTCGCGCTTGAGCCTGACCGACGTCGTCATCGACGGGAAAGTCGGCGTCGGCATCTACCTCGACACCGACCCCGACGGCCTGAACGGCCCCAAGGGCCTGGGCTCGAACCTCACCATGACGGGCGGCGCGCTGAGCAACAACACGGCGGGCACCTACCCGGCGCTCAACGCGCGGTTCGGCAAGAGCACGGTGGTGCTGAACGGCGTCGCGGTGCACGGCAACGTCGCAACGTTCGACGAGACCGGTGCGATCGGCAACGGCGGGCGGCTGACCATTCGCGACTCGGAGATCTTCGACAACGCCCAGGCGGGCGGCATCAACGCCTCCCACAGCGTGACCATCGTCGACTCGACGATCCGCGACAACGTCGGCGACATCGGCGGGATGGCCCTGGGCAGCGTGAACCCGAAGGTCCGCACCGTGCTCAAGCTCACGCGGTCGACGGTGAGCGGCAACCAGGCGACCTCGATCGTCTTCGCGGGCGGGCTCGACCTGCAGAACGTCACGGCGACGATCGACACGTCGACGATCTCGGGCAACTCCGCGCACGACGCGGGCGGCATCAAGAAGCACGGGTCGCTCGACCGCCTGGTCGTCACGAACAGCACGATCGTCGGCAACAGCGCGACCGATCAAGGCGGCGGCATCCTGCTCACCTCGCCCGACTCGAAGAACCCGCCGGTTTTGTGGGCGACGATCCTCGCGGACAACACGGCGGCGTTCGGCTCGGACTGCTTCGGCGCCGTCAAGTCGGAGTACGCGAACCTGATCGAGGCCACGACCGACTGCAGCGTCGTGGCGACCGGCAACGGGCTCATCGTCGGCGCGGACCCGCTCCTCGGACCGCTGCAGGCGAACGGTGGGCCCACCGAGACGCACGCGCTCCTGCCGGGCAGCCCGGCGATCGGCGCGGTGACGCGGGTGAGCCAGTGCCGGCGGCCCGACCAGCGCGGCGTCGCGCGCACGGTGCCGTGCGACATCGGAGCGTACGAGGCATCGTGAGGAGAGTCGCCCACGCGGGCGACGCCGTCCTCGACCGATGGGGTCGGGACGGCGTCGCTCGCGTCTGGCGGTCGCGTCGACCTCACCAGAGCGACGTGATGCCGCCGGTCGCGCCGCCCAGCGTGCCGAGGTCGTTGACCGCAACCGGGCTCGTCGCGCCGTCGACGACGTAGCCGCGCGCGACCATGCAGTTGCGCCAGGCGGCGACGACGACTCTCTGGTCCGTGATCGCGCGGCCGACGCCGCCCGACAGCGCACCCGAGATTCCACCGAGCGTCGCGCCGATCGCAGCCCCGGGGGCTGCGCCACGGCCCGCCGCGGCGAAGGTTGCGGCGCCGGTCGCGGCGCCGACTGCGGCGCCGACGAGCGCTCCGCCCAGCGCCGACTTGGCGACCTCGTTCTCCTCGGCGACGGCTTCGGCCTCGTGCGTCGCCCAGGTCTCGCACTCGGCCATGTCCTGCTCGCGCTGCTCCTCCGACTGGCCCTGTGCCGGGTAGGGCGACATGCGCCGCATGGCGCGCGACGCGCTGCAGCCCGTGACCGCGAGCACCGCGACCAGCGACAGCGCGATCGCCGTCGTCCCGTGCTTGCCTGCCGTTCGCTTCTTGCCTTCGCTCATGGCTCCTCCGGGTCTCGTCGCGGCCGGCGGCCCGGCCGCGGTCTCATCGAGGAAGTCGCCCGCGGAGCGAAAGTCGGATCACCGGCGGCCGATTTTTTTCGTCGGACCTGCCGGGGTGCGGTCGCAGTTGCGCGCGTCGCGCGCTTTCCGGCATGGAGGAACGAGCGTCCGCTCGGCACTCGCGCGGGCCCGAACCATCGATGGCAAGCCATCCGAACTGGCCCGACGTCCTGGCCCGGCTGCAGGATGGCGACCGCCTCGCGTTCCTGGAGCTCGGCCGGCTGATCACCGGCTTTCTCGTGCAGCAGCGCGTCTACGAACTGCGCGACGAGTGGGACGACCTGCGCCAGGAGGTGGTCGTCGCCGTGGTGAGCGCGGCGCGCGCCGGCCGGCTGCGCGAGCCCGACGCGATCGTCGGCTTCGTGCGCGCGGTCACGCGCAACAAGGTCGCCGACCGCCTCGAGGTGCGCCTGCGCAACCGGGAGACGCAGGGCGAGCCGCTCGACGGCGTGGCGGCTTCTCTCGCCGACGCGTCGGCGGTCGACGCCGAGGAGGCGCTGCAGAGCGCCGCGCTCTGGCAGGCCGTCGCCGAGCTGCCGGGCGAGGAGCGGGCCGCAGTGCGCGGCGTCTACCTCGAGGGGAAGACCTACGACGCGGTCGCGGCCGAGACCGGCATCCCGCTCGGGACCTTTGAAGCGCCGGCTGCGCCATGCGCTCCTCGCCCTGCGCGAGCGATCTCGTCCCGCGGACGACGAGCCGAGTGATCCGAATCGCGGGCGGCGGGAGACTATCTCCAAAGGAGCCGTGCGCCGTGGGGCGATGCCGTGAGCTGTGAGCGCTGGAAAGAGGTCGACCTCGCGGACTACCTCGCCGCGCCCGACGCCGCCGAGATGGCGGGCTTCCGCGCGCACGTCGCGGGCTGTGCGGACTGCGGTCGCGAGGTCGAGATCTGGCGCGACATGCTCGCCCGGCTCGCGGCCGGCCCGCCCGAGGAGCATCCGTCGCCCGCCGCGCTCCTGCGCTGGGTCGATACGCCGGCCGAGCTGCCGGAGGAGGAGGCGAGGCGGCTTGCCGCGCACCTCGCGACCTGCCGCCCCTGCGCGGACGAGATCGCGGCGCTGCGCTCGTTCGACTTCGGGCGCCTCGCGCCCGACCTGAGGACGGAGGCCCGTGAGGGGCGGCGGGTGGCGGACGGAGCATCGCGCCGTCCTCCCGCCCGGGGTGGGGCAGCGCCGCGTCGCGTGCGACCTTCCTACGCGCTCCTCGCCGCGGGCTTTGCGGCGCTGCTCCTCGGGGCCTGGCTGCTCGCCGAGCGCGGGCGGGAGGCGGGCGCTCCTCCGGGGACCGAGATCGCGATGCGCGACACGCCGCGCGCCGCCGCGCCGGTGCCGCCGCCCGTCGCTCCGGAGCCCGACACGAGGGTTGCCGGTGGGCCGGGCGACGCATCGCTGCCGCCGCCTGCCGCGGCGCCCGAGGACGCGGCGGAGCGGGAGCAGGTGCCCGAGCCTGCGGAGGCGCGCGAGCCCGCCACCGAGCTCGCGAAGCAGGAAGGCCACGCGCCCGAGCCGGCGCAAAAGCAGCGTCCGGC
>FWPU01013105.1_pt1 | contig 10650 bp, 8 predicted proteins | sample 2228361 | NCBI WGS metagenome assembly FWPU01 (sample SAMEA103939777, study PRJEB20133) | metagenome | reverse complement strand
TGGAGGCCCTTATCCTTCTCCATCTTTGACCTGAAGATGCTAAAGCGCCTGCTAACTGATGAGAAATTAAAATACCAAGTCAAGAAAATAATCACTAATCAGGATGTGACCCCAATTCTTACCAAGTCAAGAAAATAATCACTAATCAAGATGTGACCCCAATTCTTAGTAGATTTTCATTTTAAAAATGGACAATTCGGTTTTTTATTTTAGTACTAATCTCCAAAGTATAGGGCTGACTTTTTATAAATATTTATTCTCAAGCTCACTTAAAGTTAAAAAATTTACTCCTCATCCCTTTGTTTTTTATAAATTATATAGAAGAAAATGGCTGTCGGATTTGGAGGAATATGTATGACTTTATATATAATTTTTTGGTTGCGCTCAAGTCAGATTCCGCCAATAAGGGTTTATGCCTCAAAAAGTCGAATTATACATATCGGCATCACTGATCGCGTCATTATTCGTAGCCTCAAGGGGCAGGAAAATTAGCGGGTAAGGTCGAACAAATCCAACCAGGGGGAATAGTGCGCCTCTTAGGCCAGAGTTGTATTCGGGATCACAATAGTTATTGCGCCAAAATATAGTTAATCCTCTCCAAAAGCGGCGGGTGGGAATAATAAAACCAGGCAAATATAGGCTGGGGATTTAAATTGCTGAGGTTATCCACCCCCAATCTCTTCAAAGCATTAACCAGCGCTTCTTTGCGGCCCAGGATTTGGCAAGAAAACGCATCCGCCTCTCTTTCATACTTGCGAGAGATTGCTGCTCCTAAAGGGTGAAGAAAATATCCCAAAGGACTGGCCAGAGCACCAACCAAGAGCAGACCGACATAGGGTATTGTTTCACTAAAGCCGAAGGTTTGATACAAGATTGGCCAAGCAATTAACTTCGCTGCCAAATAAATACCAATTAAAGAAAATAGTTCTGTTAAAATAAGCTGCTTTAGGAGATGTCCTTTCTTCCAGTGGCCAATCTCATGCGCCAAGATAGCCAAAATTTCTTCCTGCGGGTGGGCCTGCAGCAAAGTATCAAAAAGGATTATCCTTTTGCTCTTCCCCAAGCCTGTAAAGTAAGCATTGGTATGACGGCTTCTTTTGCTCGCGTCCATCTGAAAAATACCTTTGGCCTGAAGCCCTGCTTTTCCAAACAGATATTCAATAGCTGACTTCAACTCCTCATCATTAATGGGCGTAAATTTATTAAACCAGGGGGCGATTAAAACAGGGTAAAGAAAAATTATTAGTAATTCCACTAAACCCAATATGAGCCAGGACCAAAACCACCAGAAGTTTCCGCCATAGGTGATCAAAGACAATAAAAGGTAGAGAAGAATACCCCCCAGAATAAAGGAAAGCAATAGACTCTTGAAAAAGTCAGCTAACCATAGTTTAAAAGTCTTCGTGTTGAATCCATATTTAACTTCAATGACGAAGTTTTCATAGAGATTAAAAGGAATCTGCCAGAACGTTGAGATCACACCCAAAATTGCCCAAAAAATCAATCCTGCAACTGGTGAACTCAATTTCCAAGACGAAATGCTGGCCACCAACCAGGTTAAGAAACCCGAAAGTAAGATTACTAACAAAAAAATTTGGCTTAATAGAGATTCATGAAGGCTAAAATTTGCCGTTTCTAAATTGTAAGCGGAAATTTTCTTCAGTTTTTCTTGATCAACAAATTCTTGAAATACGGGGGGTACTTCTGCGCCATGGGTGCGCAGGTGGGAAATATTTAAGCGGTTTAAGTAATATTGCAAAGTGGCCCGAATAATATAAAGGAGCAAGCAAATAATCAACAAAGAGTTAAAACTAACCATTCGCGGCTGCTTCTTTATTATTTAAATTAAGATTTTGACGATATATTTCCGCCACCTTCTGCACATCCCTTTTAGATCCTATAAAAAGAGGCACCCGTTGGTGTAGTTCTTGAGGTTCAATCTCCAAGATGGGTTTAAGCCCCTCTGTGGCCAGACCGCCAGCCTCCTGAACAATCAGAGCTAAAGGATTAGCTTCGCACATGAGACGCAGTTTCCCGCGAGGTTTCTTAGAACTGCGGATGTCAGCAGGATACATAAAAATACCACCACTAAGCAAATTACGATGGAAGTCCGCGACCAATGATCCAATATAGCGTAAAGTATAAGGTTCTCCCCGTTCATTTTCTGGACTCTTAAAATAAGAAACAACTTTACGGGTCGGCTCATCCCAATAGGCCCAATTAGATTCATTTACCGAATATATCTTGCCTTTCTCAGGGATTTTAATATTCGGGTGGGAAAGCAAAAATTCCCCCACTCCTGGATCGAGAGTAAAACCATGTACCCCTTGCCCTGTGGTATAAACCATCATCGTTGAAGAGCCATAGACAAAGTACCCGGCTGCCACCTGACGGGAACCTTTTTGGAGAACTTCATCCATAGTTACTCTTTGACCACTTGGGTTAAAGCGCCGATAAATAGAAAAAATCGTGCCGATCGAAACATTAACATCTATATTGGAAGATCCATCAAGGGTATCAAAGATTAAGATATAATCCCCCATAGGAAAAGATGGAGGGATTTCAATTAAGTCTGCATTCTCTTCGGAGGCCATGGCACAAAGCACCCCCGCTCTTTCCAAACGATGGATAAGCACGCGGTTAGCAAATTCATCTAAACGCCGGACTTCTTCCCCTTGAATATTGATCTCTCCCGTAAATCCCAAAATATCTACCAGCCCGGCTTTATTTACTTCCCGGGAAATGATCTTGGCTGCTAAGATAAGCTCATTCAGAAGACGAGTGAAACGGCCGGTAGCCATGGGTGATTCTTTCTGGTGCCAAAGAAGATGCTCAATTACAGTAATCTGGGGCATTGTTCTTTCCTTTTTACTCTCGCTTAGTTTATTTTCGGTAATAGAGAGGTAGAGGCTCCCCCAATTTTTTCCATTGCCTGATCACAGCCTCAGCTTTCCCCGCACAGTTAAGAACCTGCAGCTTATGGCGGACCATTTCTATAATTGCTTTACGCCCAGGACCAAGGTAGTTACGCGGGTCAAATTCAGCAGGCTTGGTGGCAAAGACTTCTCTAATTTTGGCGGTTAGGGCTAGGCGCAAATCGGTATCAATATTTACTTTGCTCACGGCATATTTAGTTACGGCCTTATGAATCTGCTCCTCGGGAACACCCATAGCATTGGGCATGTTTCCGCCATATTTATTTATGAGGTCAATAAATTCTTGCGGCACACTGGAAGATCCATGCATGACCAGAGGAAGACCAGGACAAGTCTTCATGATTTGCTCTATGCGATCCATGGCTAACTTCGCTTCATGCTTAAATTTATACGCGCCATGGCTGGTCCCTATAGCAATCGCTAAGCTATCTACTCCTGTTCTCTTCCAAAAATCTGCTGCTTGCGTAGGATCAGTCAAATATTTCTCTACGCTCTTCTCGTATTCCTCAGCCTGCAAGCCCACTACATGTTCTTCTATTCCTCCTAAAACTCCGAGTTCCCCTTCGACCGGAACCCCTTGCGGGTGAGCTTTCTGGACAGCGGCCGCAGTCAATTTGACATTTTCTTCATAAGGTAGGTGAGAACCATCAATCATGACACTGGTAAATCCTTCCTGCAAACAAGATTCCACCAAATCCACAGTATCTCCATGATCAAGATGAATTGCTATAGGTAAGTCAGGGTATTCTTCCACAGCAGCTTGAATAATGTGTCTAAGATAACGCATATTGGCGTATTTGCGCGCCCCTTTAGATATTTGCAATATCAATGGGCTCTTTTCTATGGCACAGGCTTCGACAATTCCCTGGGTAATCTCCATATTATTTACATTAAAAGCACCAACGGCAAAACCGCCATCATAGGCTAAATCAAACATCGGCTTGGTGGTCATTAAAGGCATATAATTCCCCCCTCTTTCGCTATTTTTTACCCTCGCTTTATTCTTCTGTTTTTTATTTCTATCTGCAGTATAGGGCAAAGAACCATAAAAGTCAAAACGATCAATTAATCTCCTTTCGTTGCTAAAAAGGCCAAAATATGGTATCTGTATTAACAAATTATTTTTACGCAAATGGTGAGGCTATGGAAGAAAAAGAAAACATCTCAACGAATCCACCTTTAAAAGGAATTCGAGTCCTTGACCTAACGCGGATTATTGCCGGCCCATATTGCTCCATGGTCATGGGAGATTTAGGGGCTGAGGTAATAAAGATTGAGCAACCCCAAATTGGCGATGAGAGCCGATCCTGGGGGCCTCCTTGGCTTGCTAATAAAGTAAGCGCTTATTTTATCTCTATTAACCGGAACAAAAAAAGCTTAACCGTAAATTTTAAACACCCCCAGGGCATTGAAATTTTCAAGCAGCTTGTATCAAAAGCTGATGTGGTGATAGAAAATTTCCGACCAGGCACCATGGATGAATTAGGTATAGGTTATGCACATTTGCATAAAATCAATCCAGGTTTAATTTATTGCGATATTACGGGCTACGGAACAGATGGTCCATACCGGGATAAGCCGGGCGTAGATGTCATAGTTTCGGCCATTGGCGGCCTTATGTCCATCACGGGACCCCCTGAAGGCGAGCCAGTTAAAATAGCTGTACCCTTAATTGATGTACTCACTGGCCTTTATGCTTTTGGGGCGATTGTTTCAGCCCTCTTCCTGCGGGGGAAAACTGGCGAAGGCCAACGCATATCGATTAACCTCTTGGCCATGCAATTGGCCACCCTTATTAATATAGGATCCAATTATCTTATCGGCGGAATCATTCCCCAGCGTTGGGGAAGCGCTCATCCTAACATTGTCCCGTATGAAGCCCACCGGGCTAAAGATGACTATTTAATCTTTGGGGTAATCAACGAACGAATGTGGAAATCATTTTGCCAGCTCCTGGAGCTGGAGGAATTGCAAGATGATCCCCGCTTTGCAGACAATTCTCGCCGTCTACAGAATAGACAGGCTTTAATGGAAATTATAGACCGTAAGTTAGCCGAAAAAACTGTTGATGAATGGATCCCCTTGTTCGATCAGGCCGGAATTCCTTGCGGTCCAATAAATACTTTTGATCGCGTCTTTACTGATCTCCAGGTCCAGCATCTGGGCTTAGTAAAAGAAATTGAGCATCATCTTTATGGAAAAGTTAAAATAGTGGGGCCTCCGGCCACGTTTTCTGGTAGTAAAATTGAAGTGACCAGCCCTCCCCCGCTCTTGGGAGAACATAATGAGCAAATTCTTTTTTCTCTTCTTGGCTACTCATCCACGGATGTGCAGAAATTAAAAGAACGCGGAGTAATCTAAAAACTTAGCTCCCAATGACATACCCTTGCCGGCGCGGATCTGCTCCTCCCCTAAGGACACTATTTTTGTGGTCTATGACTATTCCTTGGGCACCTCCACATACGGCCGAGTAAGGAGGGAGGATTTCCACTGCATGCCCTCGGTTCTTCAAATCATTGATGACTTGCACCGCAAAGCGTTCTTCAATGGCCAAGAGCGTCCCTGGGAAACTCCGCCAGCGGGGAGCTTCTATGGCTTCTTGAATGTCTGCGCCAAAGTCAATAAAATTGGCTAAAACTTGGGTTATGGTTTGTGTTTGGCCATCAGCCCCAGGAGTGCCCAAGACCATGAAAGGAAACTCGTCTTTCATGACTAAGCAAGGAGAAAGAGTATGATAAGGTCTTTTATGGGGCTGTAAACAATTGGGATGATGAGCTTCCAGATTAAATCCCTTGCCGCGGTTATGGAGGAGAATGCCTGTGCCTTTAACCATCACCCCGCTTCCAAAAGCTTCATAAAGGCTCTGGATCATGGAGACGGCATTACCTTCTTTATCCACAACTGCTAAATAGATTGTATCTCCACCAGCCTTAGGGAATTCTGTGGGGGCGACAGCAGAAGCCGCCCTGCAAAGGTCAATTCGCGCTCCCTGCTTGAAACCATATTCTTTAGCAATCATTTTCTCAATAGGAACGGGATGAAAATCTGGGTCACAAACATAATGATCCCGATCAGCAAAAGCCAATTTTTTCGCTTCGACCAACAAATGCACATAATCCGCGCTATTATGCCCGAACTTTTTTAAGTCAAATTTCTCAATTATGTTAAGCTGCATGAGCAGAGCAACACCTTGGGAGTTGGGAGGAATCGCTAAGACTCGGTAGCCACGGTAAGTTGTTTCTATTGGTTTCACCCAGGTGGCCCGATGATCAACCAGATCCTTGGCCGAAAAAAGGCCTCCTATTTCTTTGGAAAAATTTACGATGGCTTCGGCGATTTCGCCTTCATAAAAAACTTTTCTCCCCTGGCGCGCAATTTTTTTGAAAGAAGCTGCTAATTCGGATTGGATAAGGAGCTCGCCAGGCTGCGGCGGGCGACCATCTTTTAAAAAAATGCGGGAAGCATCGGGTGACTTTTGCAGTAACTCGGATTCTTCGCCGATTACCTGACTTAATTCTTTGTAGATAGGGAATCCTTTTTCCGCATAGAAAATGGCTTTTTGCAGAAGTTCGTCCAAAGGAAAGGATCCATATTTTTCTAAAGCAGTCACCCAGGCATCTACTACTCCGGGCACCGTAGCTGTAAGAATTCCTCGCTCTGGTATATTTTTAAAGCCTCTCTCCGCAAAAAGTTCTGGGGTAGCCGCGTAAGGGGCGCGCCCACTTCCATTTAAAACTTCCACCTTTTTTTCTTTAGCCTGGTAAAAGATAATAAAAGCATCTCCGCCTAAACCGCACATATGGGGGCGGACGACACATAAGACCGCGTTTGCCGCAATTGCCGCATCAATAGCCTTTCCCCCTTTCTCTAAAATAGCTGCTCCGGCCTGAGAAGCTAAAGGATGCCCGGAGGTAATCATCCAATTAGTACCCATTACCACTGGTCGATGAGCAACGAAGCCCTGTTTATTCATGAGTTATCTCCCTTAAATTTTTTCTGTCTTCCCTTTCTTATAGCGATGGTAAAAAGGGTAGAGAATTGAGATCAAAGCCAAGATCAAAAAGATTAAAGAAATTGGCCTGGTAAAAAATAGAGAAATATCGCTGCTCGTCTGTAATGCCCGGCGCAAGTTTGTTTCCGCTAAAGGTCCAAGAATTATCCCCAAAATCAAAGGTGTCAAAGGAAATTTAAACTTTTTCATCAAATAACCAAGGATGCCGAATATGAAAAGCACCCATATGTCAAAGAAGCGATTATGGATGGCAAATGATCCCACCGCGCAGAAGACCACGATCGTGGGCACTAAAATATATAAAGGCAACCGGGTTAAATGCACAAATAATCTGATTCCATAAAGCTGGATACCAACCATGAAGAAATGGGCCAAAAAAAAGGCGACGATGACTCCATAAACTAAACCTGGAAATTCAATGATTAACATGGGACCTGGCTGAATCCCGTGCAAGATAAGAGCTCCTAACATAATAGCCGTTACAGCATCTCCAGGAACTCCTAAAGCCATTGCCGGAATAAGGGCTCCTCCTCCCGTAGCGTTGTTCGCCGCCTCCGAAGCGATAATCCCATCAGGAATTCCCGTGCCAAATTTTTCAGGGTGTTTAGAACCTTTCATAGCTTGATCATAACTCAAAATATTGGAGATGCTCCCCCCTGCCCCAGGGAGTACGCCAATAAAAGCGCCAATTATGGAGGAACGTAAAAGATTGAACGGCTGGCTAAAGATAGTGCCAATTACCTTGGGAGAAGAAAAACTAAGATTCGCCTTCAAGATGAGTGTTTCTATTGACCTTTCCTTCTTCTCCAGGCTACTCATAAGTTCAGAAAAAGCAAAGAGACCTATCAATACGGGTAAAAAAGAGAAACCGCCGCTCAATCCATAGAGGCCAAAATCAAAGCGCAGAACACCGGTGATAGGATCAGCTCCCACCGTAGCGGCAATTAAGCCGAGAAGACCAGAAATAAATCCTTTTAATAGCGATTCCCCAGAAAGACTGGCTATGATAGTTAAGCCAAAAGTTACCAGGGAGAAAAACTCCCAAGGTCCAAACTTTAGAGCAATATTGGCCAAGGGGGGGGCAAAAAAGAGGAGCAAAAAAGCGCTTATTATTCCGCCAAAAAAAGAAGCCCATACTCCTAAACATAAAGCGTAACCGGCCTCTCCTCTTTTGGCCATTTGATATCCATCAAAGACTGTGGCAACTGAAGAAGGTGTACCCGGAATGCCAATAAGGATTCCAGAGATTTGCCCGCCAGCCAGACCTCCTACCAGTACGCCAATCATCGCTGCCAACCCTTCCATGGATTTCATGCCAAAGGTCAGAGGCAGAGTGAGGGCAGCGCCCATAGTTATGGTAAATCCCGGGATGCAACCTACCACAATCCCCGCAATTGTTCCCAAAAAAAGAAAGATTAAAGGATTAAGTTGAAACACTTCTTTAATGCCCAGAATAATTAAATCTAACATCATTTACCTCAAATTTAAAAAGCTACGCCTTCAGGCAAAAAAATTTGGAGTAACTTAAGAAAGGAATAATAAATTATGAAAGTCATCCCGCAGGAGATAATAAATAATAAAGGAAGGACTTTTATTTTTCGTGGTCCTAAGAACCACATCAAACAAATCATGAATCCCAAAGTGGCCCATAAATATCCAAAATAGTACATAGCCACTATATAAAAAAATATAAGAATGAAGCTCCAGATCACCCGCGAATGGGTTTGCAAAATTTTCTTAAAAGATGAACGGCCTCTTGCTAACCCTTGGTCTCCTCTCCTGAAGCTGCTTATAAACAAGCCAATTCCTGCTCCACCTAAGAGGGTAAAAATTATCTTTGGGAAAAAACCTGCACCCAAAGTTCCCAGCATGGCCGGGGGAAATTGGAGAGTCTGTCCGTACATAAAAGCACTAAAAACGATCAAGATTATGCCTATGTATTTATCCGCTCTCATTTCAACCTCTTGCTCTTAAGATCTCTCCTCGCGGAGGAAAATTCCCAATTTTCTTAACTGAGTAACTCCCTGCTTTTATCCCACGTTGAAAAATTGTCCCCCTTGGACGAGAGGGTTGAAACAAGCCAGCTAAATATTTATATCAATTCGTAGGGCAAGCCTTTATGGCTGGCGAATTCGGCAAGGGGACAAGCCCTTGCCGTACGTTTTATATTTTGCGGGATAAGCCCTTGCCTTACTGTATTTTGCAAAATTATTAAGACTATAAACCTGCCGGTTCCCAAACTAGGACCTCGCCTCGTTAGAAAGAATGTAAATCCACGAAGACTTTTTAACCCAATTTTTATTTTTTCTTCAACAGACCCTTTAACCCGAATTTCTCGGCTAACATAGTATATTTTTTTGTTTCCCTTTCAATGTGTTTTTTATATTCCGCGGGCGGTAAGAAGTTTACTAAAGTACCATGTTCTTTAATTTTTGTTTTCAACTCCGGATCTTCTGCAGTCTTTTTAAGGGCGGCCATTAATTTATCCACAATGGGCTGCGGGGTGTTGAGGGGTGCACAGATTCCGCGATTAACTTCAAAGATAACATTTACCCCTTGTTCCTTTAAGGTAGGCATACCTGGCAACATTGGATGACGCTGGGCGCGGGCAATTCCCAGTCCTTTTAATTTTTTAGCCGCGAAATATTTCTTCCCGGAGGCGGGATTACTTTCTCCTAAATCAATAAATCCTCCTAATAATGCAGTTTGCCGGTCAGCCGTTCCTTCATAGCCAACAATCTTAAACTCTACACCTGCTTCATGAGCGATCATTAAGGGAAAGAAGTGGCTGGTTGATCCAAGAGTGGCGCCAAATTTGATCTCTCCTGGTTTCTTTTTGGCCTCAGCGATCAAATCTTTCATGTTATTCCAAGGGGCATTAGGTCTGGCCGCTACAATCGCCGGTGTGGCAAGCATATTGGCAATGGGCTGAAATTGAGCATAATTAAATTCTGCTACTCCCACAATATAGGAAGTGATTACTGATTCATGAGTGGCGGTTAGAGTATACCCATCAGGTTTGGCATCTTTACCCTGCCGGGCTCCTAAAGTTCCCCCCACGCCACCAACATTTACCACCACCATAGGCTGGCCAAGATATTTTCCTGCATAATGGGCCACAATTCTCATAAGTACATCCGTATCTCCTCCTGCTTTCCAAGGAACAATTAGTTTTATCGGTTTCTCAGGATATTCTCCTGCCCAAATGTTACTCCCGGCCCAAAGCAAGGTGCAAACCGCCACCGCAAAAAAATAAATAAACAACTTTTTTGATTTATTCTTCATAATTTCCTCCTTTAACAGTAAATCTTTCTACTTTTATTAATTTATAGTTGAACATATTTTTTAAGTCAATAAATTTAATTCTCTCATTTTCCATCTTCTCCTATTTCCTCTCTTATTAGCCATCCTTTAAGATGCTTGGGGCAAGCCCGTGGGGCTTGCCGAATATGGCAAGGGGCAACCCCTTGCCCTAATGCGCTTTTCTAAAATAATGATGATTTTAAGAATTTATTAATGATAGCCAATTATATTTTACATTGTATTGTATCGTCTCCGAAAAATATTGAATATGTTTTTAGTTCGGTTCTTAACGACAAATAAAATTTTTCACCCCCTCACCCATCCCTGGTTTGTTTTTATCAAGTTTTATATTCGTAGTAGTAATTTCGTAGTAGTAGTAATAATGAGGGGGGGTCTGGG